>VTLG01008442.1_pt1 | contig 11997 bp, 27 predicted proteins | sample 4694571 | NCBI WGS metagenome assembly VTLG01 (sample SAMN12604809, study PRJNA352737) | marine metagenome | biome: ENVO:00000447; feature: ENVO:00000209|ENVO:00000569|ENVO:01000036; material: ENVO:00002151; isolation source: viral sequences binned using virsorter ... | reverse complement strand
AGCGTGACGCACAACTCACACTGGAGTTGTGGCAGGAATTAAAAAAAGAAATTATTCACCAAGATATTCAATCTATATTTAAAATGGAAATGGAATTATTTCCATGTCTAGTTGATATGAGATTTCTTGGTGTGCGGGTAAATCAAGAACAAGCCGCGAAAGAAAAGAAAACGTTAGTGGAACAAGAGAAAAAAATGTTAGGTGAGGTGTTGGTAAGTACGGGGATAGATGTTCAGATCTGGGCCGCAAGATCAATTGCTAAAGTATTTGATAAATTAGGTTTGCCTTATGATCGAACTGTTAAAACAGAAGCTCCTTCTTTTACTAAAAATTTTTTAGCTAACCATCCACACAATGTTGTGAAATGTATTGCTAAAGCTAGAGAAATTAATAAAGCTCACACAACTTTTATTGATACCATCCTGAAACATAGTCAAAAAGGTAGGATTCATGCGGAAATTAATCAACTTCGATCCGAAGGTGGAGGAACCGTGACGGGACGATTCAGTATGAATAATCCAAACCTCCAGCAAATTCCTGCACGGAACAAGGATCTCGGACCACGGATCAGATCATTATTTATTCCTGAAGAAAATTGTACCTGGGGTTGTTTTGATTACAATCAACAAGAGCCTCGTCTAGTAGTACATTATGCATCATTACAAAATTTATATGGAGTTGATGAAGTTGTTGAATCTTATAAAAATGAAGATGCAGACTTTCACAAAATCGTAGCTGACATGGCTAATATTCCCAGACGTCAAGCCAAGACAATTAACCTAGGATTATTTTATGGAATGGGGAAAAATAAATTACAAGCAGAACTTGGAGTGAGTAAACTTCAAGCCGAAGATTTATTTAGAACGTATCATTCTAAAGTTCCATTTGTAAAACAACTGATGGATGCAGTGATGAAACGTGCTCAAGATTCAGGGAAAATTCGTACGTTAATGGGTCGACTCTGTCGTTTTCCTTTATGGGAACCAAATCAGTTCGGGATTCATAAAGCACTACCTCATGATCAAGCCCTCTTGGAACACGGACCAGGAATTCGAAGAGCCTATACATACAAGGCATTAAATAGATTAATACAAGGATCCGCTGCGGATATGACTAAAAAAGCAATGATTAAACTACATAAAGAAGGAATTATACCCCATGTACAGGTACATGATGAGTTGGATATTTCCGTAAAAGATGATAAAGAAGCTAAACAGATAGTACAAATAATGGAAACTTCAGTTGAGCTCGAAGTACCAAATAAGGTAGACTATGAAGCTGGCGAAAACTGGGGTAATATAAATTAGGAGGAACTATGGATAAAGTTAAACAACTTTGGACACTAGCAAAAGCTAACCCAAAGATATCTGCCGCAGTAGTGGTAGTAATTGTTGCTATTTATTTTTTAGCAAACTAGGACTATATGTTGCATGGCTTACTTGAACGCAAACATTCCTGCCACGTATGCGCAGGTCAGAAGAGAATATCTTTATGATCTTAAAGAACACCATGGAGAAGTGGAAGACTGCTTACTTTTTGGGTTTGCATCGATTACAGGGCGTCCGATACTCTTTCATGCAATTATGGAAAACGGAGCTATATTCTATCGCTTGCCAATCTCTGCGTTCATACAAAGAGGCTTTGATGTCCAAGAAGTTCCTAGGATGCGACTTGACGAGTTGGAGCTTTGGAATTGCTTTAGTTACTATCCTAGCGTTACTTCTTTTGATGTCTTGGACGGTCAGTCCTGTAAATTCATAGGAAAAGATAAGAAGTGGTATCCAGGAGCGTATCTTTTTACGGTTGACTGGGGACACCCAGAGAGTAATATAGTTGACACTGATCATTCAGAGATCCCGCAAGAACATAAATGCGCACATATCATAGCCCTGGATAATGGTAACTATGCGGCTCAGCCAAACAATAGATTAATATGGAGTATTCCTTCTTTCACTGTGAAAGATGAAATACCTTTTGATTGGAAGGTACAAACTTCCGAGTGGAATGTAGAAGATGATCGTAAATGGAAAACAGAAGATTCAGATAGATTCTTCTACGATATTGAAGAAGTAAAAAATGACAAAGTGTAAAAATTGTAATTGCGACTGCCACTGTTCTTTAAAAGAACACGGAGATATGTATGGTGTCTGTAGTTGTACTGTATGTGAACATGAGCTAGAAGAGTGTGAAACATGTCAATAGAAGAAAAACAAACTTGCAATATGCATACCAGAGAAAAAGAAAAATCAGGTACATGTTGTCGCGTAAAAGAAGAACAAGAAAAAGCAGAACAACTAACGTATGAACATCATGCGCAAGTTGGTCCTGCACCAAAGGAGCCAAATGAATAAATTATATTTAGTTCTTGCACTATTATTTGCCTTGAGCGCCTGCTCGGTGGGCAAAAAATGTACCTATACACAAGATGGAACGAAACTCTCATCTTATGTATGGTTTTATAATGGTGACAAGCCAATTGATTTAGACAAAAACAATTGTAACTAAAATGAATGAAAAACTAATCACGGCACTACTCGCTATACTATTAGCGCTCGGAGGATGGACACTGCAACGTACATTCTCTCTTTCACAAGACATGGTTTTAATTAAAACCAAAGTGGAGATGATAGAAGATGAGATACAAAACTTTAAAACTCTTAAGGGCAAGAAGAAACGCAAGAAAAATAAAGGACAGGGAAACTAGATGGATGAAGTATTTAGTATCCTCTATGATCATCGGTTTGTTATGTCTTTTTTCTGTTGGGTGTGATGGCGTAAAACATATTATACAAATTGAAGAACCTTTAGATCACACACAAGGAGATGATGGTGGAAAACTAAAGTATAAAATCATCTTTGGAGATCGAGAGCAAAAGGAATAATTATGGTTGATAAAATTATGACATTATTAGTTGGGCTACTCATTGCCTTAGGGGGCTGGAGTCTTTCCAGAACGTTTGAACTCTCTACAGTCCAAGCAGTCCAAGAAGACAAAGTAAATAGATTAGAAAGACACGTTGATAAATTACAGAACCACATAGAAAACATGATGAAGAGTGATGAAGAAATCATGGATCAACATAAAAAATTATTTGAAGCTTTAGAAGAAGGGACATCTCCATCATCAGGAAGTTATAATTACTAATGAAGATCGGACCCGAACAAAACGTGCAGATGCCGATGAAAACGGTAATTAGTTTAATTATCATGGTCGCACTCGGGACCTTCGGCTATTTCCAGATTCAAGAGAAGCTCAACCAACACGACACGCTTCTACAAATGCATACCAAAGACTTAGATCAAAATTCAGAATTTAGAATCAAATATCCACGAGGAGAATTAGGACAATCTAGTGGAGAATCCGAGCTTTTCATGTTAGTGGAGCACATGGCAGGACAAATAACAAAGATGGAAGAGCGGATGGAAGACATGATGTCAAACAGCGTTAACATTGAGCGTTTACAAAAAGACGTTGAGAAGGTATTAAGTGATATCGAAAAACTTAAAGATAAACAAAGAACGTTTGCTAATGGGACTTACACGCCTTAAATATATGATAATATTATTAACTGGAATCTGTATAGGAGTGGCTATTGGGTTCAGTATTTACCACTATTTTTTTATGGATAAGTTTAGTTGTTGTGGAGTCTACGGATGATTGAAACAGTAACCGCATTATTATTATTTTTAAACGGTTCAATGATCGAATATGTTTATAAGCCCGATTTAGGGGCATGCCTCAAGAGCAAGCGCATAGCTTCTCGTGAATTAAATCCTGAGCGCGTGGTTTTTAGTTGTAAAATTGTTAAAGCAAAAGTAGAAATGGATGAACAAGCTCAATATGGAAAACGGATACTTAAAGTATTGGAAGGACATGAATAAAAAAGCATATAAAATAGTTTTACTTACACTGCTATTATTATTCTTTGGTGCAATGGTAGTATTGGGAGAAGATAAAGTAGGTCAAGGAGATGTCGTAGATCTTACTAATTCTAAACCTAAAGAAGGCATAGTTTTTGCAGTCTGTATCTTTGCTGTGGGTGAAGATGGAACCAAGTATCTAGTAGATCATCGTCATGCCGAAAACATGGGGGAATGTATTAAAAAACGTAGAGAAGCGGTTAATAAATATAAAGACCCTAAACACCGAACGTTAATGGGTGGTACAAGATTTATGTTTATGTGTGATAAGGTAAGAGCTGAAGTAGAAATCTTAGAAGATGGAACATGGCACATTAACAAAATACTAGGACGATATGAACCAGCCTATGAAAAGAAAAAGAGTTATAACTAATGATAAAAGAACTAAAAATCCTTTTGCAAAAATACTTCGGTACTTCAAGCCCCAAACTTACCGAAACAAAAAAGCCTACACCCGCAAAGGTCGTACCGCCTCACGACAAGCTCAGCTCTCTAGTCGAGGAGATTGGTAGAGACATGTTTGGAGTGAGAGTCCGTGTCGAATGGGGTCGATGTCCTTACTGTGAAACGACCACTCAATTATTAAGTTTACATGCTAACTATTACAGATGTTCTAATTGTCATGAGACAACAAAACAATACGTTAACGGGCATATAGCCTATCTACCGATCGATGATAAATCGGCCTTAAATAATGAGCCGAAAGCCTAGGGCTTACGGGTTTGTTTATAAGAAGAATCAACAACGTAAACGCCCAGGCAGACATGCAAAGTCTTATTCGAAGCGTCTTCCGCGCCGTAAAAAATCGCATGGCCAGGGCTAAAAATAAATTTCACCAGCGCTTGACATAAGTCCTACGAAAACCTATATTGGTTCTATGAGATATGAATATACAGTAACGAAAGAAGGCGGAGAAGCTGAACTAATGAAGGCGATGAGCTGGAAGAAACTTTTTAAAAGTTTATTGCTCAAGTATCCTAAATTCAGTGGATGGTGTACCTATATTAATAAGAAAGGACACATCCAAGTTAAAAGTTTTAATGATGGGAGAGAGGTAAAGAATCTATGATTTTTACACATTGTGTAATATGCGGATACGAACCGAAACCAGATGAATGGTCAACTCAGGTAGAGAATGCCTGCTTTGACTGTGCATGAAGTACGTCATTATACTTCTATTAAGCGTAAGCGGAGTCGAGGAAATAAAATTAAAAAGTAATGGCCTCAATTGCGGGGAGATTGCTAAAGCGTGGCGTGAAGTGAACACCACGTATCACGGCTCACGGAACACGGACCCGAAGCAACAGGGAAACTACACCTCTGATGGTAAACTCATGATTGGTTGGATTTGTAACTAAAGCTATCCCGAGAGGGAAAAAGGGGATAGCATTTAAAGGTGAGAATTTTTCTTTACCATGTTTTCGCCACATTATCAAGAAGTATCGGTAACTTTACAAGTATATTTCATACCCACCTGATATCTATTAACATCTGCATATCCCATTTTTTGTAAAATACTTACTGATTCTTTATGAGCGGCTAGTGAACACTCATACCAGGAGTCATAAAGCTTTGGGGATTCCATAGGGGGAAGGCATCCATTTTGGTTAACAAATGAGCACACCCATAGTATTAAAACATATTTCATATTGACATTCTTTACGTAAAATCCTATATTATAATTTAAAAAGGAAAGAAAACATGACAGACATTAGTAAATATCGAAACGTTTCACTTACACACGAAACCTATAGCACATTGGTAAGACTGTCCAAAACTTTATTACCAGATGCTAAATTATCTATTAGTAAAACAGTGGAAGCATTAGCAAATGAGAAAGATAAAAAGTTAAATGGGAAGAGCAACAAATAGTTTTACGAGCTACGTAGGACAAGCCGAAGAAATAATTGACGAGGATAAGGTAGATCTTCCAGAAAAGATTCTTTGGGTGGCAGTCTTAGCTAGAGCTGCATTAGACGCTTTTAAAGGTGCACCTCACCTTAATATGAAGCTGAAGACTAGCACCTCTCATAAAAATCTCTATGATTTTAATCGAGATCAAGCACGTCATTTCTTTTTACATGGGGGTCCACATTTTAATGAAGTTTGTGAAATGGCTGGAAGAAATCCTAAATACGTTAGAGAGAAAGCAAGGAAACTTATTTTAAAATCTAAAGGATGGAATGTAGATGTTCCTATCACTTCTCATTATCGTCAAGGAAAGAAAAAATATAGAAAGAAACATTTAACGGGGAACGCTTATTATGCAGCGAAAGCTGCAAAAGGCCCCAAGAATTTTTATTATCAAGGTATGGGCGCCAAAGGGGGTAGACCTAGAATTTATAACAGGATAGAACAATGAAAGAATTAATGGTCCCAACAAAACACACAAAAATCTGTGACAATTGTCATGGAAATGGATATTTAAATGTGGTAGACCATCAGAACCTAACCCAAGTAAAACAATGCTGGGTCTGTGAGTCTAACGGGGAGATTAAAAATTATGATCAAGCTGAAGTTGACGATTTTATTTATAATATTTATTATCGTAAGCGGTTGCAGTGAGTTTGCACTCCTTATGAGTGGCTCAAGTATTGCCATCAGTCAAAATGCTTATGTGAAAGCCTATAATGGTATGGATGTTTTAACCATTATGACAACAGAAAAAGATATAAAGAGACATATTTATGATAAAGGAAAAAAACATGTACAAACCCTTACCCGAATCACTGACCATTAAACAGAGTGGTATCAATGGCTTAGGACTTTTTGCTAAAGAAGGAATTGCGCAAGGAACTAATCTTGGAACGACTCATATTAAAGTTGAAGAAGATATTATTCGAACTCCGCTGGGTGGATTTATTAATCATTCAAATACCCCTAATGTGGTGAAGGTAGAATTGCGTGATGAAAAGTATACCAAAAAGTGGTCACTCGTTGCTTTGCGTGATCTTAAAAAAGGAGAGGAATTAACGGTACGTTATACGTTTTATAATATATGAAAGACAACATTTTAAGATTCATTGAAGTTTGGTCAGGTCGTATTCACACCTGGGCCTGGGACAAACGATGGAAATATAGAGACTCAAAAGAATGGGTGAAAGGATATAAAGAATGGAAAAAGAAAAATGTTTAATAAACAAAGACCTGTCCATCATCTTAATTTGAAAAAAGAATTAAAAAATAAAAAAGATGAAATCGTTAAAGATATTTTAGTAGACGAAAAAAATAAAAAAAAATCTGGTTATAACTTTCAAGTCTTTACAAAATATAATAATTATTTGTATGATTTATTTATTAGAAATAGTATAAAATTATTAAATCCTTTTACTATTCGAGATCCTCAATTAAAAGTTTGGTGTTATTTTACAGGATTGGGTAATCATATTGAAGAGGACATCTGGCATAATCACACTCGTACTTCTAATATTAACTCAGTTATTTATCTACAAACACTCAAGGATCATGGAATTAAATTTGAAAATGGCAACGAGTCTTGGTACGTGGAACCAGAAAATTTTGACTTGTTAATCTTTCCTGGATTTTTAAATCATCGACCCGTGACTTCTCAAACTCAACAAAGGATCTCTTTAAATCTAGAATTAAAATGTAACGAAACAGATAAGGATATTTTCGGATTATGAAACCTAGCGTTTATATTGCCATGCCGTGCTATGACTCGGTAAAGATCAACACGATGTTATCGGTCATTAAGCTAGTTCAACAACTGGCCAAGAGTGGTATTAAAGTAGGAATGAACACCATGAAATCCCCTTTGATTCATCAAGCACGAAACTATCTCACGTCTGTCTTTCTGACGACCGAGTATACGCATTTATTGTTTATTGATTCAGATGTCGAATTTGAACCTGAATCAGTCCTGAGGATGCTCGTTGCTAAAAAAGATATTATCTGTACACCGTATCGAACTAAATCAGAAATCATGGACAAACATATTTATACGGTTGAGTTTAAAAATCCAAAAACTATTCCTTTCCTCCCAGGAGGACTCGTTGAAATTGAAGCAGGACCCACAGGGCTGATGCTGATCGATCGCAAGGTCTTTGAAAGAATTATAAAAAACCATCCCGAATTAAAAATTAAGAATCCTGCGTTATCAAAACCTGGCAAGGATCATGAACATTATTATAATTTCTTCGACTTTGCCTTTAAAGATGGCTATAGTGTAGGGGAAGATGTGTCTTTCTGCCGTTTAAGCAGGGACAATGATTTTACGATCTATGCCAACATCGAATCCACAACCAAGCACCACGGATCGTATGCCTGGACTGGAAAATTTGGAGACTCTTTAAATGGATAAAATTCAAAAAATATATGATGACTTGTTCGAGCATGCGATGCATCTCTTGAACGATCATCAGCACTCCCCTGAACTGGTAGCAGGAACCATGATGGCGATTGCCCAAAGAATCTATAAGACTCAACTGAGTGATGAAGAGTATCGAGAAATGATGGAAGTGATTAAAGACGCTCCCGTTAAACCGTACGACATCAAGAAAGTGAGGCTCAATTGAGCGAGTGGGACCATTTTATTCATAAAGGTAAATTGGTCGAGAAGCTCTTTGCGCAAAGACATCTGAGTGATATCAAATGGGCCAACAACTATCAGAACATTCACGAACACTGGGACGTTGAAGGAGGCCTCAATGGTAAGACGTTTAAGTTTGATATTAAAGGACTGAAGAAAAAGAATCGCGGCGACGACAAGACTCAGGACAAGTGGGCCTGGATTGAAGGCACGAACGTTGAAGGAAGACCTGGTTGGATTAAAGGAAAGGCAGATTATATTGTCTTTGAAAGAGAGAACTACTGGTTGATGGTCAATCGAGAAGAACTCTTTAAATTTACCTGGAAGAAACTCGAAGAGCATGGATTTCCTAAAGGGAAAAAACCCTACCATGTCTACGATCGTTCGTACTGGATGAAGAAGGATAAACTGACGTTGGTACCTTATGAAGATATTGAGACGCTCATGGATATAGGAAAATTAGAAAAATGAGAGAGGATGTCTCGTTTGGTGGTATCAGTGAAGAAAAGTATAATATTTGGAAGGAGGATTTGAATATGGCTAAAAAGAAAAAAGCTAAAGCTAAGAAGAAGAAAAAAACTAAGAAAAGAAAAACTAAAAAAAGGAAGTAGATTGAAAAAGAACGACAGATATAATTATGTCCGTGTTCCGCGGTCCGATGACGAGGGAAATAGAACGTATGATGTCAAAGGCGCCCACTTGCCTAGCGTCACGACTATCCTATCACGGACCAAGGACCAGGGATTTTTGAAGAAGTGGAAAGCTAAAGTTGGTGAACAACAGGCTGAAGCGATTAAGAATATTGCCTCAAAGAGAGGGACGAGTATGCACAAGTTTATTGAAGCGTTCATCCTTCAGAAAGGCTACGAGGATCTTACATCTTTAGGTCAACAAGCTAAGACCATGGCCCAGAAGGTGATTGAGAGAGGTCTCACGCCGATTGATGAGTACTACGGGAGTGAAGTGACGTTATACTACCCTGGCCTTTATGCAGGGACCACGGACCTGATCTGTATTCACAACGACATGGATACCATTGTAGACTTTAAGCAAGCCAACCGACCCAAGAGAGAAGAATGGATTGATGATTATTATCTGCAAATTGCAGCATATGCCATGGCCCACGACTATATTTATGGCTCTAGTATTGAACAAGGGATCATAATGGTATGTACTCCTGACCTATATTTACAAGAATTCAGGTTTCAAGGGGCTGAATTAAGATCATGGAAACACAAGTTTTTAAAAAGACTCAATGAATACTATGAAATAATTAGAGAACCAAAAATTGATACAAGAGAATTATTAGCAGAATTTGAAGAGAATAAAATTAAGGAGGATAAATGAGAGAAGCAGGAACAGTAAGAGAAAGAATCTACCAAGCACTGATCAAACGCTACACCGCAGATCAAGAAGACGCCCTGGTTAAGATTGATGCTCTATTGACTAGCCACTTTGTTATGCCCGATCATGCAGACATAACAGGCCAGATTGATAAATTAGTAGCTAAAGTAGCCTTCGCTGCCGAGAAGATGGCAACATTGAGACGGTTTTACGGCACAAACTAGGCATAAATGTGTCTTAAATGAGGCACAACGTTTTACACATAGTACTGAAACTCATGAAAAAAGTTTTATAACTTTTTTATTTCAAATAGAGCGTAAAACGTCGAAATGACCTATTATCGTTGGTATATATAGCTGAATGTACGACGTTTTACAAAAATGTAAAATGTATAAAACGTCGTAATGTCAAATAAGTGAGCAATACCAAGGGGTGTATGGGGTACACGGAAACGAAAAGGCAATTGATATAAGTAGTTTTGTAAGTTTTAGTACTATATACAGGTGGGAATGAAGAGGAAGAAATCAAAATACAGGCATGTCGTAATCAATAAGAAGAAGTATTATTTTTACAAAATTTCTTGGGTTGACATCACAGCGGATGGAGGGCATGCTACAGCTGATGAATTCGATAAGTTCGAATGTTCAAAGATGGTTTCGTTTGCTTATATCTATAGACGAAATAAAAAATTCGTCTGGACATTTGCTAGCTATGACTCGAAGGATGAGGCATATAGTGATCGGAACGTCTTCCCTACAGGGTGCATAACTGAATTAAAAAAAATTAATGTGGAATCCAGATAATATTATGTTGATGGGCTGGACTTTGGTGCTAATTGCACTGGGGCTTTCTCTTCTTTTGAATGTGTACTAGTAATGGGCTCTAATTCATCTTGGGATTTTTCTGAAGGAGTTTTTAATGTCTGAGTGGCAACAATATTTTTTGGTTTTGTTTCTTTTTTCTTTGTTTTGGTTTGTGATGGTTTTTGGTCCAATAATGGCGCTTCGGGGGTAACGTTTAAAATTGGTGCATAGTCGTCTAAAATTTGTTTCATTTTGTTTTCTAGCTCTTGTTCTGACATGTCTTCTAGTTTCCCATGCTTTATTATTTTTCGTTCTATGTATAGGCCTCCTGCTTTGCCTCGATTCGTCTCAGCATTTACAGCAGCAGAAAATGAATTCTTCTTCAAAGCCATCTCTTTGATACGGGCGAGCTCAGCCACATGAGTATCGTAAGTGACTTTGTGCTTTTCTAATCTTTCCTCTTTGAGCTTACCTACATATTGAACCACTAGAGGACTGAGTCTAGGGTTCATTAGCTCCGATCCTTCAGCTCTTGCCCTTTTCTCGCTATAGCCCGCAGCTATTGCTGCTTCACCCTGAGTCATAGGTCCATTAGCTCCACCAAATACTATAAACTCGGCGAATCTCATTTGCATTTCAGTTAGTCTTTTAGGAACTCCCATATTTGACAATTTAGGGTAACATTGATAAAAAGTCAATATGAAGAAAGACAAAGATGATGGAAAAGAACAAGACAACCCAACGCTTTGGGAAATAGCTACGGAGCATAATATTACTTATGCTGATGCTGTTCCAATCCAGGAAGACATGCGTTTGAAGAGAGATGCTTTGAAGGAAGCGTGTACTCTTGCCGAGATGAGAAAAGATAGAACTCCTATGGCTGCGCTGAAGAAGAGAGCTGAAGAAGCTGAAGGCGAGTTGAGTATTATGAAAGGAATCGAGACTAATCGAGTGAAGGAAGCTCAGGCTAGATGCGATTATTTGCAGGGTGAGTTGGATCGAGTTAAGAAAGAAAATAATGATTTGTTTAATAGGATTGCTGATTCACTTGAAGTTAATGAGTCGCACCAAAAATTAAATGGAAAATTACAAGAAAGATTGACAGAGTTAGAAGAAGAGAATAAGAAGATGCACGACGCGATTAATAATAAATTAAATGACGCGCGGAAAGCAGGAATGTAATGAGAGTCAAAGACCTACAAGAATTTTTATCTAAATTTACTGAAGCCAAGTCAGATGGTAGTCGTCAGGGTAATGCCATTTCGAATGCAGTTATTATGGTTGAACAAAATGGTTTCTTACATGAAATTAAAAGAATGGAAGTGCATGAACATGCTGTTCCAATCATAGGTCATAATCGACAGCATTCTGCTCATAGAC
>VTLG01006655.1_pt1 | contig 11997 bp, 5 predicted proteins | sample 4694571 | NCBI WGS metagenome assembly VTLG01 (sample SAMN12604809, study PRJNA352737) | marine metagenome | biome: ENVO:00000447; feature: ENVO:00000209|ENVO:00000569|ENVO:01000036; material: ENVO:00002151; isolation source: viral sequences binned using virsorter ... | reverse complement strand
GGCATCACTTGCAACTACTTTAACTTGTTTAGATAAATAAGTTGTTTTAATTTTTGAGGCAACACTTGTTTTAACAATCGTTGCAATTACTTTTACTTTTGCACCTGAACCTAAAATAGTATTATCTGTAATTGTAATACTTGCTGTTCCTGTACCAGATATTTTACCAGAGATGGGTACCAACTGTCCTTGTACACCTGAACCACCACCAGCAGTTAATATTGACATTACATAATCTGCCTCAGCAAATCCACCAAAGGTTTCATTACTTCCAGCAGTTAATGATACAACACCTGATGAGTTTGATGTTGCAACAAACTGTCTTCTTATTGTGTATGATGTATCACTAGCATTACTGTTTGAATCTGTTAATAAAGTTTTAACTACAGTCTTAGGTAGTTTGTATATTGAAACATTTTTTTCTGGTGATACTAATACTGCATCTCTAATAGGTTCAAGTCCTAATTCAGTAGTACCATCTTCTTCTAATAATATGTTATCGTTTGCATTTGCCAGACTAGCATCTGTTGCATTTAATTGTAATAAATCTGTATCACTTCTTTTTGTTAATTCTATATCTGCAGTAAAGTCTTGTCCACCATCATCATCATCCATGAACATACTTCTTGCTTCAGAGAATGTTCTTGTTGTAACTAAACTTACTGTTAAATCTGTGTTAGATGAATTTTCTATAAGTCCACTTGTCTCTGCAGAATCTGATGCAATCAATTTTTCACCAGAACTAAATGTACCTACAACATTTGTTAAACGAACTCTATGACCTTCAGCATTACTTGTATCTGTATCAAAAACTAATCCTGTTGCACCTGATGTGTTACCTGTAAGTCTAACACCACTTGAATGTGTTGCAGTTAGTAATGGACTTGGTGTATCACTTAAAGATAATACTGTAAATGTACGAACATCAAATATGAATGCTTTGTAAACAGCATCTGTATTACCAGATACACCTGAATCATATTCTAATGCTCTAACACGACATATACCAACAGGTTCTTCTTGTGATGCAGTTCCTCTTGTGACTGTTGCACCAGAAAATAATTTAACTTCTTTATAAGGTGTTGTCTCACCACTTACACTACCAATATCTGGTGTCCCATATAAATTTGTAATACGAACAAAGTTACCTAATTCTAAGTTTGTAACCCCAGCATTAATTGTTGTAACATCTCTTGCTTTATTTAAATCTTTAAATGTTGTTCCTAACTTTTCAAATTCATATCCTCTAACATATGCCTTACCAGCAGAACAAGACAATGCAAGTAAACTATCAGAGGCAGTTCCACCATCATCTGTTGTTGCACCACTTGAATATACACCTGTAAAATCTATACCTTTAACTGTGTTATTAATACTTTCTCTTGCATCAAATAAAAATGGTTTGACTGTGTAGTTACCAGATTCATCAAAAGTTCTTCTTGCAAGTACATCACCTAATACTGAATACTCTGTCTCTCTTGCTTTAGAAACTAAAGTACCACTATCTATTCTCATCATTTCTATAAATGAAGAATCGGCAGTAGATGTTGTTGATAAGTTAGCAAGTGTTAATTCAATCTTTAATCTATGTGCACCTTTTGCAGCATAGTTAGATGAACCTCTTGCATTATCTGTAAGTGTTGTATCTACTTCAGGTGTTATTAATGATTCTGTAACTGTTAATCCTACTCTTGTTGTTTCTGTATTTGAATTAGCACTTAGTAATAATGTTTGTCTATTTACTTTTACAAATTGTCCTCTTATGTAAATGACACCATCTTCAATAGTTGCAGCAGAACCTGTTTGAGATGCACTTGTTGAAAATGTGGTTGCAGATGCCACACCACTTGCATATCCTGTAGTGTGTGTGATTGCCTTATCGGCAGTTATGTTTTCACCATCAGCAAATACTGTGGTAGAATTATCTGAACCTGTTTTGTAATAATTCAAATAAAGAATCGGTTGTGTTGTTGCAGTTGCAGCTTGGAATCCTGTTACATATGCTTTGACACCTGATGTTGCTCCTGTGATAGTTACAGGGTTTGTTGAATCAAAAAATTGACTTGGGTCTATTTCTTCACTTGCAAAGTTTGAAGAAAGTTGTAATGTTGGAAAATCATTTGAGTATGACAGTTGGCCAGGTATGACAATACTACCTTCTTTAAACATGTGACTACCATGTCTCTCTACTTGATTTTGTAGAATAGATTGTAGTTGAGTTAGTTCTCTAGCCTGAATTGCAAAGCCAGGTCTAAAGAGTACCCTATGAAAGTTATCCGCCTCATCAAAATCATCATAATATGGTGAGACATTTAGGTCAGTTATTTGCGCCATATTTTAAAACTCAATGATTAATTTAATATCTTCTGTTTGGTCAGAATCCCTTTGTATTGGTTTTCTATTTTCCAAGTAAATAATATTACCACTATCTGGTTGTAACTCTGGATTTTGATAACCAGATGTTGTTGCTAGTGTATTATTATTTGCAAGTGTGATTGTTTCAGAATCAGTTGATGGTGTTAATGTTGCAGATGATGTTGCACCCGTAATTACATTAGCACCTGTAAATACACTATGGTCACCAGTTGTACTATTTGTACCAAAGTCACCAAATCTTTCTTGTTGAAAATATAATAAACTTCTTGTAGAATCATATTCTACTACCTTACCTACAGCACCTGTAGTTGCTTGTGTAATTTTTTCATCTACTTCAAATGTTCCACTTATAGATGAACCTTTAACTACAAAAGTTTGTCTTCGTGTTGAGGCAGTTGCAACTGTTGATGTTCCATAGTTAGTTGGGTCAACAATAATACCTACTTGTCTAAAATCATTTACTGTTGTAATATCATCACCCTCTGCTTGACTTAGTGTTGTTGCAGTCATAACATAATGTCCACCTAGTTCACCGATTGCATCATTACCATGACCATTCTTAGGTGAGATGACTACTTCAATAGCCCCACCAGAACCACCCATATTAGATGCACTAGATAAACCAGAATCAGAGAATGTATATCCTGCTCCTAAGTTTACAGTTCCAAAAGTGTATGCTGCTCCACCTGCGTGAATTGTTGTATCACTTCCAGCAGTTAATCCGAATGATTGTATTGTTCCACCCGATACAGTAATTCTAACTATTGCACCAGATGATGTTCCAGCACTTGTACCATCACCATAGACAGCTGCATAGTAAGTTCCATTTGTGTAACCACTTCCTGCTGTAATTTTTAAAGATTCAATCTTACCATCTGTTGCCGCAGCAGATACTGTTGAATCATTTGATACAGGAATGAAGTCACTTGTTAAAAATTTAGCAGCCTCAGATGATGTAACTTGATACATGTATTTTAAAATGTACCCACCCAATGCAAATGGTGATGTGGATTCAGATGTAGGTTCAGCACCAGAGTATGCTGTACCAGCATTATTATCTAAAACTTTATAAACTCTATAATCAGATGTCATGAAATAAAATGATGAATCATATAGATTTGATGCACCTGATGTCGTTGTGTTTGATGAGGATATGTTATCATCATACATATCATAAACTGTTCCATTGACCCAATTTCTTCTTGGTATTGCATAAGTGATATCTGATGAAGGTATGTTCTTTGCAGCTATCATGGAATCCCATGAATAAAATTCTGTGTCTGCAGGACCATCTGATGGTGTTGGTGGTGATGAATCACTACCTCCTGTGGTACCTGATGTGAATGCTGTTGCCTTTCCTACAAATAGATAGTAGGTAGATTTTGATGCCTCTGAAAAACTCTCAAAAAATTGGTCAGCATTGTGTTGTCTAAATTTCTCTGTAATTATTGCGGCCATTTTAATTTATCCCATTCTTTCATTTATTTATACAAGTTATTATTAACATTTCTTAAAATGTTATCCCCGTTGCTCCTTCTAAATCTATATTATCTCCAGCATGTGCTGCCGTGTCTAATACAAGAAATCCGTGTGTGTCATCTGTTGCATCTTCTAGAGCGATATCACCTGTACTTCTAACAGTTACTTCTGCAGGTATAACCACAGGTGTATATCCATATTTAGTCTTATATGCTGTGTCATTCCTAGAACTTAGTCTAAAGTTTTCTTTTGGAATCTGACCTTCAGCAGGGAAGATGTTAAATGTCTCTAGTGCAACTTTTGTGGTGTCTTTAGTTTCAGTTTCAAAAGTCAAGAAGTCACCTTCATCTAAATCAAAATCTGGTATTGTCGCACCAGCTAAATTAGTCGTTGTACTATTACCAGCACTATTCATAATTATAAATCCCTCACCATACTCTAGTTTAATTTTATCATTTGCTGTTGTATTGAAAATATCCTCTAATAATATTTCACCTGTTTCATTTGGACTATTATATAATAATCTATCTGTTACAGATTCAGAAGAATTACTCTCTGTTATTAAGGTACCAGATTCTTCTAATATGAATGTTGCATATTTTGAACTTGATGTTACTGTTCTTACATCTCTTTCTAATCTAATTGGTGTAGGGAATCCTAAGTCATCTGTTGTACCTTCTAAGATTATTCTTAATCCTGCATCTGAACCTGTACTGTCTGTTCCGTCTAAAAGAATGACACCACCATCTTGTGCAGTAACCACAGTCTCAGGTGTGTTTTGTAATAACTTAAATCCTGCATCAGTTTGTGATGAATCTGTGCCATCTAATAATAACTCACCCTCATTTTCTAAAATAATCTCATCAGGTTCTTCACCTTTATTAATATTATCAGAATCATCTGCAAGTGTAATTCTATCTGGTCTTAAAATATCATCAAAAGATATTGTTCCTATCTCATCAAAAGTTAATGTGGTATCGTTATCATCATCATCAAATAATATTCTGTCATTTTCATTTTGTATCAATCCAACAGGTACAGCTATTCTATCATTCTCATGTAGTATTCTACCTGTGCCAGGTCTTGAATCTTCTAACGCAAGAACGCCTGTATCATCTTCTAATGTTATGAATACTATATCATCAAATGGTATTGTACCTTCTAATACTATATGTTCACTTATATTACCTGTACCAGATTCAAATACTAAACTACAAGCTTCTCTGAATGGATACTCTGCCAAGTGTAATAATAAATTATCTTTAACTCTTGATGGTGGGTTGTTATTAATCTTAATTGTTCTTTCGTGTATTGCAGTTCTTTGACTTTCACCACCAATACCTTTTGCAGCCTCAGACTTCATATGACCAGAACCTGTTTCACCTGTTCCGTCTTCATAAAGTATATTGTCTCCAGCATTTGTTGCTGAACCATCTGTTCCGTCTAATACTATTTTTTCATCAAACTGGTCTATACCTACAGCAGTTCTTAAACTAATCTTAACATGTTCATCAAATAATGTTTCAAATGTAGAAGCTAGTTCTGGTGAGAATGTTGTTGTGTCACCATCATATCCAGCAACACCAGCAGCAGTTGCTGTAATCCTTGCAGAAATTTGTGATGCAATACTTACTTTACCAAATGGCATAAATCCTGCTGGATGTACTGCCCTTTTTAATTCATTTAAATATGTTAACAATGATTCACCTATTCTAACTTCATAAGAATAATCTTGATAGAAGAACGAATCGTGTATTCTATTTAAATCTTCACCGACTAAACTAGAGATACCACTATAAGCACCAACCTCTGTTTTTTGTGTACCGACTGCAACTGTTCCTGTAGATATATCTGCAGATACAATCGTTGCAGTTGCTCCACCTGAATCTGTAATTACTACATTGTCTTTTGAAAAGTCAATACCAGATTCATTTATAATATCATTTCCAGCATCTACTGAACTACTATCTGTTCCATTTAAAACTATATTATCAAATTGTATATCTTCTTCAAATAATATTCTATCACCATCTTCTAAAACTAATCTTGTCCCTAAATCTTCTGTACTTAACTTATTACCTTCATCACCTGTGTTACCTTCTTCCATAACAACATATGCACTTCCTGCAGATTCGTTTTCACGATATCTGTTTATGAGTAAAGCAAAACCTTTGTTGTGTGGTATACCACCATCAACATGTTCATGTTCTACAATTAATCTACCACCAGATATGTTTGGACCATCTGTTGCACTTCCTAGTGTTTGTCCACTCTCTTGAACTAATAAATGTGTTCCATTGTTTCTGCCTGTGGCATCCTCTAATAGTATTCCATTATCACCTGTCTTACCATCAGCATTTAAAACAATTCTATCATCTAATCCATTTACAATATTTGGTCTTGTAAAGACAAGTAAAGAATTACCCATACCAGAATGATTTGCACAATAGTAATATAATTGTGGAGCATCTGCTGCAACCACTATCTGAATAAATGAACCTGATGTTCCTATTGGAACTGTTACAGATGATGATTGAGTTACACCTGTCGTATAAGAGGTACCACCTGTTGTTTGCCCAGCAACTGGTACGGACTTAAATAATAATTGATGATTCTTAGATGTATCAGCATTGTATAATGAACTATCAGATGTATCAAACCTATAAGTGTTACCTCTTGCAAGTGATAGTCTAGGTGATTCTACACCATTAATATAAAATGCGTTTCCTGTATCAGCAGAATTTCTTTTTACAGTAACAGTAAATATTTCTTCTGTGTTTGTAGGAACTGTGATAGATGTTGCATTTGTAACAATGTGTTTACCATCATCAAAATCTTTTTCATCTTCTAAAAGAATACCATGTGGTTCTGATTCAGAGTTATCTTCTAATCTTATACCTTCGTTTACTGCACTTGATGGTTGACCTTTTGTTCTTACAACATTTTCAAATGTTGTACTTAAAACTTGTGTATCAGAATCATAACCTGATACTGTTCCTGTGTGTGTTGTTAAAGTGTTACCAGAAGCAAATGTACCTGATGGGTCTTTGACAATAAAGTTTGCTTTGAATGTTACATCTGGTGGATTACTAGAATCTAAATTAAAACTACCATCTCTAATTTCTATACCATTGGCTCTACCAATATCAGTTGTATTGGCAAGAAGTTTTGCTCCTGTACCAGATGTACTTGTAATTGTAAGTGTAGGTAATTTAGAATAACCATTACCATTATCTGTGACTTGCACTTTTCTGATTGATGTTGCTTCGTTTTGTGTAGCAAATGTATCTTCTTCTAAAACAAATAAATCATTGTTTGTAAAATCATCTGGTGTATCTTGTACTGTATCTGTTAGTAAATTATGTTCAACATCAACACTACCAGTTGGTCCTGTATTATCTAATAAAAGTTTGTTTATAGAGTTACCTTTTATAATATGAGGTACACCTGTTGTTGGTGCAGTCGTAAATGTAAGTGTTGTGCCACTTACACTCCATACTGTATCTCCAGCAGCGTCTGTTGAATTTAATAATTTGTTATCACGAAATATACGAATGTTATCTGTATTTGCATTTAGTGATGTAAGAGTAAAAACTTTTGTAGAGGAATCTGGTGTAATATCTTCTTGTATTAAATTACCATCTTCTAAAATAAATTCAAAGGGTACTAATTGTGAATCTGTACCATCTTCTAATCTAATTACATCTGTAGTAATATCAGAATCATCTAGAGTGCCTGTCTCTTGAAGTATACCACCACCAACCATACTAATCTCACCTGTGGCAGTTGAGATATCAGTATCATTAGAATTTGGTGTGAAAGTTATTGTGTCTCCCACTTCATATTGTTGCCCTACATCATCTACTATAATATCACTTACTGACCCTGTTAAAATATCCTCTACAACGACCTCAGATACACTAGAGCCAAGACTTTCTACTGTTAGAGTATCGAAGGTACTGTTTAGTATTCCGTCATTTGTAAGGACCGATGTGGTCATCTGTGATGATACTGTAAACGAAACCTCTACATCTCTTGTACTTGATATGGCTTTAATTATTTCGCCATCTGTAAATGTTCCAACGATACTTTGTAATTCTAATTCTGTGACAGCAAAATTACCTTGTGTAAATGAAGTTGATGATACAACAACAGCAGTTGCGTCAGATGATTGACCTGTAATTACTTGATTGATTACTTCATCACCATCTACATTAGCTGTAGCAGTAACTCTTAATGTTGTTTTTTGACCCCAATTACCATCAGAGCTTCTCATTACATATTGAGTTGGATAAATAATTTCAGGTGTTTCACCTAAGAATGCTTTGAAAAATAATTCATGACCTTTTGATGTTCCTTTAGCACCATATAAGTCTTTGATATTCTTAATTAAATTTCTTTTAGATACACCAGTTGCTAAAGTCTCTGGTATAGCGTTCATAAATTGGTCACGCATGTTTTCTAAGAAATCATAGATAGTATTATCTACATTGGCATACTCTAAAAGTTGTTGAATATTTTGTACAGGGTTTGCACGATACTCTGATATAACACCTTCGGCACCAGATGTTCCACCTGTAAAAGTCTCACCTGTAATAAATTTTTGTTGAGAAGATATGTAAATATATTTGTTTCTAGAATCCTCTACTAATACTGTTGCAGTTGCTTTAGATGTTGCACCTGTGATAGTTTCACCGTTTGTAAAGTAACCTGTAGAACCTGTTTCTTTTTCTGTGACAATTCTTTCACCATCTTCTAATAAAATAAATTCTAAAGTGTTTGTTTGTTGTCTTACATATTCAACAGCACCTGTATAAGTTATTCTTCCTGCTTCAAGAAACTGATAATAATCTTTTAAAAAATTTACAAATACAGGATGTTCTGATTGAATAAAACCAGGTACTTGCCCTTCTATTAAAGGACTAACTTTAGTGACTAGTTTTGAATTATTTTTTGCCATTCATCTAATACGCCGAACTTGTTGGTGTAGAAGATGATGTTGTTACGGATGTGGTTGTAGTTGTACCTGTGGAAGATACTGTATAACCTTTACCAGTCGTAGCTTGTGCATCAACACTACCTGAAATTGCACTGTTTACTAAATCAATTTCTAGTATCTGATTTCTTACTGGTACTATGTCATTTGATTTAGGTATTACTGTTACACGAACTTTTGTTGATGATGCACCATCTACATTTGATACCGCAGTTATGTTAAGTGTTCCTGTGCTGATTAATCCATTTGCATAATCTATTGTACCTGCTGCAGAGTTTAAGTATGTTCTAACTCCTGCAGATGATAAGGAATAAATTCTTAAATTACCAGAGCCATCATCATCAAAAAAGTATTCTGTTGTTGTGTCGTTATCTAAATAAAATCCTGTTGAAGCAATTATACCACCTGCATCTGCATTATGACCAGAGTGGGGATTAAAAAATGCATTACTAAAATTAATATTGTAAGATGAAGAACCACTTACTGGTGTAAAAAATTTACCCATAGTTACTGTGGTTGTATTGTTTAGTATTGCTGTATCTGTTTCATCTATTAATCTTAATAGTTTAGAATGTCTAAAAACATTATTAAATTCTTGTAAGTCTGATGAATTATAATTTGATATGGTTGAGTTTACTAAACTTGCTAACTCATCTTTTGTAGATGTTGTTGATGTTGAATCATATTGAAATGATGTATTTAAAATTAAAGAAACTGTTTCTGGGTCTACAATAACAGGTGTAACAGATGCAACTTTGTATGGAGCAAATGCTGTTACTAAACTATTTTTTTGTTCAGATGTTAAATTTTCACCAGTTGTAGATTTGATTGAAATAAACACTTTACCATATTCTGGGTTAGATGATACACCTGTACTGGTATCATAACTACCATCTTCTCCGCCCCAAACAGAAACTGCTTGTGTGTTAGGAAATAATTTTTTAGTATAAGTTTTATAATCATCTATAGTAACAGCTCTACCTTGTGCAGCATAATCTAATGGTGCATTTAATTTTATAGATGCTAATGTTTCTGGTAGTGCTCCACCAATTGCATTTGAAACTGTTGTAACTGTAATAGCTGTAACACCATCAATACTAGTAGGTGCACTAAATGTTGATGCTCCATTTGCGTCATCTCTATTTGTTACGACATATTGTAGTTTAACTAAATTACCATCTGATATTGCTTTACTTACAACACCATCACCAAAATAAACTTCATGTAAACCACTATCAGTTTCTTGTAAATAATAAACAGTGCTTGTTGATGATAATTGAGTTATATCTGTTGCCTTAGTGTAAGTTGTAGTTGTTGTATCAGAAGATGAATTTTGAACCTTGACTGTTAGTGTAGATGTGTCTGCACGAGAATCATTTAGTAAAAACTTCTGGTCTACATTACTTGAATCTACAGTATAAGTTGAAGTTACATAAGTTCCCTCATAGATTTTTACACTATCAAAAGGAACAGCATTACCTGTATTACTTGAGGTTACATCTGCTATAGTTACAAAAGAATAATCTGTTCCGTCTATACTAGTGGTAAATGATGTTCCTGCTGGCATAGTCTTTGTATCTGCACTTGTAGATAAACTTACATTGACTGTTGCAATAGGTGCTCTAGATGAAGTTACTTCATATCCTAAAGTCTTTGCATGTGATACAACACTTGAACGAAGTGAGGCACTATCTAAAAACATTTCGTTGGCCAACATATTAGCATTGAATCCTAGATAATGAGTATTGTATGCGAGAACATCTAGTAGTATGTTCATACCAGCACCTTCAAAATTATAATCTTTAAATTCTGTTTGTGCTTTTAAAAATGTTTTTAAATTTTCTTTTACATTATCAAAATCTAATTCTGTAACTTTTAATCTTTTATCTACTGCTGCCATTATCGTAATCTCTCTAAAAATACATCTAGACTAACTAGTTCTGTGGGTGCGTTTACTACATAAAATTCTATTGTAACATTATATGCATTTCTATCAAAATCTGGTGTGGCTCTAACAGATACTAATCTACATCTTGGTTCAAAATTATTAATAACATCTTCTATCTTTCTAGCTAAAACGGCAGACAGCATTGGTGTTATATTTTCAAATAGTAAATCTCTTATTCCACCAGATATTTCTGGGTGAAAAGGTTTTTCAAATTCCTCTAAATTCATAAGATTTCTAAGAGACCTTTTTACTGCAAGAACATCTGTGACTTTAGTAACATCTTGTCCTACAGTTTTTTTACCAAAAAATAAATCTAAATCACTATATTGTTGTGCACTTCTAGTGCTATTATTTTGAGATTGTGCGTCTTTATATGCAGAGTTAGCCATTATAGTTCCCTTAGTCTTTATAGATTATTTATAACAAAATATCTAAACAAGTGTTAATTTACTTTCAGTTTCTTGTTTAATTTTATTTTGTTCTTTTTGTATGGCATCTAGAGCCTCTTGTGCTTTCTTTTTAAGTTCCTCTGAATCTATCTCTATCTTAAATTCAGGCATACTCTCTAGTTTTTCTTTGATTCCCTCTATAGACGGAAATGCAATATTGGATGGTAATTCTATTGGTATAGTTTCACCATCGGGTAATTGAAAGTTTGGAATTAAATCACCAACATCACCACCTGCCTGTATATTAGATGCTAAAGAATCTAAGTCTAATCCTTTGTCTTTGAAAGTATCTCCAAATTGTGATGATATATTTGCAACTTGTGTTTTGTATTGTTCAAGACCTGCAGCACTTGAAATGTCAATATCTGCCAATGCAGCAAACTCACCTTGAGCACTTACATTAGGAATACTAGGTAGTTCTGGTATCAAACCTGATATTGATGTTTTTAAATCTGTGACTTTAGATTCTACTGCAGACTTCATATCAGATGCATCTGCACCGTGTTGAGCAATAAGACTGTCTTTAAGTGACTTGGCCTTAGTTAGTGAATCATTTAATAATTCATTTGCTCCCTCTAAGTTTGCTGATGTAAAATCTGCCATTATTATCTCCTATGCTGTTCTTCTCCACATATATGCTGTGATATATGGTTGTAAGTTATTGTGAGCTCCACCACCACCAGTTGATGATGTTGCATGTGTAGAGGTACCTGAAGTATTACCTTCTGATAAATTATCATTATCACTAT
>VTLG01013698.1_pt1 | contig 11999 bp, 2 predicted proteins | sample 4694571 | NCBI WGS metagenome assembly VTLG01 (sample SAMN12604809, study PRJNA352737) | marine metagenome | biome: ENVO:00000447; feature: ENVO:00000209|ENVO:00000569|ENVO:01000036; material: ENVO:00002151; isolation source: viral sequences binned using virsorter ... | reverse complement strand
ATTTTACAGATTTATTAAGAAATACTAAACCAAATAAGGTCAATAGTCTTTATGGATCTAATGATTACATAGAAACAAGTATTGATGATCCAAATCAAAGGGGCGAGATTACTGCTGTTCGAAGTGGTGAAATTTCTGAGTTTGTAGTTGTTTCTGCTGGTACAAGTTATAAGTCAGGAGAATTTATTGACTTTGATATTCCTGTAGATAATTATTACGATAAATCTATTGCTAAAGTTGATAGGGTTGTTGGTAAAAATGTTGTATCCTTTGCTTCTTCAACATTAAGTTCCAATAACGCAGAATTTTATGTTTCTGGTGGTCTTGCTGTTGGATATTGCACATCACCACATCAATTTAGTAATAGAAACGTTGCAGTCATTAGTGGACTCTCTACTAATGCATTTGAGGGTTTAGATGGAAGAGTTAATATAAACAACTCCGAAAGAGATCAGACAATGTGGTATTTGGAGAGCGATCTTGCTGCTCCAGCAACAACTGGTTTAACTACTACCATTTCTCTTATTGGACCTTATAATCCCTTATTCTTTAGGGAAAATACCGTTATTGGTATAGGAACTACTGCCGAAAATCTGGAACAATTAAAGGTTCTGAATATTGATCCTTTGAATCAGAAGGTAAGAGTCCAGAGGCAATATAATGATACAACAGGTGTTGCTTATTCTTCTAGAACTGTAGCGTTAGAATTACCAGCAACAGTAAATCTTAATGTTGGAATTACTACATTTACTTCCAATCCACCAACTTTGCAGAGATATTTCAATCCTAGTGAAGTTGTTGGTTTAGGAACTACTGCAATTGTAGGAATTGGGACAACAATCACTTATGATCGTTTTAATAATATTGCACCTCCAAATAATTTAGAAAATAATAATTATGATGCAGGTGTTGGGTATACTTCTAGAATTACCCCAATCAAGACTATTTTGATTCCAAATCATAGTTTTGAAACAGGAGATAAACTTTTATATTCAAATGGTGGTGGAACTTCCATTCAGGTTTCTAATGGGTCAACATTTACTCTATCTGATGAATCTATTGTTTATGCAATCAAAGAATCTGACAATTTATTAGGTATCTCTACAACTAAGGTTGGTTTGGGATCAACTGGATCATTTGTTGGTTTAGGGTCTACTGCTGTTCAACTTTCCTTTACTGAAATTGGTGCAGGTGTAACTCATAGCTTTAAATCCCAAACTAATCCTTTGACAGGAAATATTCGGATTCATGAAGCTACTTTGAGAACTTCAGAACCTCATGGATTACAGTTCGCTGATAGAATTAATATAAGTGTTCAACCAGGATTTACTACTAATATCTTTGTTCAATATAATGATTATAATAGAAGAATTGTTTTTAATAGAAGAAAATTTGATTCAGTTGATACTACTTCCAACACAATAACCGTATCAGATCATAATTTTACAAAAGGTGAAAAGGTTATCTTTACAACTGGAGGAACAGCACCAACAGGTCTTTCTGATAATGGAATGTATTTTGTTATTCCTATTGACACAAATACTTTCAAATTAGCAATAACTCTTAGAAATGCTAATGGACCTTCTCCTATTCCTCTAAGAATTAGTGGTAGTGGTAGTGGAGAGAATTTTGTTGCTAAAGTGAATCCAGAGGTTAATGGAGTAATAGGAACAAAAGTTGCTTTTGCTCTTAGTGATACATCTTTGAGTTTCCCTGCAAGTGGAACTAATCTTTCTGCATTTGATCTACAACTCTTTAGAGATCATAATTATAAAGATGAATTTATTTCTAATGGTGCTTCACCAGCATTCCAAGTTACTGGCGTAGGAACCGTTGGGGTTACTAGTGATGCAATACTTAATGTAGATATTAGTGAGGATAATCCCTCTACACTTTATTATAATTTTGTACCCGTAAATGTCAATTTATCTCCAATTGAAAAAACAGAGATTATGGTTGATAGTGAACAGTTGAGATATAATAGAATAACAGCGCAAAGAAGTTCCTATAGTGCTTTTGAATATCCAGTTGGAATAGGAAGTACTACATTTAGTTATCTTTTAAATTCTGAACCAGAAAAACCATCTTATATCAAAACAGATGGTAATTTTTCATATACTACTAATTCAAGTAATGCTAAAGGACCTATTCATAGTATTGAAGTTGTTAAGGGTGGAAGATATAAAACCCTACCAGGAATTACATCCATAAAAACAGTTAGTGGAGAAAAAGCAATTGTTAGACCTGTTGGTACTATGGGTCAAATTCTTGATACCAAATTACAGGATGTTGGATATGATTATCCTTCAGACCCAACATTGAAAGTTATTTCCAATGTACCAGAAGTTCTGATATTAGAAGAACTATGTTCTTTTGGAGAAATTGGAGTTACATCGGGAGGAAAGAATTATCTTGTTCCACCAAATTTATTAGTAAGAGATGGATCTACAAATAAGATTATAGATGATGTCAATCTATCTGTATCATTAATTAGTGGAAGTATTGATTCAGTTTCTATTTTACAAAATACTAAGTCTTTATCAGACACTCAACCAACGTTTATTTCCATAAACAATTCAAATGGAGTTGGAATCACTACAATTGGTTTCAATACTATTACTAAGGAAGTTTCTGCTGTATTTGATGTTGGATTCTCAACTGCAGGAAGTTTCCCATTCAATGTAGGTGATTTAGTTTATGTTGAGAATGTAGGTATTGCATCTACTGGATCAGGATATAATTCTGCTGATTATGATTATAAGTTCTTTGAAATTACTTCTACTGATCCAAATATTGGTGGTATCGGATCTGTTACTTATAAGTTAGATTCTACTGTTACTTATCCAGGTTTATATACTACTACTAGATCTTATGGAAGAATGATTCCTCCACAGGATCTTCCTATATTTGATGCCACTTTAGTTACAAATGACTTTGCTGTTGGTGAAGTTGTTTATAGTGGACCTAGTGCTACTAATGAAGGTGGAAATATAGAAGGAACAGTGTCTACATGGGATCGTACTTCTAAGGTTCTTAAGGTAAATGCTAAGAATGAGTTTGATAAAGATACCATTATTACTGGTAGATCGACTTTATCTAAAGCAAAAATAAATCAGAAATATGACGTTAAGTCTTATTATAATATTAGTGCTGCTCCTTTAGTTATAAAAGGATGGACTAAAGATACTGGTATGTTGAATAATTCAACTCAAAGGTTAATTGATAGTGATTATTACCAATATTTCTCATATTCTATCAAATCACCGATTGCATTTGATACTTGGAATGAAGTTGTATCTTCTCTCAACCATACTTCTGGATTTAAGAAGTTTGGTGATCTTATTGTTGAAAACATAAAAGAAGGTGAATTATCTCCTCGGATTGCTGCTGGTAGTACAGTAGATGTCAATATTGACCTTACGAGTGATGTATCCACTTATTGTATGAGTGATTTTGATATTGTAACTGAAAAGACTCTTACTATATCTGGTAAGACTTTTGGAAACCAAATTATCTTCCAGAATAGAGCACTTACTGATTATGAGGAATCTATAGGAAATAGGGTTCTGAATATTGATGATTTTAGTGGAGAATTCAATAGTGATGCTAGACCTACTAAATTTGAGGTAATTGATAAGTTTGTTCTGAGTGGAACTAGGTTTAGGAGATATACACTATCTGCGAATGATACTCAGTTTACTGATCAGGTACAAACGTCTATTATTGAACTTCTTATTGATGATAGGCAAAATGGATATATTCAAGAATATGGTGATGTGGATACGGGATTAGCTGCTTATTTTGATTTTAGAGTGAAGGGAAGTGAAGGTCAATTACTATTCTATCCCGAAAAATTTAAAGTCAATAATTATGATGTTCATGGTCTTGCATATAATGTTGATAGAGGTGGATATGTAAATGTTGGTCTTTCAAGTATAGTTGGTATTACTAGTATTGCTGATATTGTAAGTATTTCTGATCTAGGAACTACAATCAATTCTGGTGTAGCTACAGCAGTTAATATTGCTAGTTTTGATGCTACTGCAGCAAATGCCGCAAAATATCTAATCGTTAGCGATCAGGACCATTTACATGAATCAGTAAATCTTAATATTCTCCATGATAGTACTGATGTAATTGGTGTTGAATATGGAAGAATGAATAATGCTGATCTAGAAAGCCTTGCAGGTCCTGGATTAGGAACTTATGGTGCAACTATATCTGGTGGTGTAGTTTATCTTAACTTTACACCAACATCTGGTGCTACTGGTGCCGCCGTTACTTTCAATATTGCAGAAACCTTATTCCAATCAGGAATATCCACTTTAGGAATAGGAACTACACAGCTTGCTAATGGTAATATTGTAGCAGGATTTACTACGATTGCTGCTAGTGGATCTCCAGGAATAACTACTGTTGCTACATGGGGATCTTTGGAAGATGGTGCTTATGCCATAGTTGAAGTCAAAGACGTAACTAATGATGATTGGCAATTATCTGAATTTGTTATTTCAAGTAATGCTAATGGTCAAGTAATGACCGAGTATGGTGTTATTGATACTAATGGATCAGGAATTGGTACATTTGCAGTTGAATATACTAATGATGAGTCTCATTTGAGATTTGTTCCTATTCCGAGTGTAATTACTAATGTAAGGACATTATATTATGCAAACAAACATGTAGGTGCTGGTACAGATATATTACCTATTGGTAATGATGATATTCTGAATATTGAAGGTTTATATTCTGGAACTGAAAGTGATATCAAGAGAGCATTTGGATTGAAGCATGGTGGAGATCAAATCTTCACTAGAAACATTGATGCTTCTGATAGTACGATAGTTGATCTTTCTCAAGATTTAATTATCATTCCAAACCATTTCTTCGTTTCAGGAGAAAGACTTTCCTATACTCCTACTGGTACAGGATCTACATCTAGTATTGGAATTGGAACTACTACTATTGCTGGTATTGCCACTGATAAACTTCCTAATGATCTATATGCTATTAAGGTTGATGAGAAGTCTATTAGGTTGGCTTTATCCGCTGACTCTGCATTGGAGTCTGGTGCTGGGGAATATCTAAATCTAACTTCTGTAGGTATTGGTACATCTCATGTATTCCAAGCATATGATCAAAATAGTAAACTTGTAGTTGCTTTAGATAATAATATTCAAGATCCTGTAGTCTCAACTGGATCTACCTATCAACTTTCTGAGACTACTTCATATGGTGGAGAAAATATCAAACTTTCTGGTATAACATCTATATCTGGTGCAGATCTACTGAAGATAGATGATGAATTCATGAGAGTTAAATCCGTTGGAATTGGTTCAACTAATTCACTTCTAGTTCAAAGAGGATGGATGGGTAGTGGATTTAGTACTCATACTTCTGGATCTGTTATAACGAAGTACAATGGAGCATATAATATTGTTGGAAATACTATTAACTTCTTTACTGCTCCAACTGGTCCAAGACCTGCTGTAGTAGCTGATGATCCAGATGCCCAAGATTGGACTGGAATTCAAACTCATACTACATTCCAAGGTAGAATGTTTATGAGAAGTGGTTTGGTTGGAACGTCTACTAATACATATTCAACCAATTATATCTTTGATTCTATTGAAGATGAGTTCAATGGTATTGGTAAGACCTTTACAATGAAGGTGGGTGGTCAAAACGTAGCAGGATTTAGTACAGATAAATCTCTAGTTCTTCTTAATGAGATTGCTCAAGGACCTACTCAAGGAGCAAGAATCAATGACTTTAATTTGACAGAGAACGCTGGTATCACATCTATCATATTCAGTGGTTATGGTGCTTCTATAACCAATGATGTGAACTCTGGAACTGTTCCTGTTGGTGGTGTAATTGTTTCTGTTGGTACTACTGATGGATTTGGTTTCCAACCTTTAGTTTCTGCTGGAGCAACTGCAATTGTTTCTGGATTTGGTACTGTTTCTTCTATTAGTATTGGTAATACTGGATCGGGATATAGAGCAGGAATCAATACTTTAGATGGTACACTTTTAGAAATGTCCTATAGTATTGGAATTAGAACTAATACTGATAGTATTGTTTCTATAGGTACTGTTCTTATAAGTGATGGGCATGTTACAGGAGTTGTTTTAGATGCTCCATATAGTGCAGGAACAGCATATACCTTTACTGATCCTCCAATTGTTGATATCAAAGATCCTCTCTCTTACGAGAATATTCCTCTAATTTATAATTCAGATTCTACTGGACCAAATATTGGCACAAATTCTCGCGCTAATATTGTTGTAAGTCAAGAAACTAATGTAGTAGACTTTGAACTTATTAATGAGGGTTATGGATATCGAGTAGGAGAAACTCTTACTGTTCCTCTTGGTGGTGTTGCTGGAATTCCTACAAGTAATATTTCATCTGCTCCAGTTATTTCTGGTGGTAACTATGCTCATACATTTGTAAGTGCTACCACTAATGGTGTTACTGCTAATACTGGATCTCAGTTTACTCCAACCAATGTTGTTTATACTCCTTCTACGGGTAATATGGTATTGACTCTTGGATCTGGTCATGGATTGACAGATTCAAATACTGTTTCAGTTGCTACTAGCGCTATTACATTATCTTGCACAATGGATGGAAATAGTAGCAATAAGGGATATCCTCGTGCTACTGATCCTATTGCAGGAATTCAAACCGCAATTAGTGCCTATACTTCAACCACTATTACGGTTAATGTTGGTGCATCTCCATTAGTAAGATATCCAGTTCATTATGCAACTTATGACGGTACAAGTGGTGCTATGTCACTTACCATTGGATCTCATAGTTTGACTGCTGGTACTTCCATCAGATTAGCACCTGAATCATTAGTATTCACATGTTCTAAGGATGAATACAAATCTAAGCATGGGTATCCAAGAGCATCTGACCCTTATTATAATACGGCTATCAATATTGATTCTGTAGGAGCTCAAACTATTAATGTCAATGTTGGAGTTGCTACTGCAAGTGAACAGTATACTCATAGATTCGTTGGTGCAGGAGTTAGTAACTTCACAGTCAGTCTTGATGAAGTATACAGTGATTCATTCTCTGCATGGCATTTTGGTGCATTAGATGTTTTAGATAATCTAACTACTGAATTTGATGGAAATCGTCAAGTCTTTATTTTGAAGAAAGATGCGCAGCCTGTTTCTATCAGGGCAGCTAAGGGATCTCCAGTTGATGTTCAACAAACTCTATTAGTATTTGTAAATGATATTCTTCAAGAACCTGGACATGGTTATACTTTCAATGGAGGTTCTCAAATAACCTTTAGTGAAACACCCAAGATTGGTGATACTTGTAAGATCTTATTCTATAAGGGTACTGAAGGGGTTGATGTAATAACTAGAGATATTGTTGAGACGGTCAAAAAAGGTGATAAGTTGACCATTAATCGTAATGATGATCAAAACTCTTCTTTCCAACAAGATCCAAGAGCAGTTGCTGGTATAACCACTTCGGATACTGTCACTACTTCTCCTTATATCGGATCTGGACTTTCTACTGATACTACTCTTGCACGACCTGTTACTTGGTGTCGTCAAACTCAAGATGTAGTTATTAGTGGTAAGGGAGTTGGTAAAGATAGACCTCTTTATGAACCTCAAATTAATCCTACTGCTTATATAATCAAATCAGTAGGTATTGGATCAACTCAGGTTTATGTTGATGATGTTAGACCATTCTTTGATCCAGTTAGAGAGGCTACATCTACTTCTTGGCAGAATAAAGTCACATTTATTTCTCAAGATGCAAAAGTAGGTGCTGCAGCAACTGCAGTGGTTTCTTTGGCAGGTACTATCACTTCCTTTGTTGTTAGTGATGGTGGTGTTGGTTATACTACTGATCCTGTAGTTACAATTGGCAATCCAGTAGGATTTGGAACTACTATGAGAGCAACTGGTGATGCTGATACTGGAATATCAACCACTAGAAGTGGTATTGTTACTTCCATTAAAGTTTCTTCTCCTGGATCAGGATATACATTTACCAGTCCTCCAAATGTTCTAATTGCACCTCCATCATTAATTACTGAAGATGATGAGGTACAAACATATAACGGAGATGCTGGAATTATTGTTGGATTTGGAACTACAACTATTAGTTCTGTTGACAGAGCAATTTTTGACTTCCATATTCCTTATGATTCCAATTTCAGAAGTACTTCTTATGTTGGTACTGCTATTACGATGAGTGGGATCAGTACAGGTGATTATTTTGTAGTACGTAATTCAAACGTTGGATTAGCAACTACTTCTGTATATTCTAGAGATTTGGATAATCAAATTATTGGAGTTGGTACTGAATATTCTGATAATGTTTATCAGTGTCAAAGTTATACTGAGGTTACATATAATGTCGTGGGTGTTGGAACAACAACCATGAAACGTGTTTATGCAAATATTAGTGGATTTTCTACCGTTACATTTGGTGAACCTGATATATACTTTGATTCTACTGTCTATACATTTGATGATAGTGGACTTGGATCTGGTGGAAGTTATACTGGAGTAATGACTACCTCCAATTACTTTGGTGATTTTAGTTGGGGTAGAATTAACGTTATTCGATCTGAGACACCCAAATCATTTACTTTCTATGGTAGTGATGGTATAGGTGGAATTAGTACTTCTGCCTTAGTTGTAAGGTCTAATCCTTTACGACATTATGGTTACAGTGACTAAATATCTTTAAACCTTTTTTCAATAATGGCTAAACAGGGAATAAGTACAGGAACTGCGCCCAATGATGGGACGGGGAGTAGCCTATTGGCAGGTGCTTTGATTGTAAACAGTAATTTTGATGAGGTTTATGGAAAGGTTGGAGATGGAACTAATTTATATGTTGGTATTGTAAGTTCATTAGTTGCTGGAACTAATATTTCTATATCTACATCATTTGGTCAAGTTACTGTTAGTGCTGATGACCAAGAGGTTGGAATTGCTACTTATGCTGATATGGCAGGAATTGCTACTGCAGCGGGTATTGCAACTGAGGCTGTAAATTGTGGACTTTCAACTTTTGCTACAATAGCAGGAGTTTCGACAAGTGCAGGTATTGCAACTGAAGCAGTTAGTGCAGGAATAGCAACTTATGGAACAACAGCAGGAATAGCAACCTATTCTACTACGTCTGGAGTTTCAACTCAAGTTTCTGGTAATCTAGGTATTGCTATTACAGGAACTAATCTGAATCTTAGTGGTATTACTAGTATAGCAACTCTTGGAGTTTCTGTTGCTACTACTTCTAAGGATATTCAGGTTAGTGGAGCTTCTACTCTAAGTAGTGTTCAGATCTCTTCTGGAATTGTAACAGCAAGTTCAGGGATAGTTACTTATTATGGGGACCAATCAAAGGCAGCTGCTGGTAGATGGGTTCTTGGTGCTGATGGAACTGACCATTATACCTTTACTGGACCTGGATTAGGATACTCTACTGTTAATGATCCAACTCTCTATCTTCAGCGAGGAAGGAAATATCTTTTCTCTAATGAATCTGGTGGACATCCATTTAGGATTCAAAGTACTTCTAATGGATCTGCTGGTACTCAGTGGAACGTTGGGGTAACTAATAATGATGGCGGTAATGGCACTGTTATCGAATTTGAAGTTCCAGGTGGAGCACCTAATACACTTTATTACCAATGCACTGCTCATAACAATATGGGTGGATCATTTGTAATTTACCCAAGTATATAAAATACCCACTAAATAAGTAAAAAACTGTACCAATGGCAGCGATCATAACCGATCAATTACGTATATTGAATGCAAGCAATTTTCGTGCTGGCATAGCATCTACTGCTAATAATTATTATGTTTGGGTTGGATTGCCCAATGCTACGGAATTAGATTCTAATTGGAATACCCTTCCACCTTCACCCAAAGATAACTTTGACCAAGAAGATGAATATTGGGATTCTATTATTGCTTTAAAGCGAGTTCCCGACACTGATGTTAGGAGAGTGGTTCCTAAGTATTCATGGAAATCGGGTGAAAAGTATGATATGTATAGGAGTGATTATAGTAGATCTAATCTTTCTCCTGTAGCTAGTGCTACTAATCTATATTCTGCCAAGTACTTTATATTGAATACTGACTATAGAGTTTATATTTGTCTTTATAATGGTATTTCTCCAGAAAACCCTAGTGGTAAACCTTCTCTAGATGAACCTCTGTTTACAGATTTAGAACCTAGAGCAGCAGGAAGTAGTGGAGATGGTTATATTTGGAAATATCTTTATACTCTTACTCCTACAGAGATTATTAAGTTTGAATCAACTAATTATATTCCTGTTCCAGAAGATTGGGAAACCAGTTCAACTGTTGCTGCTGTAAGAGATAATGCTGAAACTAGTGGACAATTAAAAATTGTAACCATTACTGATCGTGGTACTGGTTATGGAACTGCCACCACATATAGTGGAGTTAAGGTTTTAGGTGATGGTAGAAATGCTACTGCCAGTGTTACCATCAATGCTGATGGTAAATTAGAATCGATTGACGTTTCTAAGGGTGGTTCCGGTTATACTTACGGAACTCTTGATCTTGATGGTTCTGGTATTACTAATTCTAGCGGAAGTACTGATGGTGTTACTAATATCGTCATCCCACCTCAAGGTGGACATGGTGCTGATATTTACCGAGAACTAGGTGCCTATAAAGTTTTACTTTATTCTAGACTCGAAAATGATGCTACTAATCCAGACTTCATTACTGGAAATGAATTTGCTAGGGTTGGGGTTGTAAAAAATCCTCAAGTCTATGCTGCAGATACTTTATTAGAAACTTCAAAGGCAAGTGGATTAGGTGCCCTTAAGTGTACTGCCACAAACATGGCAAATATCACTTTTGACCCAGATACTGTTATTACTCAAACTGTTGGTGTTGGATCAACTGCTATAGGAAGAGTAGTGTCTTGGGATGAAGTTACTGGTGTTTTGAAATATTGGCAGGATAGAGCAGTCGCAACTTCTTCGACTGTTGGTACTTCTCCTTTATATGGTTATGAACTTCTGAGTTTTACATCAGATCCTACTACTAATGGATCTATAGATATTACTGGAGGATCTGCCACCGTTGCTATTGATACATCATTTACGGGTGTCTCTACAGTTCTAAATAGTAAGACCTACTTTTTGGGACAAACTTTTGAGAGTGGGGTTTCTAACCCAGAGGTTAAAAAATACAGTGGTGATATGATTTATGTTGACAATAGACCATCTGTAACCCGATCCTCAAACCAAAAAGAAGACATCAAGATTATACTAGAATTCTAAGAAGATGCCACAGGAAACCAATCTAAACGTTGCGCCTTATTATGATGATTTTGATGCGGCTAATAACTTTCATAGAGTTCTTTTCAAACCTGGAACTCCAGTTCAAGCACGAGAATTAACTGGTTTACAGTCGATTTTACAAAACCAGATCGATGAATTTGGCACCCACATGTTCAAAGAGGGTGACAAGGTTATTCCTGGTCAACTTTTTTATCTAGATAATTTCCGTGGAATTTGTATTGAGGATTCTTTTCAAGGAATTCCTGTATCTTTATATCTAACAGAATTGTTGGGTAAAAGAATCAGAGGTGAGAGTTCTGGTGTAGAAGCAAGAATTGAATATGTGCTTAGGTCTGATGGGTCTGATAGGAATCAAACTACTTTATATTATACTCCCACAAAATCTGGATCTGATTTATCTACTGATTTATTTGAAGAAGGAGAGAATTTACTACTTCTTGAAAGTATTTCATATGGTAATACAACAATATCACAGAATCAAAGTTTTGCAAGTGCGATCTCTTTAGAAGCAAATATCAAGGGATCTGCTGCTAATATCCAAGAAGGTGTATATTTTCTAAGGGGTAATTTTGTAAGAGTTTCTGAACAAACTATTTTATTGAATCAATATGATGCACTGCCAACTTTGAAGCTTGGACTTGCAGTACAAGAGGAA
>VTLG01012172.1_pt1 | contig 11999 bp, 13 predicted proteins | sample 4694571 | NCBI WGS metagenome assembly VTLG01 (sample SAMN12604809, study PRJNA352737) | marine metagenome | biome: ENVO:00000447; feature: ENVO:00000209|ENVO:00000569|ENVO:01000036; material: ENVO:00002151; isolation source: viral sequences binned using virsorter ... | reverse complement strand
TATCTCCACCTAACATCCAATCTTGTATTAACCCTTCACCAGGATAACCAAACACCATTTCTCCATTTGTAGGATTCTTGTAGAAAAATCCTTTCTCTGAATCTGAATCAAATACTGGATTAGGTTTAACTCCTGATAAAGATACTTGTGTAGGTCTTGTTGCAAGACTTAAGTTAGCTCTCATTAACCTACCCCAAGTCTGGAATATTTCTTGGTATGCACCACCGAATGGAAATATTAATCTTGTTGTTTCCCAGAAATCTCCTTTTTTAGATATGTCATAAAGTAACTGCATAGCTTGGTCTGCTGCTTTTGATGCAGCTAATTTATCAATTATAACTAAATCTTTAATACCTGATTTACCTGCTGAAGGAGTATTTTCCATTTGTTTAATTAATTTTTTATTTACTCCATCTTGTTTAGCTTTTGTTATTATTTTCTTTTTCAAACCTTCAGTAACTGTAGGTATTAAACTTTGTATATTTTTATAATAATAACCAAAAAACGCAGGAGCTCGTGATGCTTCATTTGCAGGTATTTGAGATAACCATTTAAATCCCCAAGCTGTTGCTTTATCCCATCTTGATTTAGTAGCAGCATCTACTGGTGGTGGTATTGTTACTCTATAACTATCAGGCAAAAGATTCTGTGGATTATATTTATTTAAAAACATTTTTTTAATATCTTCATCCATTTTATTTATTTCTTTATAAACTCTTTTTTGGATGCTTGGAGGAAGTTCATTGTTTCTATATTTTTTTAAAGTAACTTCATCTATTCCTAATTGTTTTGTTAAATCTAAATCAACTTCTTTACCACTTTTTGATTTAAATTTACCTCTAGCAAAAGTTTTTAATATATCATCACCTGCAACTGACTCTACCCAGTTATAAGTATCAACAGCAGGAAGAGAAGTATCACCAAGAGGAGCTCTACCCATTTTCTGCATTTCTTTTGATATTATTGTTCCACCAAGTAATGAATGTACTTCTGCTCTATTAAAATACATATACTGATATATTGCTTCTTCTAATTCTTCTGGAGTTGCATTTTTTCTAAACACAGAATGAAGAGGATGTCTTTTATTTTGTGTAAGTGCAATCATACTTTTATGTAATTCATCATCTTCAGTAATTAATCTTTTATATAATTTCTTGTATGCGTTTGTTTTATTTTTTACTATTGTGGATTCTATTCTTGCAATTTCTTTAAACAATGGTGTATTAGCACTTCCTATTACATCTGAATACCACCCTTCATTAAACTCTTTAACTCTTTCTTTAGATATTTGTTCCCAAGATTCTCTGGTATATTTACTACCCCCTGTTTTTTTTAACAATCTGGAAGTAAATCCAGAATTTAATTGTACGTTATAAGCATTATATTTATAAAAATTACTTCCAACAACCCCTTCTGCTTTTTGATAAGTTCCATTCATAATATTTGTTATATGTTGTATTGGATGAGTGTATAAAGAATTAATACCACTCGCAGCTAAACGTGCTTGTTCTTCTATTTGAACACGAACTAGATAAGCTACTCTTAATAAAGCAAATGGTTTAAATATACCTGAATAATAATTATCAAGCATACCCATTACTGCTTTCTCTCCCAGTATGTCAGTTACTTTTCCTAACTGACCACTTAAACTTTTATCTAAAGCTCTTGTTGCTTTTATCCAAGTACTAGGTTTAGGTAATGTAATTGTTGTAAGCATTTGATTTTCAAATATAGGATATCTATAAGATGCTTCAAACAGTCCTTCTGCTACATCATCTGTTACATCCATACTTTTTTTAAGATATTTTATAAATTCAGGTTTAAAATATACAGGCATTGAAACATCCATACTTCCATAAAATCTTCCTATATCTTGTGCATCTTCTAAATAACCTGCTGATGTTTTTGTAGCTAATTCTAATAATGTATCTGCATCTTTTGATAAAGGACCAGATTTTTCTAATGCTTCTTTAGTTACATATCTTGTTCTTAACAAATCTGAAGCTATAGCTCCGTTAATAAAATTAGCTCTTGCTAATTGATTGTCTCCTATTTCTTCTAAACCATCTAATAAAGCATTTACTCTTTTATTTCTTGTAACTTCTTCTACTCCTTGAAAAGACATCATCTTTGTGTATTCTGCAACTACTTTACCTGCATCGTTAACATCCATAGTTGTATGGTCATAAACTTGTCCAAACTGTCTTTCTTCATCAAATCCTATTTTGCTACTTTTACCAAAAACTTTATTGTAAGCTCCTCTTGTTCTTCCTACTTTTTTAACTGTAGGTACAGCATTCATAGATGCTGCTGCAACTATATTTGGTTTTAATAGTTTTCTAACTGCATCTGCTTTAACAGCATCATCTGCATTTGTAAACTTACCTCTTTTATCTAAATTTTTTAATTTGCTATAGAATTGAGTAAATTGTTTAGAACCTTTACCTTCTACTTCAGACAATCTAACTAAATTAAAATTTGATTTTTCCATTATTGTTGCACCATTTTTTCTATTGTCATACATCCAAGAAAGAAATGGAACCATATCATCACTAGCTAGAAAATCTTCTAATGGTCTTTGTCTAGCAACTTTTTGTAATCCTTTTTCTAAGAATCCCATACTATCTGCTTGAGCAGAAGTTAAAGCAGCAAATGTTTTCTGTTCACCAAGACCAAACATACCTCTTCTTTTACTTACTGCAGACACACCTCTTAATACTCTATTAGCTGGGTCTACATACCAGTTCAATGCAAAATCTACTACACCAGTTAAAAAATCGTAGGCTTCTGTATGTGGACCTACAATAAATTCCAATGGTTTAAATAAATATCTTCCTGGTGTTACAGTAGGAGTTACTCCTCTTTTTCGTAATGCTTCTGCTCTAGCACCAGTAAATTGTACTTTTGTTTCTGCTTCTTCTACGTAGTCTTTAAATATTGGTTCACCTAATTGTTCTAATGCAATAGCTCTTGCTATTTCAGGACTAACACCTTCATCAATTAATTGTTGGTAGGTTGCAGTTTCTTCTGGATTAGTTTGGATTTGTAACATACCACTACCAATATCTACTGTCTCTCCTTCTTCTCTAGCTTCCATAAATCTTGATAATGGGTCTTGAACATCTGCTTTCTTCCAAGCCTGTCCAAAATCTAAATCTTTTTTCTGTTGCATTAATTCTGCTGTTCTTGCTGCTCTAGGAATTGTATTCTCCCAAGCCCATAAGAAAGCACCACCTAATGCTTTAAACATTAAGGTAGGAATACCAACATCATTACCAATACCAACATTCCTATAAACATTGCTTTTTAATCTTTTCCAAGAACTTTCTTCTTGTTGTATTACTCTATCTTGTAATTGAGATAGGAAAGCATCATCAATATTTTGTTGAGCTCCTCTTACTAATACCGGTCCAGGAACGTTATAAGAATTTTGATTTAGTGTAGAAAACTTTTTTGCAATGTCAGATGTAACCTTTTGTCTAGGTCTAAGTATGTCTAGGACAATATCATCCGAAAATAAACCCAATCCCATTTCAAATTATATACTGCAATAATGAATCATCTCCTGATTCAATCCAAGATTGGTAAATGAAATCATTTATATTTTCAGGTCCTCCTGTTTCTGGTCCAGGACCTGGACCTCCTGACATTCCAGCAGTAACAAATTCTTCTGGTTGATTAGTATTTCCAAATGCTTCTATTTGTGGCATATTAATTTGTGGTTGAGAAATTGACTGTGTTTTAGGCATTCCAAATTGTGCAGCTTGATTTTGTATCTTTTCACCAGTTCCATAAGTAACACCTTCAGTTAAACCTTCTATCATTCCTCCAGTATTATCAAGACCATTAGCTGTTGGTGGAATTGCTAATTTTCTATTGTCTATTTTTTTTACTCTTGTCATTATTCTTCCTCTTCAAAAAAAGCAAATGTTGAACTAACAATCATATAACCAAAAGGAAATACTACTGGAGGTAATTGGTCAGTATATATCTTTGGTTCTCTTAAATTATTTTCAAGTAATATATCATCACCTTGTTCATCTACATCCCATAAAGAATTATGAACTATATCTGCAAAATCTTGATTTATGTTCACTGTACTCCTTGTCCTTGTAACAAATTAAAAATAGGAGGTGGTGGACCTTGTGGTGGCAAAGTCTCACCTCCACCTATTAATTCTTCTTCCTCTACTGTCATTTGAGGTTCTTCTGGTGTAAAGAACTTATCTAAAATATTTTGTACATCACCAGGATTTTTTCTAATTTGAACAATAGCCATTGTTGCTTTTTGGTCTCCTGCTTGTGATTGTGCAAGTAAAGTTTCAAATAAAACATTATCTGCTTTCTCTCTAGTTATACGTTCATTAACTCTAACTATGTTATCTAATCCATCAAGATTTTCTTGTAAAGTTTGAGTATCAATAATACCTGCTTGAAGTAATTGCAGCCCTGTAACTATCTTCTGTGGTTCATCATAACCAGCCATAGCACCATAGACTCTTCTAGTCTTGTAATTAAAACCTATATCTTTTTCTGGGTCATACTTCTCTGCAAAGAATTTATTATCCATATATCCAGACAATGGTTTAGGCTTACCACCATACATAATGCTATCCCACTCAAGTCTTTTAGCATCTGTCTGCTCTATCGCATCTGCCATTACTGTATGATATTCTCTAATCATTAATGACATTGATGCACCTAGTTCTTCTAAACCTCTACCAGTAGCAAAATTAAGTGGAGATTGTGAGTCATCAGTTACTGGATAAGCACCACCAATACGTAGTTGTCTTTCAACTCTATCTATCTGTTGGAAAATCTGATAAGGAACATTTGATGCAGGTTTGGAAACCTGTGTACCAGGAGACAAATAGTTTACAGCAAATCTACCTTTTCTATATTGCCCTGATTCAAGTTCACCTGAAATGTTTGTTTCAGTAAATACTGCATCTTCCATAGCAATAATGCTCATAACATTAATCTTTGCCATAGCTGCCATTAATCCAATTATTTGGTCATACTGTCCTTGTAGCTGGTCAAAAGAAAATTTCTTTGCTACAACGAAAGCAGGACCACTCTTAAGTGGGTTAGGAATAAAATCAAATATTGTTCCTGATGACATGTGAAATATATAAGTTCCTTCTTCATTATAAAATTCAGATATTAAATCTCCTTGTCCGTTTGAGTTTGCCCAAGAACCTGCATAAGAATCTGTATAAGGTGAAGCTGAACCACTACCAATAGATAATCCAGTACCCATATCTTTGTCATAAATCTTTTCTTTGAAATTTGGATACACTTTAGCAAGTGCATACTTAGGAACTCTACGAATTATAGACATTTCCTTTGGTTGTTGGTCTGCACCAAAATAACCAGGGAAACAGTTATAAGGGTCTCTTAATTCTGCACAAGGATAAGGAACACCATTAGCATCTTTCTTTTCTCTAATAACCCAAACTGAAAAACCATAACCTGGTAGCCATCTACCAACTTGTGGCATTTGAATATCTAATCCTTGGTTCTCATCATAAGCTGTAATAATTCTTCCAATTTTTTCAGCTTTCTGCTTTGACCTTTCAGAATCTCTATCGTTTGGAATATCAATTTTTAAATTTGGAATACGACCTATTTTCTGTGCTAGGTGTTCTAACCCTGTGGACATTAAGTTAGGAACTGGTACTTGCCAATCCTGGAATCCTTTAATCTGGTCTCCAAGTAAAGCCATGATACCTGAAGGACCACCATTCATTATGGAACGAATACGACCTCTTGTTGCATAAGCATCTTGGTTATCGTAATGTAACTGCGTTATTTTATCTTGTAATTCACTTGCATTCATATTAACTCCAAGGAGCTTCGTTTATTTCGCTCAAATCCCATTCTCCATAACTAGGTTTATAATCTAATCCTACCTCAGCTAGTCGTTCTTTGCCTATTCTTCTTATAACCTTTAATGGAAACCAACTAGCCATTACCACATCAGATTTGTAATTTTTCGCCTTACTTGCTTTACTAGCAGCAGATGAAAAATAAATTAATTGTCTACGATATATATTACTCTTAGTTTCGCTTTCTGTATCGCCATAAGGCAAACTTATTAGTTTACGTTCAAATAGCGATTGCATACTTCCAACACCATAAATTGGGTCATATTTGTTTTTCTGCGTTTGATGACCTTCTAAGTGAATACCCATTCTTGATGTGTAATCTTTAATTTCTTTATCTTGTCTAATAGCTTTCTGGAATCCATTCTCTTCTATAACCCAATGAGCTAAATTATATTTCTCATACCACTTCTTTATTGATTTCTTAGCTTGAATTATTCCTCCACCTTCTTCATTTTCAATATCTACTAGATACATCATTCCAGTATCAGCATCAACTGCCCATAAGAAACAAGCCTGAAACCCTGTAGATGCAGGGTCAAGTCCAGCAATTAAATGAGTTCCTGAAGGAATCTGTCCTACCCTTCTGTTAACATCTCTACATTGGTCAATATCTTCTGAATTAAACATTGTAATACCTTCAACAAATGCTTTGTTCAAATATACCATTTCAAATATTGCTCTACCTCCGGTACTGTCAGCATTATTCTTTTGAGATAGTAACCATTTGTAACTTCTCTTTCCTGCCCATAACATACAGTCAATATGTTCTTCTATTTCTAATTCAGGCAATATACATTCAGAACTGTGAGCTTCTTCAACTAAAGTATCAAACTCTTTATTTTCTAAAAGAAAGTTATATAAATCTTCTGGATGCTGTCTTGAACCAATAACAACAATAGCTGTATGTTCCTCTTTTCTTGATGAAAGAGTTGTAGTCCACCACTGTCTTGTCTGTTCTCTTGCACTTGGTTGTACAGTAGTTCCATGGTCCTCAATGTCATCAGCAATAATTAAATCGCAGTCTCTTGAAAGAATCTTTCCACCTTTACCTACAGCTACCATTGTTGGAGATTTAATACCAGTAACTGTTCTTGTTCCTACAGTAAACTGTCCTGATGACCAAGACTTACCACTTCTAACTTTTGGTTGGAATTTTATTCCAGGTCCACAAAACTCTTCATTTAATAATTCATTATTTTCTAAGGTATCTAATACAGCACCTACTGCATTCTTAGCTATGTCCTCATTACCACCTACCCACATAATCCTTACATTAGGATTTTTACAAATCTGCCATACAGCGAAGTGAGTTAGCAAGTCAGTCTTGCCGTGTCGTGGTGGTGAGAGAATCATTTGCTGTCCACCATCTTCTATAGCTTGAACAATCTGATTAATCCAGTTTTCATGAAACTCTGCTGTTTCATATTTATCTCCAGTCTCTGTTACAAAGTATCTATCTCTAAACTTTTTAAAATCTTTTAATGATTTCTTTGCAGCTGCAGGAGTTTTCCAATCTTTCTGTAATTCAAAATTTTCTTTATCTTCTTGATAAGCTACATTCATTTTTGTAACTAATTCTCTGGATACTCCTAGTTTGTCAGCAATCTGTTGATGCGTATATTTCTTTTCCTCTATAGCTTGTCCATAATCTTCTACAAACTCTTGATAATATTTTCCTCTAGCTGTTGAATGTTCTTTTATAACAGGTTTAAGTTCTTGTTGTTTCTTTTTGTTTTTAATGTAGTAGTATCTATTTTTACATTTCTGTGAACAGTAAGGAGAGTTCTGCCTACTTTGTTTTAAGCAGCTTTCTCCAGTTAGATTACTTAACTTACACTTAGGTCTAGCCATTATTTCTTTTTTCTATTCTTAGCATAATATGCTCTAATCTGTTCCTTAGTAAAAGTTCTTCCACTAGGTGATTTATATTTATTTGTTCCGACTTTCTTGAAAGGCATTACTTCCTTCTTCTAGGTTTGTTTTTTTTCATACCCTTTTTGTACGAATACTTCTTACCTGGCATTTCATCTCCTATACTTATTGCTTATGAGTGAATACTTAAAAGGAAATAAATATCCTAATAGCAAACCCTCTACTACTTATAGTAGTGGAAGAACCTGTGTTCAAAAAGATTGCTCCACAATTATTTCTAAGTATAACAAATTCAAATACTGTAACTCGCATAAACCAAAAACCTTTCCAAGAATCAAAGGAAGGTCGGCACCTAAAGGTTTACAAGAACCTTTGCCGTAGGCAAAAAAATTTTTTCTTTATAATAACCCCAGCCTAAGCTAGGGCTACATCAAGGAGGAACATGCTGATGAGCATGTACTTCAATAATATCACAGGAAATAAAAAAGAAGTAGCAAATCAGTTGCCTGGCTTACCACTCCTTTTCTACTTTTACTTTAGTATTAATAAACACGTACAAGTGTTGTTTGTATTATAATATTCTTCTGTTAGTATACAAATAATAAATAATGTTTATTAGTAAATTGTTACAGGTGAAGTTGGCATCAGGAGTCAAAAAGCTGGGAATCGGTAATACGATACACTAGAAAGGCAAACCCAGTACCCAAGGATAAAAGAACATAAATATTCAGAAATTCTCGCAATTATATTGCATTTAATGCCTGTTATAAAAAAAGGGGTAGACTGACTCTATGAAATGTAAAGAGTGTGGTAATACACTTAAACACATAGCAGCACGTAACTATTACTGTGATAGTGCACCTAGTAAATGTAGTAAATCAACAAAGACTGTACAGCGTTAATTACTACAGTTTTAATACACTTTGTTACTGATATATAGAGTGTTCTAACATATATAACACACCCCCATTGGAATTGGCATTACCATTGTTTTTATTGGTAAATTTTACCAAATTGAGATTAAGTGATTGCCAAATATTACCAAATGAAATTGTTTGAGACTAATTGCCTATTAAATACGCTGGTATGGTAGATGGGGTTAAAGGTTTGACTAGAACACCCCATACACATTGAACACATAATCAATAAAAGAAACCTAAACAAATACTTTAGATATTATTTATATATATGTTGCTATCTATTTACATATGTGATATGATTCTTAGAAGAAATTAATTAAGGAGATTAAAAATGAAAGCATATAAAGTAACTAGGACCATGACGCAGGAATTTATTTCTTTCGGCAAGAATAAAGAAGAGGCGATTGATAATTCCTACGAGTATGATGCCATTGACTTCAGATTCTTAGCCACAGACAGTATGGCTCAAGGAGATGTAGTCGGAGGAAGTTCAAAAGCTCAAGTCATAAATGATGTTGTAATCATCAAGCCACACTATGGAAATGGCTACCTAGAGGCAGCAACAGAGCTTACTGATAAAGGGGCCAACATTCTCATTGAAGATTATGAAGGAAACCTAAAGACAGTAAAAGATTACAAGAAAGAAAATAATCTAGAAGTAGAGTAAAACTCTCGGAAGATATCTGAAAAGGTATCTTCTAGGAGTCTTGCAAAGTGTAGGATTCAAGGAGGAAATTAAAAATGAAAACTAAAGAAAATAACACACTTCAATTTTGTGCAGGTAAAGAAGAAAAAGAGAATTTATTTACCTATTCAATGGTTGAGTGTTCTAGTTATTATTTTAGTAATCAAACAAGAAGAATTTTTAATAGCAAAATTAAAAGAATTTTACTTGTTGATACTAATGAAGAATATAAAGGAACTAACAGTAATATATTAAGTAGATATGGATATAACCCATATAAAGTTGAAAACTTAATAACTGTTGTATTAGAAGAAGTAGAACATTTTTACGATAATGTAAAAGAATATAAAATTATAGTGTTACATAATAATAAAATGTTATTTAATATTGAACAGGATAATTTTACAGACTATAAAAAAGCTAAAGAAGAATTAAACAGACTAGAAGAAGAATTAAAAACTTCTTTAGATTGTTTAAAAGAATTTGTATAATCCCCCTTAATTATACGCAGAGGACCGGCAGCAATGCCGGTTTTTTGTTTACCTAATTAGAACATACGTTCTACTTGTGAAATAATGCACAATCTACAGGATATAACCTACTAACTATTAAAGAATCCTAGACACCCTCTAAGCCCACGATAGAACCGATTTAAGAGAAGTTACCCCCCTTTAGCAACTGACACCCACTAACGACATATAAAGAGCTTACAGAGGATTTAAAGGCATACAATATATAGTATTATAAATTCACCTAGCCCATACCACATTTGTCAACATCTGTAAACAACTAAAACAAATTAATATTTTTCTAGGATGAAATAATTTGTGTAGTGTGTATGGTTATTGACATGGATATAAATAAAGATAGTGGTAGACCACTAATAATAGACACAGGTAGAGTAAGCACTTCCATAAACGATTATTCGGTTTGGATGGAAGTTAATTACACATCTGAGGATGGCAAAGAATCAAAGATTCTGATTCATCCTAAACACTTTAAGCTATTGATTGATTCAATGAATAAAGCTAAGGAATTAGCGACACTATCCGGAGAAGAGGCAATACCTAAGTGGATGGAGTTTGTTGCTAGTAATAAGTAACACTCTCGGAGAGTATGCCACAGCGTACTCTCTAGGAGTCTTGCAAAGTGTAGGATTCAACAAAGAAAAAAAATATGAATAGAAAACAAAGAAGAAAACAAAAGAGCAAGAAATTTGGTAGCAACAAGTATGGTAAAAGCCATGAACGTATGCGAACCAAATGGAAGTGAGGAAATATAAATGAATAAAAAAGTAAGAGTAGAGGTATCAACTATTAAGCACTACGTTTACGAGGACCTAGACAATAACGAAGTTTGGGATTTAATAAATGATGAACACGTGCAGAGTTTGTACTTAGAAAATATAAATACAGGTCTTGATGAATATCATTATGTGGACCAAGAAACCAAAATAACAAATGTTATTGAGGAGGAGGAATAAAAATGAATAAAGAAGAATATAAATATACATATCAAGTGGATAAGTTAGGAACAAAGAAACGTGAATCCTATGATGGAATCTACATACAAAAGCAGGACATAGAGAGAACTTATAGCGATGAAGAAAGCTATACAAAGATTTCTTATACTGCAAAAGGTTGGTGGGGTAGTGATAATTTTACTCTAAGGAGAGATAAAAAAGTTACAAGATATAGTGATGATGGTTCTTGGAGAGTCTCTTGGTCTAGTGGTGGTTTTGATAATGAAATCGGAATCATTGACAGACTAGAAACAGTTCAACAAATTATGGAAGATATGAAATACTTCCTAAATTATGGAACATTCTTATTTGAAGATGAGACCACAGAAGAGGAGGAATAATGAAACTAACATTAGCTAATTTATCTTTTGTAAGTATGTACATTAACGAACAACTTAATAATGAAAATGGAGAGTTTGATAATGATACAGATTTATTGAACGCAGTAGAACGAACAATAGAAATGTTGGAGGAATAAAAATGAATAAACAACAATTAGAAATAGCAAAAGATAGAGGATGGACAGAAGATGAGGCAACGGCTTTATACGATGTCTTTTCTGACCATTATGATGATGATAAATGGGAAGAGTTTATTAATTTTGCTTTCATAGGCACAGAAAATCAATGTAGAGACTTTATATATCAAGATTTTATTGAGCTTTATGAAGTGGATGAAAGACTTGAATACTATTTAGATGATGAAAAAATCATACAAGACTATCCACTGTATTGGTTGAACGAAGATGTTACAACTGAAGAAGGTTATAGCAGAACTGTTCTATGTGGATGGAATTTTTAAAGAGGAGGAATAATGAAAGTAAAAGAAAACATACTTAATAATGGTGCGATTTTTTCTTGTCCATATTGTTTGAAAGTGTTAGATGTAGGACATTTTCATTGGGCAGCAATAGAGTGTTTATATTGTGGAAACACTATTGATTTGGATGAGTATATAAATAGTGAAGAAGGTAGTTGGCTTATTGAGGAGGAGGAATAATGATAGTTAAATCATTCAGAAATAAGAGAGTAGCATGGCACGTAAAAACTAAACAGGACCTAGTTGCATGGGCATTAGTAACGTTTAGAGAAGAAGAACCAATTAGTAATGGAG
>VTLG01009101.1_pt1 | contig 11999 bp, 17 predicted proteins | sample 4694571 | NCBI WGS metagenome assembly VTLG01 (sample SAMN12604809, study PRJNA352737) | marine metagenome | biome: ENVO:00000447; feature: ENVO:00000209|ENVO:00000569|ENVO:01000036; material: ENVO:00002151; isolation source: viral sequences binned using virsorter ... | reverse complement strand
ACTAAGACATCATTTGGTGCAAACTTAGGAGACTATCAGGACACATATCTATTAAATGATTCAGAACAAGAGATAACAAAATCTGGTGTAGGATTAGAAGTTAGTAGTAATATTGGTACAACATTTGAGGTACAATATCAGGGTAATTTCTTTTTGCCATCACAAACCATTGAGATAACAGGACAACCTGGTTTTGCTAGATCTACTGGTAATTACACAGAGGAAACAGAAGTATTACACACAGCATTCCAACCACATGCTCACTTCCATGATGGTAAGAGATCTAGAACTGCATCACCTACGAGTGAATTTAGTTTGTTTGGTAGAAACGCATACAAATCTAAGTCTACATTATGCATATCATCGTGGGCAGACAATACTGTTCAACCATTATGTTCAGCAGCAGCATCTAAATTTGTTGCTGACTTAATGCCTAATAGAAATAAATCAAACCAGTGCTTTACTTTCTTGATTGGAGGTCCGTCTCAAGAAACCTACGAGTATTATGGTGGATGTTGGTTTGGTTGTACATATGAAGATACTAAACAATGTCTTGTACCTGGCGATATCCCTATATTAGCATCAGATGGAACTGGTGTACCAACAGGTTCGTTTTATCAGTTTGGATGTAATACTAATGGTACTCAGTTAGGGTGGCCGATGTATTTTGAAGAAGGAACAGCACCTCCAACAGGATTTTGTGGAAATATGTCTTATGTAGGCAGCATGACTTGTAAGACAGGACCTACATGTAACGCAGGTCCTTCAGACTGTAACGCTTACAATGATTATAAACAGGCAACAGGTAGTGCACCACCGTCTCATCAAAAATTAGGAGCAAACTATACACCAGCACTTGTAAACCAAGCAACTCAGGTGCCATTTGACTCACAAGCAGATAATCCTGCTTTTGCTGCTCTTAATAATACAGTCACTGATGTTGAAGAGTTTGGTAGAGACTGTATACACAAACATTTTATGCCCTTTGAACAGGATCCACACAACTTTTTTGTTGTAACACAACCAACATACATCCCTGCTGACGAGATAACATCTACAATTCAGATAGATGTTAATGAACAAAATAAGGCAGATGGTTACATACAACCATTTCTAGTACAAGAATTTTTAATTAAATATTAAAATGGCAACATACAGGAATTCATACGCTAATTATTATTCCGATAAGACTGGTAACCACTCTCCTGTCGGAACAGTTCTTCCTGTGTTTGCAGATATTAACTTAGCATCACAAGAACCTGAGTATACATATCCACAGCATTTATATTGTGATGGTAAAGAACTAAAGATTCGTGACTACCCAGAGTTATACAGTATTATACAAAATAGATATGGTGGTTCTGCATCAGTTACAAAGACTCAAGCAAACGAACCTGGCGGATTACAAGCATCATTTATTCAAAATAATAAGTTATTTTTAAAATTTTACTGGGATTCTAGCAACAATAAAGTAAATGTAAAAAGACCATATCCATATGGTGCAGTGTTTAGATTTAATAACTTAATAACAAATCCATTTGGTGCATTTGGAACATCTAGTGTATTTGATCAAGAAACATTTTATTCATTACTAGAACCAACAGAGGACACATCTAGTTCTCCATATCAGTTCAATAATGTGTTTACATATGAGATAGGGTTTCCAGATAATATTGACATATCTACTGTCAATGCAGCAAATTATTTGATTGATTTTACTGGAGCAGGAATTTCACACCCTGAGATTGTCGTACAAAAATCATTCACATTCTCAGATTTTCCATATAATATTGGAACTTTTGCTTTACCAGATTATAGACAAAGAAAGATACTTGGATTTGGTAACGTCAACGGAGCAGGAACAGCAACACCAGAAAATGCAATCAACAACTTTGTTGGACAGACTGGTGGTTCATGGTATATTCCTAAAGATACATTAATTGATAGTGGAGAGTTTTTTGTTATTGGTGATGTAAAAAGCACAGGATATAATTCAATTACATCAGATATTCCAGCATATCTAACAGGATCTGTCAAATATAGGGTAGGTCCTATGAATGACTATGTTTTCCCATTTCCTCCTACACACAGTCATAGAATATTATCAGTAGAAGTTGATGAGACAAAACTTGTAGAGTTAAGTGGTGCTCCTGTTGATAAGTTTGCTGTAACTTATATTAATAGTAGAGCAAACGTCAATTTATTTGAACCAAATGGATCTGCTGGTGGTGCATTAGGACATTCACATGGTTTGATTGGTGTGCCATTACAAAATGCACAGACAGCAACATATGGTAATACTAATGGTATAGGTGAAACACTATCAGATACTGGTGCTGGACAATATCAATACATGGTATCGGAGTCTGCAACTATACTTGTTATTTCAATAACATATGATTCTGCTAGTGGATTTATAACAGTCAATACAGATGGTAACCATAACTTATCAGTAGGTGATATTGTAACTGTAAGTAATGCTTCTCCATCAGAATTTGTTGGTAACTTTACTATTGTAGCAGATGGATTTAGTCTTACTAATTTTAATGTATTACCAAGAGATGGAGAAACTCCTACACAAGCAACTGCTGGTGGTAGTAGTAAAAATGTTAAATTAGCAAATGGTTATTTTGCTGAGACAGAAATCGTAGTGCCACCAAGAATATATGTTGTTGATCAGAATACATCTGTAGGTGGTAAAGAACAAACATTTGAGGTGCCAGGTAATACTATTCCAATACAAGAAAATACTTTTACTGGAACTGCTGGAACAACAGTATTAAAACCAAGTCCACAACAGGGAACTGTTGATGGATGTGTAATAAACATTTTCGCACCTGGCGGTGGTGGTGCAGATAGTGACAACAATGGTACAAATGGTGGATATGCAGAAGTTGGTATAACTGTTGAAGGTAATTTTTATACTATCAGAGTCACAGGTGGTACTGGTGGACAATCAGGTGCTAACGGAGGAGCAGCTGGTGTTGGAGGAACAATTGAGGTTCCACAAGTATTATTAGATGACACTAGATTTAATATAGGTTGGGTTGATGGAGAAGATGGAAATGCTGGTGGTATACCAGGTCTTGGTGGTAATGATGTTTTGGGTGGAGGTGTAGCATCATCACAGGCAGGAGCAGAAACCACAGGTGGAAATGGTACAGCACAGACAAAAACAATCACTGGTTCAAATCCAGAAGAAGTATTTACAACAAATGGATCATGGAATATACCAACACTATTAGTTAATGAAGTAAGTAGAACTATTGCAATTGAGATCTCAGGTGGTGGTGGAGGTCCTGGTAATGCTAACGCAAACTCTGGATGTACAGGACAATGGCCAGGTTGGCCAACAGCACTATCAGGTAGAAGTGGTGCACTTGGTGGATATGGTGGTAGAGGTGCAAGACTAAGTGGTATTCTTGAAGCACAGAGTGGAACATTAAGTTGGGAATTAGGACAAGGTGGTAGAGTTGGTTTTAACAGAAGATCAGGAACATCAGGTCAAGGAACGACTGGTAATGACCCTGCTACAGGACAACCTTGGGGACCTCCATGGCCAGGTGGTGTTGGTACAGGATACGAACCAGATGGTGTAAATCCTGGTGTAGCTGGTGCTACTGGAACTGTATCTGGTGCTGGTGGTAGAGGTGCATGGGGTAATGGTGCAACCGCAGGATCAGGTGGTAGTGTCACAGGTCTATTCTTCAATGGAACCCTCATCGCTGGTGCTGGCGGTGGTGGTGCTGGTGGAGGATCAGGTGGTGGTAACAATGGTGGTGGAACTGTTGATGGTTGTTATCCTGGTGGTGACGCACAAGGACCTGCACAGTCACTTCTTACAATAGGAGGAGCAATAGACTTTGCTAATGGTGGTAGTGGATCTCAAGGAGGATGCTCTGCTGGTGGTGGAGGAGGTGGTGGTGCTGCTTGTGGTATCATTAACTCAACGCCAGGTGGTACTGGTGGACAAGCGGGTGTCGGACACAATGGTAATGGTGGTGGTACTGGTGGTACAGAAGGTATTTCTGCAGTCAGAGCAGGATATTGGACTAGTATAAGTGCAGATTCTAATGGTGCATTACCATCAGAGACTGGATATGTAAAAATACAATACTCATATGTTCAGAACTACTGGGATCAAGTTGGTGGTGCTGGTGGACAGGGTGCTAATGCTTCTATATCATTTGGATCAGGAATAGAGACTGATGTTGTTGTATCATTACAGGCACCTGGTCAAGGTGGTGGACTGGGAACTGATGGTGGTAGTGGAAGAGTATATGTACAATATTTTGCACAACAGGAGGGAACTTCAGTGCCAGGTGGAACTACAACACCACAAGGAATATACTTTGAGGGAGATAGTGATGGTAATCCTATTGGTGCACCACAGCAAGGAAATGTATGGATATCATCTACAGACAACAATCTAAAGTCAAGAGCATTCGGACAAGGAACTGGATCTAACCTTGGATTTGTTGGTGGTGTTGCAATACCAAACAACGTCAACAACAAGATAACAGAATACATAGCATTTACAGGTGCTGCCACAGATGCTGCTGGTAAGAGACAATTAGAGGTAGGAGTCTTTGATTTAACAGAAGTTAATACAATAAGATTTACTATAATCAGAGGTAGTGGACAAAATGGTGGAGAGAATCCAGATCAGGCAATAAATCTATTCTATAAAAAAGGAGCATCTAGTAACACCACATTATTCAATCAAATAATGTTAGCAAATAACAGTGATCCTAATTGGCAGACTATAGATGTAACGCTACCAGATGGAGATTCAATTAGAGCAAATGATGTAACTCTAGTTATAGAACAAGATAGAGGACCTACATACCTATCTGCACCAGCAACTAGTGATAACTATGGACTTGGTGCTATATCATTCTTCTATGATTCTCAATTGCTTACTACATTCATATCCACTGGTGGTGCTACATTAACTGGTAACTTAGATCAAAGTGATCTACCTATCAATGCTGACACTGGTATTGATCAAGTGAGAAGGGAAGTAACAGCAGCACAGGCAGGAATTGTAACTACAGATGGTACATTTACAATGTCATCATCTACACCTATAACTACGACTGCAACCGTGACTGCAGAGAATAACATTCCTCTCATAACTAAATACCATAGGGTAAAGTATTTAATTAAGGCATTATAAATGACAACCATAGCATCACCATCAGAAACATTACTTTATTTGAATGCCTTTGACAAGACCATTCAAGTTGAAGGTGTGATGAAAACAATAGATGATGATTATTGGACTGCTAATATAGTTCCAATATTATATCCTCTATGGGATTCAGATAAAGATAAGTTAGAACTATTTGTAAAATACAAAAATGGTTCTAGTAAGATGAACAAGACTAAGTATCAAAGAAATCAAAAGACTGGAGCATATAAATGGGTATCATATCAGTTTGACTTATCACCATTTCCAGATGAGATTGAAGATGTGTATAATAGAGTCGTTGAGAAGTGGACAGAATATAGACAAGGACAAGAGAATGATTTAGAGCGTTCACTTGCATCACATTTTTCAAAAACAGCAATATTAAACTGGACTAAAGTTAAATTAATTAGAAACTTCTTGCTAATGGACAGTGACTGGACACAACTTGGCGATGCTCCTGTTGATGCTGAAAGCAAAGCAAAATGGGTATCTTATAGAACAAAACTTAGAGCTATTCCACAAGAACAAGGAACTATCGCTGCTAACTCAGTAACATTTCCTATGACACCACCAAAATGGGCTGCTCTTGACGATGGTAAAGATTATCTATCAGATGTAGGACACTTCTTTACAATACCACAATCAGTGTATAGTAAGTTCTCTACTAGAATAGTAAACTATCTTGCAATGTCTATAGGAACAACAAATATTGACGGAATGGATGTCACTAAGGTTGATAGTCCATATAACTTACAAACAACTCTAGTAAATGAACTAGACGAAATACTTGATTTAATTGACAAAGGAGAAATCTAATGCCACTAATATCATTAAATCCAAAATCTAAGGAAATGCTAGTTGCTGATTTTGCAAAGGCAACTGACAAATTTGTTGTAGTGATTGATAACAGTAAATACCAAACACTATCAGCAGACAAGAAAGCAACTGTACTTGCATACTATAATGATATCCTACCAGAAGCAGAGATTGATAGGATATTTGAGTTAGAGTACATATATTATTATTTTGTGACAGAACTACAAGCAACAGATGTTTGTTTTGATTGGTTCCCACAACCACAGAACTTACCAGACGCAGATCATTATATAAGAGCATACGTCATCAAACCAGACGGTACGATACCATACGAGAACGCAGATCCAACACCGCCAGGTTGACAATCAAGTAATATATGTTAGAATAACAGCAGTTGAATAATCATATGCTGGAATTTTGTTATGATCTTCCTTATGAAGACATGGATTTTACAGATCCAGAAACTCACAAACTTTATCGTATTGGTAGGGGAGAACAAGGAGTTCTATTGGTACGCCCTTATACAGACCACATTTGTGCTCATTGGAAATTCAGAACCCCTGATATAGCAGTTAAATCTGCTAATAAGATATTTGCCATGTATCTTGACTACAGAGACGAGGAAGATTTCGTTGGTATGGACATGTGTCGTAAGTTTCTTGAAATGGGATTTACCAGATCACGGAGATATGCCAATCATAGAGACGGTAAAAAGTATGATAAAGAAGGTAATGTAATACCCCAAGAACCAGATCATGCTACTTGTCATTTTGCTAAGTCTGCTAAGATATTTAAGAAAGTTAGAGATATTGTTGCCAAAAATGACACATATGTTAAAATGAGAAAACACTGGAGAAAAGAAGTTGAACATTCCCAAGAAGCACGAGTTAACGCACTTGCAACTGCAAGCAATGTTAAGAGAGCACAATATTCCAACTCTAAAGTATCTAGGGTTGCGTGAGTATACTAAAGAGTACGAAGCACATCCTGAGTTACATGGACAAATGATGCATTGGTATTGGTTAGATAACGATGGTAGTCCAGTTGAGATACCAGTGTGTGATTTTATGTCAATAGATGGAGTTGAAGAAAATGACTAACAAATTTATTAAAAAACGTGAGAAAATTAAAGCACAAATTAAATCTAGGTTTTACTATATGTTTTGGGGTGTTGCTACTATTGCAGTTGTGGGTGGTCAACTATACGTTGGTACATCATATCGTGCTATGGCAAAATCAATGAACAGATGGTTTGAGGAAACTATTGAAATTATCACAATGCCAAAGAGACCACCAACAGGTACACCAATGAGACCTGATGGTTACAAATACATGTTTGACAGATTCAATGATATATGAGTTTGATGCTCCATTTATATTTTGGACTAAGGTCAATAATCATAAAGAGATTAAAGATACCATAGTACCTGTCATAAAGATGATATCAGACAATGACAATGCTACAGTTACAGTGGATGGGTCAACTACAACATACTATCATCAAAAGTATAGTTACTTTACAAATGACATGCTAGAGGATATAATATGGAAACCTCTAGAACAAATGCATGAAGAAAAGAATATCTCTAAACCACAGGGATATAATTTAGATGCACTATGGTGGAACAATTATACATCTGGTGGACGAACTAAGGTTCATAAACACGAGAGAGCAGATTGGTCTGGCATATATCTATTGCATTTGGAAGAACCAAACACAACTACATTCTATTCACAGTATGGTGAAGCACCAAACAGCGGTTATATGAACCAACACAAGGTACTAAATGATGCTGTAGAGGGAGATGTTATCATATTTCCATCATTCATGCAACACTGTGGTGATGTATGTACAAAGAATAGAATAATAGTTTCATTTGATGTCATATCAGAATATGAGAGGTCACCTCTTGTAATTCTTAATTAAATAGTAAAAAACCATGAAAGATCAAGCATCAGTAGGAGCAGAATCATCTGCTATCAAATATGATAGAGCACTGTCTCTATTCACAGAGTCAGTAATGAAACCAGACCATGACTTGCGTGGTTGTGCACACAATCAGGGTTGTTATGATGAACTCATGGAGATAAGAGAGCATGTACTTGAATATCTTAAAACCCTCAAAGAAGTCACATATCACACAAATGCTGACGAATCTGATATAATAGAGAGTGAGAAGTTACACTCAATAAAGTATAATATACCATCAAGATATTAATGAAAACAGAAAAAGAGAGAATGCTTAAAGCACTCGTACATATTAATGAAATACAAACTCTCATCAAAGACAATCAGTTTGAAAAGTATTTACAAGACCACCTTATTGTTGTAGAATATGAACTACAACGTCAATTATCACTAATTAATGCAGATGACAGAAGACGAATTCAAATCGGCAATCCAGAATATTCTGATGATGCAGAACAACAACGACCAGAACTTCCAGATATTACAGGGACAGATAGATAATTTACAGAAACAAATCAATGATCTAAACGATCTCAAGGAAATGTTTAGATTACCTAAAGTACAAAACAAAGACCGTAAACTATTTGATACCGATGAAGCTGACTCAGAAACTGATTGATCAGATACAAGAAGCAATGCTACACACCAAAAAGGATGGCACTGTTAACTGGAAAGATACTGATGAGATTGAAGTAAATCTAGCAGGGACATTTGCTGCTGATAGATTTATTGTGATTAAGAACAGAACAAAAGATCCAGTAGTATCTGCTGAACCTCATCCTCATTTTGATTATGAGAAGAAAGTCTTTACTAAAGATGGTAGAGAAGAGTATATGAAAGAACAGAAGAAATGAAGGCAATTGGTATTCTACCAACAGTAATCTATGAATTAGATTTACCACCTGATATATACTCTCACTTAGTAGAATTGTGTAGCACCATAAACTGGAACAATGCTGACAAATACTCAGGTGGTGCTATTAGTGTTGATATGCTTGACTCATCATATCCAACATGGAAATGGTGGGTAGAAGACCAATTAAATATTATCAATCAAAATACTCTCAAGGACAATTATTCAAGTGATGTCAGGATAAATGCTGCATGGATGAATAAGTATAAGGTAGGTGATTATAATGGATCACATACTCACCCATGGTCTATGTACAGTGGTGTTATATTTCTAACAGGAGATGCAGATAACATGGTATTCATTAAACAGAACACATATAATGAAGAGGTAATTAGAGTTACTAGTGTACATGATGTATACAAGTATCCTGCAACTAATGGAAAAATGGTAGTATTCCCATCAAATTTACATCACTATGTAATAGAGAATAAAAATGATATACGTCACACTTTAGCATTTAATTCTATACCAAGCAAAGTATATAATGGACATACTGTTAGACTAGGAAGATGAAACTATCCGATCTACAATTACTACAACCAATCGTAATTGATGGTATAGTTGGTTACATCAATTTTATATGTGAAGACTATGTTACCATGATATTCATGGACACACCCCTGCCTACATCAATGCATAGTAGGTGGGGTAGGCATCAAGTGGCAAGATGTATATATCCGCAGGACTTAATCAATGTACGCACACATCTTACGGAGAAAGAGTTAGAGCACCCAGTATTGCACCGCACCAGTGATCCATTATCTAATCATCATAGAAAGAATAATGGTAAGTATAATGGTCAAAGACCAGTGCCTGACAGGAATAGTAGATCAGATCCATATGCATAGAGTGGACAGTCAGGAAAGTGTAACAATATCCCGCACAGGGGTATTTTTTTGTGTATAATAGTAGTGGAGAAAACAACCAGAATAGTTATTATTCAGTTTCTAATGCCCAAGTTAGTATTCACTACGAAAAACTCTTGTTAGTTTTCAAATCGCAATACTCAGGTCGGTAGTCATGTGATAATAATCAGTTTCTAGGTTTGTTTTCTCGCATCCTATTACATTTGACAATGAAGAGAAAGTATCCTAGAATGCCTGTTACTATCACACCAGATGAGGTAACAATGGACAATTTCACAATCACAGAGATCAAGTATCTAATGAACCTGATGATGGGAGACTATCACTCTACTCACTCTAGACTCTACACTAAACTAGAGAGAATGCTTCACGCACATGAGTAGACAGTTATATTAGTGGCACAATACAGGTAGAATTGTAGTACATATCGTTTATAATAAGTACATACACAAAGGAGCACCACTCATGAACACAGCACTATTCCAACAAGAGATGAAGAACATTGAAGAGTACGCACAGACACTATGTGAGACTCTAGAAGAGAACTTCAAGCAGGATTCTATTGCATCATACAAGAGAATGGCAATGACAGATAGTGATTATGCTACCAAGAGATTAGAAGAGATTGAGAACGGTACTGCTAACCTTTACAAGTTTGTCGTACAGAAAGGACGTAAGTATCTCAAGATCATCAACCAACAGTATGATGACATGGGTGCATACGCAACATATCAGTACAGAGACGGTTCAGTACACGCATTCATTGATAGAGAGACAGGAGATGTGTACAAACCCGCATCATGGAACAAACCCGCAAAGCATGTGCGTTACAATCTACTAGAGAGAAGCGATAGAAACTTCCTATTTGATTGGAAAAACGTGGGTTGGGCAGGAGGTTATCTCTACATGAGATAATCCCACCTTGACATTGTATAAATTATGATGTACAATTCACACATAGTCTCTAATCTGACATGAAACAAAACGTACTTACAGACTACATACAGAGTTTGATTAAACCATTACCTAATCGCTACTCTCGTGGTCTGTATACAATGAGGATTCTACCTAATCCTGACCTAGATGATGATGGTATGCTACGATATTGGAGAGTACACAAGAAGTTTCCTAACGACTTTGCGGGTGCTATCAATCGTATGCTTCCAAAAGACGTAGATTTTATAAGTTATGACCACCTAGCAAACAAACTTACATTATTCAAAAAATGAACAAAGACGAAGAAGTCACCAGAATATCTGGCATCCGTGATAACCAATCTAACGTCATGATAGAGAGGTTTAAAGAGTTAATATCGGAGGACCGTCTTGACGACGCATTCTCTATAGCAGACGAGTGGTTTGAGTGGTTACACCCATCCATGGCAGAGAAGGAGCAAACACTGTATTCACATGAAGAAGAACTCAAACGAGTCTACTCCAGACTCACAGAAGGTTGATGATAGCATTAAAGCACTCATCATGGAGTACATTGATGCACACAACAGCGGAGACGAAGCAAGAGCAGAAGTGTTACTGCATAACATCAGAGAGATGAGGAGGTTATGTGATGGGTGTTAATTGCCTATGTGCATTTCCTACACCCATCATAACCCTTGATCTTGTATACTACAATAAGTTTCGTGATAAACTCATACAGGAGATATACGAGACGAAGAGTAGGGTTAAGAGTGTACTACGCAGTAACAACGGAGGATGGCAGAGTCCTGCAGTAGAATTACCTCATGAATTTAGTAAACACATCTTTGCTAATGTAAACAACTATGGACTAGAGCAGTTCCTAGGAGAGAGATACACATGTCAGATAGGTAATCTATGGTACAACGTAAACCCACCAGGTGCACAAAACGATAGGCATACGCATCCTGGTTGTGATCTGGCGGGTGTATTCTACGTTAAGATACCAGAAGGAGATTGTGGTGACCTAGAACTAGAGAACCCTAATCACTTTGAACAATTCCATATGTTAAATACATTGGAGGATGGTCTAAAGGATAAGACTAAATGCTCACATTCACTATGGTTTCCACCAGAAGAAGGCATTACAGTAATATTCCCATCCAACATCCTACACAGGGTGTTGACAAACAATACAAGAGAGGATAGAATAAGTATATCATGGAACATGAAAATCGTGGAGAAGTAAATGCCAAGGACAACCAAAGCACTCAAGAAGAACGTGGAATCATTGACATCCACAACGAAATCACGAAAGCAATCAACG
>VTLG01004923.1_pt1 | contig 12000 bp, 10 predicted proteins | sample 4694571 | NCBI WGS metagenome assembly VTLG01 (sample SAMN12604809, study PRJNA352737) | marine metagenome | biome: ENVO:00000447; feature: ENVO:00000209|ENVO:00000569|ENVO:01000036; material: ENVO:00002151; isolation source: viral sequences binned using virsorter ... | reverse complement strand
TCCTTTGCTACCGCTTCAGTTGAATATTTAGCTTCTAATGTTAAGTTTGATACTACCAGCGGAACAACCTCATATACCGACTCAAAAGGCAACGTTGGAATCATAGGTTCTGGTTTGATTCCAGCAGTTAATCCCGCTAATGGCCAATTAGCTTCAAGCCACGAATATGGATACATATTAAGAAGCGGTGACGTTGTCTCTGACGCTTCAGACGAGCAAAACTTAGGCTCAACAAATAGTGGCGAAATACACTACTTGAGGCCAGGAGATGTAGAGATGTCCTTTACTGAAAGCAACATAGGAGGTATAAAACTTTCTGGCTCAAACAGAATGCACATTCAAGACATATCTATTGACGTACCAATTAACAGAACCGATTTATACGGATTTGGTTCTAAATATGTTTTTGATAGAAGAGCTAATTTCCCAGGGCTAGGAAATGTTTCTTTTACGGCTATAGCTAACAATATTAATGACGGAACGACAGATACTATATTTTCAGAAGATCGAGCTTATGATTTTACAATTACATTTTTAGATCCTACAAGCCCATTAAATTCTGAAGGACTTCCATCTAATAAAGCTGTAGAATTAGAAATCACAAAGGCTAAATGTCAATCTCAATCTTTTTCACAAAATATAGGAGATAACATGGAGGTTAATGCTACTTTTACATTTGAATGCAATCATGTTACTGGATTTAAATTTAGCGGCTCAGCTAGTTAACCCCACTAGGCTCTAATCTTACATCTCCTCCAGCAACCTGTCTTGGTACAGCATTATAATAGTTATAAGCATATACCGCTTTTTCTAAATCCTCTTCAGCGTCTTTGGCCATACCTCTGTATGTCTTAGCTATTTCGTTTTTATTGGTTCTAGTTATCATAGAATCGCCTTCTCTTAAAGAAATAAAGTCTACGCTACTATCGATACCCTTTAAAACATTCCTAGCCTTCTTTTGGTAAAAGTGTTTTAGATAAAGCTTTTTGTAAATGCCGCTTTCTTCTAGCCCCATTTTTGGGTGAAACACATGTGAGCTTTTACCAGCTTCACCGCTGCCACTAAAAGATGTGAATATTAAAGTATTTAACTCTCCAATATTATTCTCAAACCAGCCAGATATTTGGCTTAACGTAGCCATATCTGTATCACTGTCAAATTCATTGACAAATACAGAATTAGCTAATATTTTTGGCTCGTTTGGCATTACATACCCTCAGACATTAACTTTTTAACTTCCTCAAATTTTGGATCACTTGGATCAATTATCGGCTTTTGCGATCCCATCGCAGCTCGCCCACCTTTTGTTTGACTTACGAATTCTTTCAAAAGTCTGTTTTTTAAAGCCATCTTATTTCCACCTGGGAATACTCCAGCTTCTGCCGCTAATCTTTGTAGATCAGTTAAAGACATCTCAGAAAGATTGTCTTGAAAAACATCAAGGTTATTTGTCTTAAAAGCGTTTACTTGATCTACGCCTAAAAGCTGCTCTAATTCCCTAACTTTTTCAACCTCTAGCTTGCCATCTGAAAGATTCAGACTGTCAAGTTTATTTTGTTTTTGTGCTGCGGTAGCTTTTTTAGCTGTTCTGGAAGTGGACTTTTTTGCTTTAGTTGTTTTTTTCATGATATTATATATTATCTTTATGCACTATATTTTCTATTGGAATTACACTCTTAACGTGCAAAATAGAACAAAAAAACCCACTCCCGAAGGAGTGGGTTTTGTAATAACATTTAATAATGTATTAAGCCTCGAGGTCGATACCAACGATTGCTCGGTCATCCAACACAACTCTGCCTTCCTCGATAGAGCCGAAGTAGCCAACCTTTTGCTGACGAATAGTGAACTGATCATCTGCAACGAGGTTAAACTCGGAGCCAGTCTCAGAATCGACAGCGATACAGCGGACAAATGCGTCACGGCTGCGGTCAATGCCGAGAACGACATCGTCAGTAGCAGCAAACGAGTTTGAATTAGCTGTGTTCGGGTTGTTATCGCTGGTTGGTGAAAGAGCTGCAAGAATTGAAGTAAACTTCTTGCTAGCGCCCAACTCATGGATTTCCATAACATTAACACCAAAGAACTCAGGAATACCAGCGCTGCTGTACATTGCTGCACGAACAGAGTCTGGAGCGCCCTGACCAAACTGGCCAGCAGCTGCTGCAGTACCATCAGCTTCTCTTGTGTTAATTGGGTTGTAAGCGATCTCACGCAGATCAGCGACAACTTCTGGAGAACAGATCATGTCTGTGATTCCAGCATTGCCACCAACAGGAGTACCACCAGCCCAAGAAGGACGAATTCTCTTGGCTCTTGTCAACATAGTGTTCAAGTCATCCAAAAGGAAACGGCCAGCCTGAGCAGAGGTTACCAAATGCTGATAGGTTGTACCGTCAGCAGTGGTAGAACCATTCGCCAAAGCGCCCAAAAGCAAGTTGGCAGAAGTTCTCTCTTGCTTGAGCAAGATTTCCTGTGCAGCGCGAGTGAAGGTCTTACTGACAACGTCCAATCTCGAACGAGAAGCGTATCTCTTGTCAAAAGAAACAGCTGTGTCGAGCTTGTAAGTTGCAACCTTCATTTCAGCATGCGTCGGTGTCACCTGGTTAGTCGGGAGACCACCTGGAGCATGCGTGCTATAAACGTTGATGTAATCTTCATCAGACACATCGTAATACACATCTAGCGGAATGCTAGGATTGTCGTCAGCGTTAAACTGAAGTGGAGTAAACAAATTGCTCATAGTAGGAGCAGTCTGAATCACTTCATTAATAACTGGACCGATAAACTCGGCCAATGCTACTTGAGCTTCATAAGCAGTGTCTCTGTTCTTAGAGCCCATTGCCTGAATCAACTCAATCTGTTCTGGAGTTCTTTTTAAGGTAATATTCATTTTCTTGATTCCTTTCTGGTTTCTAAGATTACAGATTCAACTTGAGAACGCCATAAGTTCCAGCCGCCACATCAGTGATAGGCCCAACAGTCCTTCTTGTTCCAGTGCCGATCCAAGTACCGATAACATGGTCTGCTGTATATTTCACAACAGTACCACCACCAGCAACGTGAGCGTGACCAGTAGTAGATGTAAGGGTGGGACCGTACAACGTAGTAAAGGCGATACCGCTAACTTTACCCGCAGTCTCGGGAGAGATAATACACGCTTGACCAGGAGTTGGATGAGTGGCAATGTTACCACCAGCGTTATCAATTGCATCACTAGTTAAAGTGAAGATACCTCTCGTTGCAAGCGGAACCGCCTGGCCAGAGAGTACTGCTTGAAGCTCGTCCTTTTTGACTGGATTGTAAAGGAGTTTTTCTCCGTTTTCATCCTGCTCAAGGGTCTGCTTCAACGTAACACCAACAACCTCGCCAGCAAAAGCGCCAACTGATGCAGCTGTAACTTTTAACTGAACTTCGGGATATTGGTTCCGTGTATGATCCTGAGAAGCGCTAAGCTCCGCACGATCAACGTAGGTGATGGGGTCATTACTAAAATTCCCTCCACCACTCTTAACACTAACGAAAACTCCTGCACTACCGTTGCCATTGGTACTTGGATTAGTATCCGAAGTATCATTTGCGAACAAGTTGATAACATCGTTTTCGTCGTATTGCCTAAATGGTAATAGTCTATTTGCCATAATGCTTGATTTTTAGTAGGTTACTTTGATGTTTTCTTTGCTAAACGCTGACTGGAACTTAGTTCTCAGGGTTTCCGTTTCGCCAGAAGATGCCTCATTGGTATTAGAGATTTCAGGGGTAACCTGTTCCGTGTCCTCCAAAGCCTCTTCCAAATTTTCTTTTGTTGCTTCGACAACAGTGTCATCAGAAGCTTTCACTTCTTTGAGCTCTGAAACACGTTTTTCAACTGCTTCAGCGACAGCGCTATCGAATTTATCTTTTTCGGCCTGTAGATGCTCTTTGCTCTTATGAGCAAAAACTACAGCCAACTTCTCCTGATAAGAAGCGAACGCCTCATCTGCTTCAGTTAATTCTTTAACTTCAGATGCGACAATCTTCAAATCAGCCTCACTCAGTTCATAATCTTGCTCAACAGCTTCCATGCGAGCGTTAAAACGAGCAAGCGACTCTTCGTGTTGCTTCTCGTCTTCGAACTGACGAATCTTCTCTTCAGCCGCTTCCAGCTTCTGTTTCATTTCTTCCACGGAAGCAGTAAGCTCTTGGTGCTGAGCCTCGATTTTAGCTTTTTCTTCTTTTTCGCTTACGAGCTGCTGCTTGTACTCTTCATTTTTTTCACGAATTGCTTCGTTAATGATTGAAGAAATAGATGCAACTGACTCTTCGGCGAACGTGTCTTTCGACATTTTTTCAGAAGAAAGCTTTTCATCGAGCACAGATTTAATTTCTTGAACTAATTGGTTAGTATTCATAATGCTAGAATTACTTTCTCTTTCAGATTTTACAGTGTTTTTTTCGGTTTGTGAAATATTATTTTTAAAGTTTAAAATATTTTTTAAAATTTCTTGAGCTTCATCACTCAATGTCGCAGATAAATCTCTACGGTCAGACATGTTTAATTGATTATTTTGTTCTGAAACAACAACTCCTTCAACATCAGCAGCTGGATTAGCTGTAAACCCTATACCTAAAGGGTAAACATTACCAACTACTAACCTTCTAACAATCGTCCCATCGTCCATTTCTCCTCGGCCGTCTGAAGCTTTTAAGTATTGAGATAGCTCCTCAATCTGTTTTTCATCAGTTACTATCTCTGCCTCAGATAAATTCTCACTGCCCACAGCAATTTGATAATCATTAAAGCCAATCTCCCAACTCGCAGAAACTTGATTATGCATTGGGCTATCTGGATCCACAGACTTATTTAAAAGCTCAGCAAATCTTCTGTCCACCATACGATAAACTACTGCGCCTAAAGAAATGTTGAACGGATCACTGGTCCCCGTTAACTCTTCAGGGCTTAAAAGTTCGTTATTGCCATATCCTGAAAAACCTGCCGAAACAATATGTCCTACAATTCTTTGTTTTTTATGTTCTATATTTGTAGGCTTATGAACAAAATAGTCTTTAACAGCTAAAGCGGTGTCAGTTGAAATTCCATCGTGATTTCTATTGAACTTATTAACAACAGCAGCATTAAAGGCAACGCCAACTAAATCGATATTTTTATCAAGCTCTACCGAACTTGGAATTAAACTCTTCAAGTCCTCTAATGAAGCTTTTGAAATTTTTATATTTTCCTGATCAATATCTGCGGAAGCAATAATTGGTTGCAAGAACTTTGTCGTGTATTTGTATTTATTTGCCATTTCTCTTGATAAAAAGTGGAAACTATAAATTTGTTACACGCTTTTTACTCATTTGAGAATTTTTTAGAATGATAAACTATTGCAGCGCTGTAGTCCGTAAGTCTGTGATCAGCAGCGGTTTGAGCGATTTCATCTAATATATCTAACTTTAATATCTTATTATTGTCTTTTATACAAGACTCTGCTACCTGCTCCCACTCATCTTGACTTTTAGCTATAACTATTTTTTTACAAAGATCTTCTAACATATTATTTTGATTTTTGTTAAGCCTTTTAATCTTAAAATGCTTTCTTGCAGTCTTCTTGCAAAAGCTTTCTAATTTTTCGGATGCTTCAATTGTTTTAGTAACATTTTCTGCAGATATGTTTGCCCGCGAAACTTCTTGTGGTATTCCGTTTGTGCCTGCTGGTCTGCCTGGTACGCCTGGCACATTTTGAGTTTCTTTTTTTTCTTCTTCCTCGTCTGGCTCAATCATGGGCACGCCACCGACAATAGGATTGTAATATCCCATTTTTCTTTGCTCAACAAATTGCTCTTGTGATTTACCAACTTCTTCAGACTCAGGGAAAACACCTTTGTTGATTACGTCCATTCCTTGCTCTGGCGTAATAAGTCCAAGTTCCATAAGCCTAGTTGCAACTCTCTGAGTTTGTGTTGAGTCCTTGGTGTCAACTTCTTTAAATCTTGCGGTCGGGTAATTTCTGAAACCCATGTTTTTGCAAACTTGTTGAATTTCTGGCTGAAGAAAATCATTGAGAAAAGCTTCTCTAGACTCTTTGAGTCTTTCTAAAAATATTTCTGCTTTAACTGCTGTGTTACTGTATTTTTCGCTGCCAACGATAATATTCTGCAAACCTTCTTTTATATCTTCGTTAACTATGCGATACTTCTCATACCCTAAAATTTTATTCATGTCGGGTATAACAAATTCTGCTTTAGTTGTGTAATCAGAAACTAAAACCCTGCCAACACTTTCATTTCTGAAAAGCTCTTGCATAGCTGCAAGATTGTTATGATTGATACCGCCTTTACTTGGCTCGTTGCCCATGGTTATTAACAATATAACGTTTTCAATCGTTCTTACAATCGCTTGGTCAATTTTCTTAAACTCAAGCTTCATGTTAATATCTTCTAAAACAGAATATCCGAATGGAACTGCAAACGGCTCATAATCTTGCTTTTTATAAAAAGAATATCTTAACCTCTCTGGCTCAAGCTCAATCTTTGCGCCGTCTGGCTGATATCCATTCATTTTAAAGTTATCTTTTATATTTTTCGGTAGCCCCTCATAAACTTCTCGATCGTAATCGTTTTTAGGATTTTTTAATCTTTCAATTTCATATTCGCTCAATACTTTCGCATACACTCCAGTGGTTTCATAGCCAGTAGTTCTTCTTGCAACAATGTCAAACGGATTTAGTAAAATGTATTTAATAGGTATTTTATTGACAGACACAGAACCATAAGTTTTTGTCATTTTAATAAAATCTTCTGTATTAAATTTGCCATCTATCTTATAAAAGAATATATTTCCAGACCTGTAATATTCTCTAAAATATTGGTCTGTCAGTTTCCATAACTTTATTTTCTTAAACCATGCGGTTATAAAGTCTCTAGACTTTCTGCTTCCGCCATCAAGAAATATTTCTGAGTTAGAAAATTCTGCCATAATATCTATCGCATTTCTAAATATCGCGACATTAGCATAAGCTTTTTGACAAAGCTCAATAGTGTCTCTTACATTGATTCCATTAACGGCATAATCAAATGGCAACAGGCCTTCTCGAATGTTTGAAAATTTATCTCTCTGTACAACTCTGTGTATACGATTGACTCTTGATCTTGAAGGCGCACTGCTACCCGCTCGGTTGTAAGAAGAAGCCTTAGATGTATTCTCAAAATAAGCCGAACCTTCTAAACTCGGACTATAAGTACTGTTCTGTAACAACGGATTTGTCGCTAAAGCCTCTTCGATAGACTGCTTTTGTTGAAACTTATTCCAGTATTCAGACTTCTTGGTATATTTTCTTTTCTCGGCCATTTGTTTATGTTACACTAAAGTTAGCAAAGTTACTTTTAAAAGTTTAAAAACTACTTTAATTTATAAACATTGGAGTAAAAGTTGACACGACTTCTTTTTGTTTAAAATTCAACATGTCAAAATAAGTCTTTATCATCCAATTGCCTAATACTAGCGCAGAATAACTATCTTTTCTAGCTTTGTCTCTGCCAGATTGCCTTTTTAAGTTAGAAGGTAAGTCAAAAGTTTGAGTGCCTTGACTTGTCGTAGTGATTTGAATAAGTGCACATTCAACTTTCGTTAATTCTATCATATCTGATTGATGTTCAATAAAGTCTATCATTTTAGCCTCTTTAGACATTTTTTCAACAGAATCGTTTGATTTCAAATATTTTAATTTATCGATAGGAATTCTTTTTCTTCTTTGAACTTGATAAGATTCATCAATCGCTTTTGACGCGAAAAATATTCTTGAATGATCTAAGTTGGATTGAAGTAACTCGTTAGCTTGACGAATCCAATTGCTTGTTGGCTTTCTTAAATAACAAATCTTACTTTCGTTTTTATTATACTGATTTCTGGCTTTTTGTAAATCATCGTTATAATTCTCAGGCCGCTCAAAATCCGCCTCTATAATTTTCAATTGCAGCTTATCTTGTTTAAATATTTCACTTTCGTTACAAGCACTAATAAATTGTACGCCTCCTGCATAATCACCAACTACCATCACAATATTAAAATTTTGTAAAATATAAGAAAAGTACCTAATGTGATCTTTCATATTTGCGCCAGATAACGCATAACTATGAACAACTGTACCCATTTGTCTTTCCGCATTAAGTTTGAAAATTTGAATTGCAAAATCATCTGAGCTTTCGCTTTCTGCCCAGCTTGGGTCAAAAGCTAGTAAATATTCTGCGCCTGGTTCACCAGCAACTTCAACGGATGGATCTTCGCCATCTGGTATTGTGCACTCGGCCATTTTAGATATCTTAAAGTATCCACTGCTGTCATCAGTAAACACAGCTCCAAACTCTCTATCAAACTGGCTTTGGCTCATTGTTGACTTCGCCTGATTTAAAAGATTTTGGTCATACAGTTGCTTTGGTGCACAATCGTAAGAAAATTGCATAATTGTTCTGTGCGCAGTATCAGTAGAGTTTTGATTAAATATAAGATTTTCAAATTGAGTATAAAGTTTATACATATACTCAAATTTGTAAGACGCAGAAGATAATGCAATTAATTTATTGTTAGGCCATACGTATCTTTCTTCTTCAGCCATCTTGCCTTCTTTTATTAATTTTGTTTCTAGATTGTACAAATCTTCACGTTGAGTTGGATTTTCTACAACAGACAAAAACGGTACAATAACTTCATTATATATTCGCTCTGGCATCAATAAAAATTCATCAATAATAATTCTGTGAAAACGAAAACCACGCAGCTTCTCACCATCACCAAGAGGCAAGGCTCTTATCCTTGACCTTCCGATTTCCAGTAGCCACTCATCGTTACTTTTGCTTTTCTTTGTAATACATTGGGCAAACAAGGCTGCTTCAGGTTTAGCGGCTATGTCTTCAATTTTCTTAAATATCATTTTAGCCTGCCTGAAAGATTTAGAAAGTATACCTATTTCTACGCCCTGGTTGAGCATAGCGTCTAATGCTGCGAAAATTGCAGTAGTAAAAGACTTGGACATACCACGAGACCATACACCCATAAAATAGTCAGTCTCAAACATTGCCTTAATCGACATATGCTGAAACGGAAACAGTTTAATTCCCATAAGCAAATCTGCAGCAAACGTAGTGTTCTCTCTTAAAAATTGATATAAGTATAACTTTGCTTCTCTTTCTTCAAGAAAACCAAGATTCTCATCAAGAAGCAGCTTGTTGATATCGCGATGTTTGTTGGGTCTGTCTTTTTGATTTCCTTTTTGCCAGGCCATAGTTTCTTGCGTCTATATAATATTGTAAGTCACAGTACCAAATTTTTCTGCCAAAATATAAAATTCTTTGAATTAAATCCATTGATGTAGTTCTATTACCAGAAAATATAAATTGACATGTTTGTGGAAACTCGTGACACAAAGCTTTCATGTTATGAAAAATAAATTTTAAATTTGATGGATGTGGAGAAAAATGATTTTGTTTTTTGATTTTTTTTATGTCACTATCAACCACAATAAATACATAACTGTCCATAGCTTTTGCTCTTGACATTTCACGTCTAAACCTAGAGAAATTTTGAGACATTGTTGATTTGAAATCACTTTCGCTTTTTCTTTCTATAAATGTGTAGTCATACCTGCTACCGCTTGCAGTATAGTCGGCAAAATCTAATGCAAATTTTTTTGTGTGTTTAAAAGGAAGCGGCTTGTTTTCTCTGGTGTCAATTACAACTTCTAAATTATCAAGTCCATCAACTTCAAAAAAATCATCAGGCAATTTTCTATAAAGCATTGGGGTGACTCCAGCTTGACTACAAGCGTGAGAGTAGCTTGAAAAAAGTTTTTTATAAATGTCTACAGTAGGCAGCTCAGTTAATAAAAGTTCTAAATGAGTTGGCCCAAAGTTTAAATCTTTGTCTTTTATGCGATTTTTTAATTTGTTAAGCGCATACTCTTTAACTTTTTCCGCAGGGTTTGAATGGCACCACTTTAGCAACTGACTATAAGTAGAAAAATCTTTTTCAAAATAATCTTTTTTATTTTTAAACGGCAGAAACTCTCCAGTTAATAAATTTTTTCTTGGAAAGTTTTTTGTATAATAATCTGCAAGATTCATATCGTGAATTTTGATATGTCTATGCAGCGACGCTTCGCTTCCGAATTCTCTACCACATTCTTTACACTTAAATGACATCTTGTTTTCCTACTCCTAAAACTCTAGATTTCCAATCAGACATAGATTCTAAATCATCAGCTTCTTTTTTAATAATTTGCTTTTGCATCTCTGCCATCTTGACCATGATAGCTCTCTCCTCTTCTTCTTGAAATAATTGTACAATGTTTAATATACTTGCATTTTGTTCATTTTTAGAGGCAACTCGTTTAGCTCGATCTCCGTTCAACTTTGTAATCAGTTTGTCCATACGTGAAGCGCATTGATTATACTCTTCGCTTTTTGTTTTTAATATTTCTGTTAAACGTATGGTAAACTCTTGTTGATCTTGAGCATCGTCAAACATTAAATTTAATTTAGCTTTTTGTTGTTCGATATGCTTTAAATTTATGTAGTCCATGCAAACGTTAATATACAAATTAATTTCATCAGAAGTTAAGTCTGGCTTATCCCAAACGCATCTTACAAACTCAGCTTCAAAAAGTTCTCTGTCTTCTTGTGAGCCATAATTATTTATCACCTGCAAAAACCTTGGGCTGGACAAAAAACTCATTAAGTTTTCTGCACACTTTTTATCTTGCATTTGTAACTTACTTTCGTCTAAATCTTTACCAGCAAAGTCGTTAATTTTTTTTATTGACCTAGATAAAGCTTTTGGCGGACTGTACTTTGTTCCCAATGCACTTTCATCAGACCTTACAAAGTCAGGATGATTGTTCTTTACGTAATCGGCAACGACGCGCTGTTCTTTTGAAAGTTTTTTAATTTCTTTGTTTGGCCATAAAAGCTCTGCGAGTTGAATACTGCTCATATTTTGACCTGCATGAGAATCTAAAAACTCTTTTTCTTCGTCAGTTAATATTATTTCTTCAACTTTTTGATGGCCACTCGTTTCATAGTTCAAGCCTTCTTCCACCATAAACTTTCTTATCGCGCGACCAATTTTACTTCTGCCATCTAGCTTTTCATCGCCAGAAACCATCTGAGTCAACCTAGTCAAATCTGATATGGCCTTGTAATTATTTTTGATAAGCTGTTTTTGTTCGTCATTTAACATTTTGGTTAATTATGATAATGTCTTTTTGGCGAATAACTGTAACCGCCTTTTCTTTAAACATTTTTTTTAAATTTTTAATTTGTTTGTATCCAGCTTTTCTGTTTTTTTCGTTCGTAGTATATCCAAGCTTTTTTGCAACCTCATCTTCTGACAAATTTTTAACGAATAAATCTTCATAAACCTCATAATGTTTTTGTGTCAAAACTAACTTCATCTCAATATGTAATTTACTTATAGAGTTTAACATATCAAACTCTTGGGACGCTATTGAAAAAACTTCTTTGTGATGGTTTTCTAGCGCTAATGGAAGCTTTATGTCGTAAGCATGTTTTTTACCTTTTTCCCATTTAGCGTATAGTTTGCATTCGTTCGACTGTAAGCCGCTTGGAGTAAATGAGCATAAGTTATCTCGACCTACGCCTTCTTCACTAAGCTGGCTAAAGGGACACCCTAAGCATGGACGAGCAAAATTACTATAATTGTTTCTTAAAATGTTTTTTAGCTGATTGGATATGATTCTATTTACCCATGGCTCAAGCGGCCTTTTCTGATCCCACTGATCCCATTTTTTAAAAATATGAAAGCGAATTATTTGTTCAACATCTTCAAAGTCAAACCAAGAAACAGCATTTAAGTGCCACTTATGTTTTCTTTTTTGAAGCTCTTGGTCAATAACATCAACCTTGTCTTCATATTTTATTTTTTTGCGCCGTGGCATTAATCTTCTGCAGGCTGATTTACTGAGCTGGCGCAGTCGCGCATTGATTCTGCCTCGAGTTCTTCGCGCG
>VTLG01014304.1_pt1 | contig 12002 bp, 14 predicted proteins | sample 4694571 | NCBI WGS metagenome assembly VTLG01 (sample SAMN12604809, study PRJNA352737) | marine metagenome | biome: ENVO:00000447; feature: ENVO:00000209|ENVO:00000569|ENVO:01000036; material: ENVO:00002151; isolation source: viral sequences binned using virsorter ... | reverse complement strand
ATTTGAGATTGAAATTCATTTAATCTATTATCTGTTGTAGTATCAATATATTTTAAAGAACTATCTCCTTCAATAATAGGTTGTAATGTTTCTATAACTTTAAATAATTTTTTATTATTAACCATGAATTGTGGATTATTTGTATTAGGTAATAAATAATTTATATAAAAACCAAATTCAGATTTAGATATACCACTTCCAACTCTATCAGTAATACTCTTAGGTTCTTTTTCACCCGGTAAAATAAATTTAGTTAAATGATCTATTATTTCTCCAGATAATATTTTTTTTTGTATTTCAAAATTTTTATAATAATCATTTTTGTTGTTAAATTCTTTAGTTCCAACTTTAGTAGATAGTTCAACTATTTGAGCTTTTGAATCTATTTCATAAGCATTATTAGGCTCTCCAAACACTTCATTTATTTTTAATAAATCTATTGTTTCTAAAAAACCTGTATCATTAAATAATTTTGAATAATCATTAACAGCTTTTTGTTTGTTTTCATTTAAAACTGCTGTTATTCTATTATTTAATTCTGCTGTATTTGATCTTCTTTTAGTTTTAGCAAAATCTATAATGGCTGCTTTATCGTTTTTTGGTAAAGTTTCCCATTTTCTAATTAATTCTACATTACCACCAAAGGTACCATCAATAATTCCTTCATAAGCATCAATTAATTGAGTTGCTGTGCTATCTTCATTTAAGTTTAAAGTCATAGTAAATAATTGTTTATTATTTTCTAATATTTGACTATCTGCAGCATTAAGTAATTTTTGTTTATCTTCAACTGATAAATAATTTAATTTATCAATATTTTCTTTTAAAAGCTCTGGATTAGAAGTTGCAAGAGCAGCTCCCAATGTATTTTGTCCAAATTGCAAATATAGTTTTTTTTGTTCTTTTTTAACACCTTCATCTTCTAAAGTAGTATCTTGGTTTATTCTTGTTGAAACATTTGTTTCAAAAATTGGTAAATAATCTAAACCATTTAATTTTAATGCTAAAGCATCTTTCATAACAAAATCATCTGTTATTTTTTTAGTATCTTGAAACTGTGTATTTCTTGAATTTAATAATGCTTTTGTTTTAAATATACCAGCAGTAGCATAAAATTTTTTTTCTAATGCTTTTTTAGTAAAATTATCTAACTCTCCAACTTTATTATTTTGTGCATAACTCCATAATTTATTAACACCATCATCAAAAAAATTAGACGCATCTGTAGGATTACCATTTGCTCCCGTTTCACTTTGTAAAGTATATAATCCTTTTGTACCATCATTTTGATTGATATATAAATCTGACAATATTAATGTTGCCTTATTATCTGCTTCTAATTTTTTTTCTTTTACATATTCTTTAGTTAAAGTTGATTGTAAAGCCTGTGTGGCAGTAAAAATATTATTTGCTGGAGACATTTGAATATTTGATGTAACAGATCCAGTTTGAGTAGTCATTTCTTCATTAGATACAAATGTAGGTATTTTAGCCATTATTGAAAAACTCCAAAAAAAAAGATTATTATAAATTTATATATCATTATTGATTCCTTGATCTGTTAGAAGATTTAGATTGTAGTCTTAAATTACCCTTGTTATTATTTCTTGGATTTCTATCTTTGTGATCTACATCTCTACCTAATATACTATTACCATATTTTTTTTTCATAATTCTTCTTGCACCATTTCTACCAGCTCTATCTTTTTTTTGTTTTGTTGTAGAATGATAATTTTTATATTCTGATTTATAATTTCTCATATTATCCCATCATTGTTAATAAACTTGAACTAGCAGAACTAGCAATTTGTAATTGTTGCATCCTTGCGTTCATTCTAGCCATTTGTCCATTTATTCTAGCAAAATTTGCTTCTTCTAATTTTTGAGATTGAGCTATCTCAGTATTATATTTCATCATTTGTACTTGTTTTTCTTTTTCATATAAATTTGAAAGTTTAATATTTGCTGCTGTACCACTATCCATATCAACACCAGATTTAGCAAGAGCAACATTTGTAGTTCCTTCAAGTTTTTCAAATGCTTTATAAAATCTTGATAAATCAAGTTTTAATTTATCGTCTAATATTTTAGCTTCGTTTTCTTTAATAACAGCATTTCTATTTGAAACATCCTCATTAAATTTACCAATAGTATCAGCTTGTGCTATACCAAGCACAGCAGTGCTTCCAACTATATAAGGTGCTGCTGCTGCAAATGGTGCCATTAAAATATCCTCGCATATCTATATTGATCTGTTCCATCAAAACCAAATTTTTTCATTAAACCCTCATTTTCTAAACCTAACCATTCTGCAAATCTTTGACCTTGTTTAAAATCTTTTCTGATTGAGGTTTGTACTCTTTCTATATTGTGTTGTCTTGCAACTCTAGCAAAATCTTTTTTAATTGCACGAGATACACTTAATGGATAATTCCACATATCTTCTGTTGCAATAACCCAACCTTCTGCAACTCTACCCCAAATCATTTTCATTCCAGCAGCAAAAATAGGTTTTGATCTAACCATACCTGTAAAAGCTAAATGATCTTGTTCTAAATTTTTAGCATTACCTTCTAAATTAATAAATTGTTTATCTGCTTCTAATATTTTATGATTCATTTGACAGGATAATATAAACTGTCCATGTTCCTTTGTATAAGGTATTATGTGTAAATGTTTATCCATCATTTGTTACTAGCCTTGGGTATAGTGATAAAACTGTTAAAGGTAAAGGTTGAGTTTGCCTTACAATCATAAATCCATCTGTATCATAGTCTCCTCTAAATTCTACTTCTTTATCACCTGTGAATGGTGGAATACCTTGATCCATAGGATCAGCAGAAGTTCTAAAGGGTACTCTTTCCATATTGTTTAAGTCTGGTCCTATCTCAACACCAACACTTTCATATAATCTTGCAGTAACTTCATATATTCTTTTTGTTTTAGCTTGTGATGTACCATTTTGTGATCCAGCATCTATTCTCATAGTTTTTAATAATGAAGTATAACCTAATCCAATCTTAACACTGTTTGCAAATCTATCTAAATTAACAGCATTTGATGATACAGTTTTATTGGGATGCGTTGATCCATCAGCTAATATATTAATTTCTTGACCTTCTAAATGATTTAATCCAGATAAAGAATTAACAACTTGCTTAACAGCATCTCCAGATGTGTGAGCTACTGCGGTAGTGCTTTCTGTTCCTCTAGTACAGCCAGTTAAATCGTTTGTAGATTTTCCTGTATAAGTAATTATTTCTCCACCAATTTTTATTTTTCCAGATGATGTAAAGTCTGTTCCAGATGCTACAGTAACTGTAGTTGCTGAATTAGAAATGTCGCCATTCAATGTTGATGTTGCACCACTATAATTTAATTGTGAATCTAGAAAATTAAATGATGTATTGTCAGTTTGATCAAAATCAAACCTATTTAAATATTCTACATATCTTTTTGTTGCACCATTAATTGTTCTTTTTATAATCATGTATAATTCATATTCACTATCTTCAGTTGGAATAACAGCAACAGATTCACATACTGCTTTACCAGTACCAAATGCTCCACCAAAAACGTGCCTATGCCATGCAACAACTTCTTGTTCTCTTTGATATGTTAATGCAATTAATTCTCCATCATCTCTTACACACCAAATAATTGCTAATGGCTCTTCTTGATATGCCATTTCTATAATACCACCTTCAGTAACGTGTTCGGCAAGAATGGTAAGATCGGGAGCTGTATAACCATCTACATCAAAATTATAAGCTAGTTCTCTAATTTTTCTTTTTGCTCTTTGTAAAAATAAAGTTGCGTTAGCAACTGCGATTGCATCTGTGTTTGCAGCACCATGGTTAGATTGTTTTTTAATTAAAATGTTTGTTGGTGTTACAGCATCATTATCTCCACCACCACTTACTGTAAATTCACCACCTGCTGTACCTATAATTAAAGTTCTACCAGCAGCCATAAATCTAATTGCATTTACTTGATTAGATGCAATTGTGTAAATAATAGCATCATCATCTGCTACAGTACCACCAATGTTAGCATCCATATTTTCATAATCACCAGACCTAGAAAAATAAACTGTTTGTGGATTGTTAGTAGTTGCGGCAAAAACTAATCTTTGTTCAAAAAATGATACGCAAGAAGGATGACCTGTGGTATCTGAAAATGCTCCAAGATACCAATTAGTAATTGCGTTAGCATTTGTAAAAGCTGTAGTTATATTTGCTGTTACAATCGTTGTACTTGTTATAGCTGTAATAGTTCCGTATCCACTATTAAAATGTATTTGTCTACCAACATCAGTTGCTAAAAATCCAGAGCCACTATTAATTCCTGTAACTGCAGATGCCGTAATAGTTCTTGATCCTGTTCCAGCAGCAGAAGGTGTTAAAGTTGTTGTGCTAATATTAGCATCTAAGAATGGTCCATTAGTAAAATCTACTTCTGTTAATGTCCAAGAAGTATGTCCTGTACGAGATAGTTTTCTAGTTTTATGACTAGGATGTGTGATGTACATAACGTCAGCACTTTGTGCAAACTTAATATCAAATAGTTCTGCAGTTAAATAAGGTGAAGATATTTCGTAAGGAGAACCACTAGATAATATTTGACCATTATCTCTATAAAATCTTATGTACTGATTGCCTAATTCTAAAATATAAGTTTGTGTAGTTGAAAATTCAAAAGGTATTAATCTTGTTTTAGCAGAGCTTGTTTTTACTTCTGCAACATATTGTGTACCCGGTCTACGAGCTGCTGCACCATGAGGATAGATAACCATATTTTCTACAGTTGCACATCCAGCAGAATATTTTGCTAAATCATTTCTACCATCTAATCTTGGTGATAATTCACCTGCTGTAAAGTTTGAAATTTGTGCAGCTACTCTAGCCATTTATTAAAACCTTGAGTTTAAGAATGTACTTGCGTCTATTGCATCTGCCATACCATCTTCTTGAGAAACATTTTGACCTTCAGTTGAATCTACAAATCTAGCATCTTTTAATTTTTCTTGATAAGTAATTAACATATTTTGTGATGTAGTGTTGTTAGATGTTATTGCATAAGCAATGTCTGAACCAAGTGCAGCAGATAAAGTTTCTCTAAGTAGCTCATCATATTGATTAGGATCTTCTATTCTTGATATATATAATATTTTCATAGTAGTATTATTTGATAATACCGATCTACCTTCTACTTTGTAATTAGAATCAAAATCTAGTATTTTTAAAAGTCTTAAACAATCTCCGGGTAAATCATATTTAAACTTAAAACCCCATGCAGGAGTTGTAGTTGATTGTGCTAGTTCAACTCTTCTTTGTAAACAGTTCCAAGGATGTGATCTGAACACCGCATCTCTTACTTGAGTATATCTTGAGTTACAAAGTCTAGCATTTTTTGAATCTTCTGTAAGCGAAAGTATAGTTGTTGCACCTAACTGATTTAATGCTCCATTACAAATATCCACTGTTGATGCCATACTACTTCCTTATAATATACTTGCGTCTTATTTGTCTATCTTTTTCTAACGCAAATATTTCTTCTTCTGTTCTCTCTTCTTTTAGATCAAATCCATAATGATATTTAGGACCATGTTTGAATCTGTCTACTAACACATACCTATATACATAATTATCTTTTTTAAAATGTAATACAGGTTTTAAATCTTTTATCTTCTTCATAAAAAGATAGGCAGGATTAAGTCTCCCGCTTCCCGCCTATCTACATACTATTAGTATAAACTAAACAATTAGTCTAGCACATACATCATAGTTAATTGAATAGTACCAGTACCTGCAGCTCCACCCATAGTTACTGACACAGGAAGTCCATCCTTGTTAGCATCTACGACAGAGTTTTCACCTAATGCAATAGTGTTAGCAGCATTTACCGCAGTTGCAGAAGTAGAAGCAGCAGCCGCTTTATAAGCAGCAGCACTTAAACTTACAGCAGTACCCGCAGCATTTGTGTGTGCAGCATAACCTACTGATAAAGTAGTTGAACTACCTAATGCGTCATGTGCTAATCTACCAGAGATGATTCTCGCACCATTTGGTAAATTAAACATTTGAATCACATCACCAGAAGCTAGAGAAGATGCTTCATATTCTGCATGAGCAACTCTTACTCTACCCGCTAATTCAGTAGTATCTATCTTTTGTGAAGGAACATTCTGATCCCATTTAGTCTTTTGTATCGAATAAACTGTAGCCATATTTTCCTCCTATTATGCTTCTGTACAAGTTATACCAATAACTTTCGCTTGTTCCATTCTAGTAGCACCAATGCTCATGCAGTAGTAAACTTGAGTAGCATACGATTTGTCTGCTCTTTCATCTATTCTTGCATTTACATCTTTACCAACACCTAGAGTGATTCCGTCTTGTGCGAAAGCTATGCAAGTTCTGTCATTGCCAGATTTTGCAAGTCTATTGGAAACTGTAAATTTGAAGCCTAAGAACGTATCAATTTCACCCTGCACTAATGCTTTTACAGTGTTGAAATCTGAACTCGTAACTTCAGTTACATTTAAAAGATTATTGATCTGCTCCGGAGACACGATAATGTGTCTAGGGATTGAAGGATCAACATCAGCTAGATCAAACTTTTCTTTAGCTTTTGCTAATTTAGGAATGTTCAAGCCTGTAGTTGAACCAACACTAGCAGCGATAGCTGTTTGTGCAGATTCAGTGCCAGTACCAGTTTCGCCTGTGTAGGCAGTACCAGTAGCAGCAGCAATAATCACATCATCCATTGCACGACCCATTGCGTATGCAGCGGCTTGTGCGTAAGATGAAGTTGGGTCTATTAAGAGCCTAACTTTGTCTTGTTGATCAATTAGATCAGCAAACTCGTAATCTGCAAGAGATACTCTTCTTCTTGAGTGAGGAGTGTCTATTTGCGGAGTGTCCGAGTGTCTGCTAGTTTTTAACTGAGCAGTTACTGAACCTACTTGGTCAAAGAAAGCATTTTTTCCGACAACACTTTCCTGTCTAACTTTGTCTCTTAATAATGATCCCATTTGTTGAGATAGCATTTGTACGTTAGCAGAATACTGCTGTACAAAAGCTGTTGTTATTTGTGATGACATAATTGTCTCTCCATTATTATTGTTAAGTTATAATTAATCAGAAAGGTTATCCACTCAATAATGAGTAGGCAATTCTTGGATTTAAACTCTTTTAGAGTAGAAGTCTATTCCTTCTTGCCAGTAAGGTTCGTGGAACTTGTCTTACGAATTTTCTTACCTAGTATCCAATTATAATATTTTTCTGCGATTGGCAAGGGATCATTTTTCTGAACTTCAGATCCTGTCTCTTTAACCAATCGCAATATTTCTAATCGAATTTCTTGATCATTAAGATTATTTATCTGCATTTAACATTTCTCTTAACGTATAAACTTGTTGTACCATTTTATCGTGATCCGGATGTTGTTTATTCCAATAAGGTCCATTAGTATCATTAGTAATAGCTGATATTTCTGATTCAATATCTGCAACTGAATTTACATTTTCACTTTCAGTTGAAACTATTTTATCCTCTGACATCATACCTGCTATTTTTGCAAATCCTTTAATAACTTCTGGATGATCACCAAGTCTTATGCCATTTGATAAAGTCATATCTAATACTTCTGGATTAATATTTGCTTTTGCTATCGCACCAGCTTGTTGTACTTTGGCATCAAAATCTCTACCCCATTCTGATCTTAACTCTTGTTCAGATTGAGCTTGTGCAGTTTCAGTATCTATCTTTGCTTGTTGTGCAGAACCTTCCATATTATTTTTATAAAAATCTAATATACCTTCTGCTTGTTTATTGTTTAAACCAAGTTTGTGAGATTGTTCGGCAAAAGATTTAATTGCATTTTCATCCATGTTTACCACATCAGATTCAACTTTTAAATTATATTTATCTGGTGATTCTGGTCTACCTAGTTTTTCGTATGCTTCATCCCACGTTTCTTGTGTAGAATTTTTTGTAGGTATTACAATTTTATCTTGACCAATCATTCTAGTTGCGTTGATGTAACTTTTTGCTAACGCATCAATCTCTGTAAATTTTTCTATACTAGGATCTTTTCTAAATTCTTCACTAATAGAATCTTTCCAAGATGATGATTGTTCAGCAGGAGCTGTTGGTGCTGTTGCTGGTGTTTGTTCTACTGTCTCTGTAGTCGCTTGATCTACAGGCACAGTTTCCTGTGTTATCTGTTCATTTGACATTTTTATTTATCCTTTGTTTGCAGCATTGATTTAATAAATAGAATGACACTGCGTTGTCCTTCCATGTATGCACTTTCATGGCTATCACCTTTTACATTAGTGGTAGAATGATAATGACATCTTTTTTCAAGATCAGCTAAGACTTTCTTGCCTTCCTCTGTATTGAATATAAATTTATAATTTTCTTGTAGTTCTTTTAAAAATTTTTCTAGTTGTTTTGTTTCCATATTATTCCACTTCTTGTTCTGCATTTACTAGAGCTTTTGCTTCGTCTGGCAATGCTTTCGCTAGTGGTGCTATATCTCCTCCGGCTTGAGCAACTTGTTGCATCTGAGCCATTTGTTGTTGTTCTGCAGCTTGTGCTGCTTGTGCTTGTCTTTCTGCATTAACTTGTGATTGTAGCTTCAATACTTTTTGTGGAATACCCACAAGATCAGCAACGTGTTTAACAAGTGAATCAAAATTTATATAATCAAATACTGGAGCAACATTAGCAAGTGATCCTAATATTTCTATACCTCTAGTAATTGATGAAAGCTCTGAAGATTTTTGTGCTTTAGCAAGAGGAGAAACATATTCTATTTCTATGTCTTGACCAGATAAAAATTCTGGTGCAGGAGCAAATTGTTCTCTTCTAAATAAAATATTAAAACATCTATCAATTAATGGTTTTAATAATTCTGATTGTAGTCTACCCAATACTGGTCCAAGTAATCTCATCTTTTCTTCATTTCTTTGTATAACTTCTGTCGCTGTCATTTGTGGACCTTGTTGCAACATTAATTGATCTACATAAAAAACATTTCTAATAGCAGTTCTTCTTTGCTCTTCCATATTTAAACCTAGTGGATTGTTTGCACCAATGTTTAATGGTTCAATTCTATCTCTTGTGCCACTTCTATAAAAGTTTAGTCCACCCGGTACAGTTCTTACAGGAAGTAAGAAACCATCATCCGGAACTAATAGTGGTGGGTCTACTTGTTTCTGTGCAGCTTTGATTGTAGTTTTTGACATTTCGTTTAGCATCTTTACGTCTGGCAAAGCTGTCATAGCTGGTGATCTTCCATATATTTCATGTGATGCTTTTAAGTATCTCGGTACTACGAAAGGGAACTCTTGGAAACCAGATACAGATAATTCATTACCATTTTTCATTTCAATATAAACAGATTCAAATGGCATATTGTCTGCATCTTTTAATTTAGGATTGTAATCTGATCTTGGATATACTGCGTGTAATATTTCTATTTCATTGTACGGATCTTTTTTTGCTTGTGATTGAATATCAGTTGATACTGCAGAACCAAATTGTTGAATTGCAGCTCTTACTGATAACTTAAATTTTCTGTAAACAGTATCTATTCTACCTTTATCATCTTCTGCAATAAATATTTCGTTAATGTGTCTTGTAGAAAATTTTAATATATCTTGGTTATCTTCTTGAATGTGCATTGCTGCAGTACCAAAAGTAATTAGATCGTGATATAATTCAAATATTTCTTGTTGAAAATTTGATCTGTTAAATGCTGTGTACATAACTTCAGTTGCGTTTTCTAACCAAAGTTTAGCTTCATCTTCCATATCTAATGATGAATCTTTAAATCTTAATGAGAACCAAGGTGTAGAAGGATTTGTAAGCATACCATGTAGTGATGCTGCTAATAATTCTACTGCTTGTATTGGAGATGAATCAAAAATTAATTCTGTACGTTTATCTCCTCTTGATCTTTGTTTGGTAACATCAGCTTTTCTTGGCTGCATATAATCTGCAACATCCTGCCAATGTGTTTCCCAGTTTTGTCTTTGTGTTTTTAATCTATCAAATCTTGCGATTAAAGATTTAGTTAAATCTGTTTTTGCCATTATACTACTTGTCCTAATAAACTTTTCTTACCCAGTGAATAATCTGCTGAATTTTGAGTAACACCTAATGACCCTGTTCTAATATTTTTTCTTCTACCTTTTTTCTTTGTAATTCTTTCATCATATTCTTTTTCTTTTTTTTCTTCTGCAACTTTTGTTTCTTCTGCTGTTTTTTCTTTAGTTAAAATAGTTTGACCACCTACAACTTTTTTTTGTTGAACATTACCCTCATTATCTCTACCATAATTAACATTAACATTACCAGCAGCATCTATTTTACCTGCTGATCTATCTCTCATATATTGTTTATAACCTTCGTCAGTTACACCATATTTTTCTCTTGCTTTTTTTGTTCTTGGATCATTTTTAAAAAAATCTACATTTTTATCTAACATTTTTTGTCTAGCATTTTGACCAGCATTTAAAATTGTTGAAAAAGGAACTACTGCTGGAACCTTTTTTACTTTTAAATTATCAAGCCTTGATCTTCCCGTTGCATCTTCATATTCTTTTTTAGCTGTTTTTATTTTTTGTGATGATACAGTGGTTGTTGTAGAAGATCCGCTATCTGTATGAGGATTAGGTCTTGTTGTTGTTTTTTGTGGAGCAGTAGTTTTTTTTGTGCTTGTAGAATAACTACTTGTATAACTTTGTCTCCTATCATCATCTGATGTAAATTTAACCATATTATTTCTTTCCTAATAGTGTTTCTAACTCAGCATCCTCATCTTCTTGTATTCCAAGAGGACCAGTTAGTATTGTTGAACTTTTACCTTTTTTTCTTCTTCTTATAGCAGCTTGTTCTTTTGCAATTCTTTCTTTTTCTTCTGGTGAAATTTCTTCACTTGGTGCTTCCGGTGGTGGAGCAGGTGGTGGTAATGGTGGCATTTTTGGTTTAAATATTGAACCCATAATTATAAAATCCTGTAATTATTATCTGCTACACTTTGTGGAGCCGATTGTCTAGTATTAATTTCTTGGAGACCAACAGCGAGATACCTCATGGCATCACACGCATGGCTGCTCCAATCGTGAACAGGCTTTGATCTAAACATTCTATTTTTATCAATATACTTCCTGTGGTAATGTCTTAACGCATCTATTAAACTTTTGCAATGGTCTACGTCAATCCAACATCTAGGTAACATCATTGTTGTTGCGTGGATTCCATCTTCTAATGGAATTTTTGGTACGACTTTAAATCTTAATCCTAATTGCGTGGCGACCTCTCTCCGAGTTTTGCCATTTCCAAATTCGGTAACTTCAATGTCGTGTGGTGCAAAGTGATCTTTGTAGATATAATCTTTTTCATTAATCATCTTAATGTAATAAGGTAGACCTTGACCTTTCTCTTCATGGTAATCTATTATGTTAATGCTTCTGCCGAGCTGTTGATAAAATATTATACTACTGTGGTCGGAGACCCCAAGATCCCATGCTGTAGATACTGGTAAGGCAGGATCGTAAGGAACTCTTGTAAGTTGTTTATCATCATCTAGTTTTGCGATAACATCTCCATACACTGCTCCTTCAATGTTGGCTATCCAATCACATTCAAATTCTTGTAGGTACTTCTTCTCTCCCATTACTTCTTTTGCCTTGACCAACTCATCATTGTCTACAATCTTAGTATCTGATGCTTTAGCTTTGTAGTTAAACCAATCTTCCGCACCTTGTGCGTGTTGGTATAGTTCATAAAAGTTGTTGTTCATTCCCATAGGTGTACCAATAAAGACACAGTAGCCTTTACGATCTGATAATGCTGGTCTAATTATTTCTGGAAACAACTTACTGTTTACATTTGCGTACTCATCAATTACGCAGCCATCAAGATATATACCTCTTAATCCATCTGGCGATTCGGAGCCTAGCAAGGTGATCCTAGCACCATTAGGTA
>VTLG01015391.1_pt1 | contig 12003 bp, 28 predicted proteins | sample 4694571 | NCBI WGS metagenome assembly VTLG01 (sample SAMN12604809, study PRJNA352737) | marine metagenome | biome: ENVO:00000447; feature: ENVO:00000209|ENVO:00000569|ENVO:01000036; material: ENVO:00002151; isolation source: viral sequences binned using virsorter ... | reverse complement strand
TTACATTATCCAACTAAAGACACAGCTCGGTTTTTTGTCATGGTATGTGGTAGAAGGTTTGGTAAAACAACTTGTTCTGCTATGGAAGCTACGTTTGTTGCCTCGCAGCCGAATAAAAGAATTTGGTGCGTAGGGCTATCTTACGACAAAGCAGACTTAATGTTCCGAGAAATTTGGAAAAAGATGGTAGTTGGACATTCCAACGATATTATAAGAGCATCTGAAAAAGAAAGATACATTAAGTTTAAGTGGGGAACGGTTGTTGAAGGTAAATCGGCAGACAACCCTGATTCATTGGTAGGCGAAGGTTTAGATCTGCTTATTATTGATGAAGCTGCTAAAGTAAAGAGAAAGATATGGGATATGTATTTATCTCCTACTTTATCAGATAGAAAGGGTAAAGCAATATTTATTTCTACCCCTGAAGGCTTTAATTGGCTTTATGATATGTATTTGCTTGGACAAAGAGATGAATTATGGGAATCTCACCAAGCACCTTCTTGGGACAATCAGTTTGCTTTTCCAGAAGGACAAGAAGACTCGTTTATTGTTGAGCGTAAGAGAAATATGTCAAAAGAATCTTATGACCAAGAATATGGCGCAAAATTTACAACATTTGCTGGTCAAGTTTACCCATTTGACCGCAATTTAGATGTCGGTTATTTTCCATACAATCCGAACTATCCTACTTTTTGTAGTATTGACTTTGGATACAGGATGCCAGCAGTAGCGTGGTTTCAAACGCAAATGATTAATGGAGAATGGCACATAAATATAATAGATGAAATTATACACGAAAAAAATATTAAAACAGATGAACTCGTTAACAGGATTAAATCAAAGCGATATAATGTTAGGGCTTACTACGGTGATCCTGCTGGAAAACAAGCTCAAGGACAATCGGGTATGGGGGATATTGAGATATTTAGACAAAATGGTATAATAATACAAACCATAAGAGACAAGGTTTCAAGAAACATATCCTCTGGAATTAGCCATGTCAGAGGCTTTATAGAAAATGCTATGGGCAAGCGTTATTTACACGTTCATAAAGGATGTCAAGGCATAGCAGAAGATTTAGAAAATTATCGTTACCCAGAACACAAAGAAGGCTATGATTTAAAGCCAGACCCTTTAAAGGATGGTTTTCATGACCACGGCTGCGATATGATAAGATATTTTTTTATAAACAGGTTTCCAATTAAACAACAAGAACTAATAGTGAGGAAAAGATGACAGTAGAACAAATAATAAAAGATTCAATAAAAGACTTTAAACAAATACAAGCAGAAGGAAGACGCAACCATGTAAGAAGGTTAATGGATTATTACTGCGGAACAAACACCTCTAATTATATATCGCAATACTTTAATGCAGACGCATTTAGAGAAGTGCCTTGCTATGAAGCAAACTTTACAAAACGATTTATCAACAAAATGAGCCGAATATACACAGTTGGAGCTAATAGGAATGTAAGCGACGCTTATAATAATTTGACTGTTATGAAAGACGCTAGAATGAAACACGTTGAAAGAATGACTCGTTTAATTGGAAGCGTTGCTACGCAAGTTGTGTTTGTTGATGGAGATATGCCTCATTTTGACTATAGACCCGTTTATTACTTTGACGTTCATCTTGGTGACAACCCTTTTAAACCTGAAGCTATTATGTACCCTATGCTGATGAATGTAGACGATGTTGCCTATACACAAAAATTAGAATATGCTTATTGGGATAATTCTATATATGCTCATTACGATGCAGATGGAAACATAATAGACGAATATGAACATGGCTACGGAGTTCTTCCGTTTGTATTTACGCACAGAGAAAATCAATTAGATTCTTTCTTTGTAGATGGAGCAGATGACATTGTTTCTTGCAATGAACACGTCAATATAACGATGACAGAGCTTCAATTAGGGTTAAGATTCCAGATGTTTGGTCAGCCTTATGTAACTGGGCTGCAAGCCGATAAAAGACTAGAAAGAGCAGGATCGGATACAATACTTGACCTACCTGAAGGCTCTGTGTTTGATATAGTGGCTCCTGAAGCTGATTTGCAGTCAGTAATAGAGACTGTTAAGTTTCAAGTTGATTTAGTTGCTCAAAATAACCATTTATATGTTCAATTTGCTCAAGATGGTGGTGAAGTTCCAAGTGGAATCGCATTAAAGATTAAGGACTTGGAAAGATTTGAAGACTATCAAGATGATATTGAATTATGGAAGATGTATGAGCATGAATTATACCAAGTTGAGAAAGAAATTGCAGATTATAATGGTATTAGACTACCAGAAAGTCTTAAATTAGACTTTAATGAGCCTGAATATCCTAAAACAATGCAAGATCAAATTCTTTGGGACAACCACAGGCTTCAAAACAACTTAATAACAAGAGCTAAACTAATGGTTGAGTATAATGATGACCTTTCTTTGCAGGAAGCTGAAAAAGTTGTATCTGAAAACAAAGCAAAAAACGAGGTAGAGATAGTTGAAAATTAATATGAAAACAAGCATTAATTTTGATTTTTATAGACTATCCAAATATATTGGTAGTGCCAACTATAATCGCAAAAAAAGTGATGCTACTTTTAAACCTCTCGTTGCCGAATACCAAAACTTTATAAGAAAAGGCAAGGTTACTCCAGCATTAGAAACCATTACAAAGAAAAAGAGAAAATCTAGGTCTTTCCCTCCAACAATAGGGGGAGATAAACCTTTATACGACACAGGAAAACTTGTAAGAAGCTTGCGGTATGATGAGCGCAAAAGGGCTGTTATGGGTGTAGATTATGCAGAACACCAAAGAACAGGAGGAAAATACGGCAAGGAAAAAGCTAGAGATTTTATAAAACAATACGAAGACACTTTGGTTGAAAAAAAGATGACTAACTTACAAGCTTCTAACTTAAAACCTCTTATACAACAAATCAGGCAAGTATTCAGAAGAAAAATGCCTAAAACATTTTAAGGCTGTAATAACTAGGAGAATATATGGAATCATTTGAAAAGAAACTACTATTAGAGCTATTAGAGACTATAAAGAAGTGTGATGATAGATTAAAAACGCTAGAAGAAGTGCTTTATGTAGATGACAGCGAAGCCGAAGATATTGTAACTCCTATAAGTAAAGAACTGTATGATGCAGTCAAAGAAGCGACTGGCAGCGGTCTAGTCTTTATGGCTATCGCCTAATTTATCGTTAATATCCTTAATTTGCCCATTTAAAGCCTGAATTGCTAGTTTCATAGCGTATATTTCTGCCATACACCAAATAATGCCTTTATCCCTATCTTTATTCGTTTTCTTTTTGCTCATTCTCTCTCCTTACTATTTCTGCTCTCCAAGATTTCTTTTGGGCGGGTGTGGGTCTTCTAGCAGGTAATGGATCGACTCCCATCTTCTTTCCCCTTGAAAGCCATTCATTCCATTCTTTACGTTTCTTATTGTAGGCTTGTTTCTCTTTTTCGCTTTTTATGGCTTTTTTTATCTTCTTTTTTTCTTTACGCACTCTTTGACGTTGATCTCCAGTATTTCGTTCTGGTAGGTTTTCTTCATCATAAGAAACGCTTGCTATTATTTCCTCTACTTCAGCATCTTCGTAATCAATTTCCGCTTTTTCTGCTTTCAAGAACTTCTCAAAAGGACTATCAATCGTAATATTAACATTCTTAACTAACTTACCACTATGTTCCAATACAAGTCTACCTGCCTGCACATTACCCGCTTTAGCCTCCCTGACCATCGCTTGTAATACCGCAGGCAGTTCTCCCCCAAATTCTACCATATAACGACTGTATATTGCATCGACGAAGTTAGGGTTCTTCCTCCAAACATATACCAAGGATGCTGAAATCCCTAATTCTTTAGCAACTTCCGCAGCCGTAATATCAGGTTGAAGAGCATATAATTCTACTGCCTTTTGAACATCAGGTCTTTTTAATAAATCACTCATCCGTAATAGTTAAATGCGTTCCTTAAATACTGTTCTATCCACCAACAACGCCCATTATCTGAAGCCTCAAGAATCGCTTTCTTAACCGATCTTCCTCTTTTTGTTGACCTTGCTTTGTTCTCTTTAACTAAATCTTGTGTTTCCATTGTTTTAATATACTACATATGGTAGTTCTTATCCTAATTTTATCTGTAGTTCCTTTTTGTATTTTTTGAGTCATGCTAACCCAAGCGGGAATTTCTCGCCTGTACGCCTTACCCCATGCACCAATAAAACAACATACGCATAGCCCCCTTTTTAGGGTGGATTAGTAGTTGTTAAATACATTATAAGCGGCAAGCAAACCCTTTATGATATATTATTAGATAGTTTTAACATTGAAATAAAAAGATATTTTATTTTGTGTTATGGTATACAATAGAATGAGATATATATTCGGCTTTACATCTGCAATAATTCATATTAAATAAAAACATTAGGAATAAATAAAAAGAATTAATAGATTAAAATCAAGATAATGAATTAATATCAATAAATAAGGAATAAATAAAAATGAATATAGATATAGCACAATCGATAACATATATAGTTTTAATGGGTGTAATGCCTTTAATAAGTTTAGTATTAACAGGCTTAAGTATTAGACTTAATAACGGAAAGGTTGCTTTGTTTGGTCTTATGCTTTTAATGCCTTCAATAATAATAGTTTTAAGTCTAGTAAATAATATATAATTAAATAAAAGGAATAAATAAAATGAATAAAGAAATAATATATGACGCTGGTGAAAGTACAGAACTAAAAAACTATCCTTTACAAGTAGAGTTTAGTGAGTGGCATGGTTGGAACGAAGAAAAACAAGAGCATTATATATATAGAAGATATACGGCATTAAATACATCATATATATTTAATCAAGGTGACAAACAAGACATGGAACGAATTGCCAGTAAATTCAATTTTAACGGAATAAGTGAAAAAAGAGCTAAAATATATCCGTATAATTAAATAAAAGGAATAAATAAAATGAATAAGAAAAAACAAAAACAGATTAAAGAAATAATGGAACAATTAAATATGCCTAGTCACGCAGAGCATACATTTAAGAAGTTAAATGCTTATGATATAGACTTTTTATATCATCATGTAATGCCTAGTCAATATAATTAAATAACATATAATTAAATAAAAGGAATAAATAAAATGCATACTTTATATATAAATAAACAAGCTGTAGAAAATAATAAGTATTTTGAAACGGCGGAAAGTCTTTTAAAATATTCAGATAAAAAAATGAATGAAATTAAAGCATATAAAAAACGTACTGGATTTTTAAAGAATAGTAACTCAAAGCTTGGACGTAAAATATATGCATTTGACCTTCCAGCGGTTGTATCTTGCCCTGACTCTTCAGAATGCTTTAAAGATTGTTATGCTAATAAGGGGTCTTTTATATGGAAGAGTGCTAAACAAAGTAACACTTTTAATTTTGCGATCGCTTTAATTGATATTAAATACTTGCAAAAAGAACTAATAAAAGAAATTGAAAAAAAGAACATTAAATTTATTCGTATACATAGTTCTGGCGATTTTTTTAGTAAAGAATATTTTTTAATGTGGTGTAATATTGCAAAGCATTTTGAAAGTTTAAAAATATTTACATATAGCAAAGCCCCCCAAATAGATAGAAAATTAATACCTAGTAATTTAAATATAATTAATAGTTTTATCGAAATTGAAGGGCAAAGATATTTGAATTTTGGAAGTTATCAGGCTATGCAAAAACTAGCTAAAAAATCTAAAGGTTTACTTTGTCCTATAACCAAAGGAAAGGAACTAGATATCGATAAATTAAAGCCTAAAAATGGTTTTACTTGTTCAGTTTGCAAATATTGCATTACAAAACAAAAACCAACATTCATTCAACATTAAATAAGGGAGAGTTAAAAAATGATAAATAAAATAGATAAAATATGCGAAAAGGGGCTTGATTATTTAGAGCATATTACAAACAAGTACGGAATTTATTTCGTGCTGTGGTCGTTAAGCTTTTTGCTAGTGGTGCTTTTAATAGATATATTTAAAACATTAATTTAAAAGGGGGTTAAAATGAAAAAAATACTAATAGATAAAAACTATACTTATTATGATAATGAAGATAAAACATATAAAAAAGGCAGTCTATTTAAAGTAAAGGGATGTTATTCAGAGGGATATTTATTTAAAAGTGATGAGGGTTTTATGTATCCACTAGCAATTAAAAATAGATATCAATTATTAAAGCAATATAACGCACTTACAAAATAAACTAAAAAGGAATAATTAAAGCCGTTTTAAACGGCTTTTTTTATATCCGATATATTGCAGCACCTAAAATTTTAAAGGCTTTAAAACGTAGATATTTAAATTGATTTGATAAAGATTTTATTTAATTAAAGGCTTTTTTAAACATCTTTTTTTAAGCTTTTAAACATCTTTTTTTATGTGATTTTTTGCAGCTTTTTTTGCAGCTTTTTTTGCAGCTTTTTTTGATTAATTTTTTCAGATTTTTTTCATATTTTGAGCTATCTAGGATTATAATTTTGATTATAATTTTGATTATAATTTTGGTTGCTCTGGATTATAAATTTTGGTTATAATTTTGATCGCTGCGAATTATAAATTTGATTAACATTTTAGATTATAAATTCTCGTTATAATTATAAATTTATTTTATTTTTTTCTTTGATATTAATTCAATAGGTTATAATTTATCACATAATAATTTAATAGGAGATTATAATAATGAGTAAAATTTTAAACTTACCAGCAGAACCAAGCCACATAATCAATTATATTGATACAGATACTTTTCAGTTCTTTATATATTGGTTAAGAGATAAACTTATAAAAGAAGGTGAGTATGAGGATCGGCAGATTATGAACATTATAATACAGGCTATGTTTGAGAGCTATAAATACAATAATGAATTTCAAGAATTTCAAAAACAAAGAGAGGAGTTATAAAATGAGTAAAATAAAAGACTTTGCACACGATTTTTTAGAACAATCCTATGAGCTGGATTTAGGATATGATTGGGATAATTTGCCGAATATAAATGATTTTGACTTTATAATTCAGCATAAAATTTCAAGTCATGTTTATAAAAAAGGACTATCAAATGGTTAATATACGTTATACAGAGAGATATCAAATAGAAGATCGAGTATTTGATAGGTGGGCTTATAAAATGGGTTTAGACAGAGCGGTAGCCAAACAACACATAAAAGACAAATTCACAGAAATCACTAAAGAATTTCTAAAACAAAAGGGGTTAAAATGAATCAATTACAAAAACTTAAAAAACAAATTCAATGTACTTTAAATACTGAAAAAGAAAATGCTTTGCAGTATGCTTCTTCAGTAAGTGAGGCAGACGATATTCATCAAGGTTGGATTGAGGCTCTTGAATATTGTGTCAGAGAAATTGAATTATTGGAGGAAAAATGAACACATTTTACGATATTTTATTTATAATTCAAAGCATAGCAACCAGTACGATGATGCTCTACATTATAAGTGCTTGTAAAAAATACATAAGGAGAAACAATGGCTAAAAAATTTAACGTGAGAGATGTTTTAAAATCGCATACTGATTATAAAAGTGGTTTATTAAAAACTTATAAATACCTTGATAGTCAAAATAAATCTAATTTAAAGCTAATGAAACTTATAAAGCCAATGCTTGAAAGAGCAGATGTAGAGGATATTTAGATGTATGCGAGTGAATGTTGTGGGCAAGATCCGTTATACGACGTAGATAAAAAAGGTTATGGTATATGTGGTTGGTGTAAAAAGCCAAGTAAATTCAAAAAACAGGAGAAGAAAAATGAAAATAATTAAAGCAAAACCACCAACAAACTTTGACACCTATGAATCAGTAAACTATATTTGGGACATACTTTCCGATTATAGGGAGAATTGCATAAAAGAAGGTGTAGATAACCACGATGAAATCTGGGACGAAATATGCACTTCTATGGGGTGGATTGAAGAAGAGTGTGGAATGAAGAACGGAAAACTAGTTAAGGAGAAAAAATGATTAGAACAGAAATTAGATTTAAAAATGCCTCTTTTATAAATGCTCTTGAAAAAAACAATTATAATTCAATAGCAGAATTTTCTAGAGAGTCTGAAATTAGCTATCAACGATTAATAGAGTATGCTAATTTAAAGTATTTATTTAAGGGAGAGTATAAAGAAAAAATTATAAATCTGCTTAAATCTGATGAATGGACTCTTTTTGAACAATATAAAGAGGTTATAGAAAAATCAAATGGCGAAAACAAGAAAATAGTCAAAGATATACCAGTAGATAAAATGCTATCCTTAAGTTCAAAAGAAGTTTTGCAAATAGAGTCAGATGTAAATGTGGAAGAAAATCAAGAGCTTAATAATCATTTTTTAAAAATAGAACTAGAGAAAAGCTTAAAAACATTAAAAGACAGAGAAAGAAAATGCTTGGAAATGTACTATGGATTAAATGGATTTTTAGGATCTGGTGAAAATGGCGGATATTCCCTTATTGAAATCGGTGAGGAATTTGGAGTATCAAGAGAGAGAGTAAGGCAAATCAAAGAAAAGGCTTTAAGGAGAATGAGGCATCGCTCAAGAACTCAAAAACTAATACCTTTTACAGCCTTAAAAGAATTTGAAGAAAAATTTAATGATAGTCTTTTTTGCAACCATACTTTAAAAAGCTTTAACGATGAAAAGTTAGACGATTCTTTAAGCAGAGCAAACATTAATGAAAGATTTTATACAGAACAAGAACTAAAAACCATAAAATTATTTATCTGCAAAAAAGAGGATAAACTTTTAAGAAAGTTTTTTGGAATATATGTTTCAAGAAGAAGATGGAGCCATTACCAGCCCGAAAGAAAATGGTGGGATTCAATTTGTTTGGGAAGCTTTATTAAGATAGAAAAAAACAAACCAATTATTTGTTATAAATGCCTTCGCAATTATATTAAAATAGATTATACAGAACAACTAAAAAGGGGAATGAAATGAGCAAGATTAAGTTTATAATTTTAGGTTATATTTTAGCAATATGTTTTAATGGTTGCGATTTAAGTATGAGTTCTAATGATGAAGGTTTTGAAGTTAATAGTAATTTAGGTTCTAGCCCTTATAATCCAGTATATGTTAGAATCGTTGAATAATACAACCTTTAGAGAGCTAAAGCATAGAGGAGTCCCTACCCCTGTATTAAAGAGTAGGTTCCCTATGCCTGTAGAAATTACAACCTTCAGAGTCGCTTTCGTACATACAAATTATAAATTAACCCATAATTTGCGAGATTTGATTTATTCATCGTTAATGATATATTCTCTACTCAAAATCTTTCGGATCGTATGTGGCTTTGAGAAACAACCCCTTTTGGTAACCACTTTAAACCATTCTAGCCAAAAGTATCGAACCAATCCTAGAACGGACTATAAATATATCATTATAATTATAAATTTGTCAAGCATTTTTATTTCGCTTGTTTATGAATTTATATTGATTTATATTCATTTTATAAATTATAACAAAGGAGAGTTAAAATACAAATGCTGAACAAAGAAAAAATAATTCTTGATTTGTGTGGTGGCACAGGTTCTTGGAGCAGGCCATATAAAGAAGCAGGATATGATGTTAGGTTAATAACTTTGCCTGATAATGATGTTAGGGAATACATACCACCAAAAAATGTATATGGTATACTTGCTGCGCCACCTTGCGATCAATTTAGTTTTGCTAAAACAACTGGTAAACCAAGAGATTTAAAGTCAGGCTATGAGGTTGTGTCTGCTTGTTTAAAAATAATAGCTGAATGCCAATATAACTTACCAAGTCCTTATGCTAAAACAACATCACTAAAGTTTTGGGCATTAGAAAATCCAAAGGGGTTACTTAAAAGGTTTTTAGGCATTCCGTGTTTTGAGTTTAATCCTTATGATTTTGGAGATAATTATAAAAAAGCAACACATCTATGGGGTTGGTTTAAATTTCCTAAAAAAAATCCTATAAAATGTAATAAACCTAAATTTGACCAAATGAAAAGTAAAGACATACACCCTGAATACTTTGGTAAATATACAAGATTAGAGAGAAGGTCAATGACCCCACAGGGATTTGCAAATGCGTTTTTCAAAGAAAACAAATAAAGGAGAGTTAAGATGTTTAAAATACCAGAACAAATAAAAAAAATAGCGGAGAAATATAGGTTGAGTTTACCTAAAGACCCCAACGACAAAACCAAAGATATATGGTGTGTAGGCCTGAACTTTATATTGAAGCATGATGCAGTAAGCAGAATTGCTAACCATGAAGGAGTGGAGTTCTTTGAACCTAGAGTAGAAATACTTTATAATAACACAGATTTTTTTGGTGTTGCTATAATGGGTAAAGGCAGATTGGTTAGAATTGCAGATGGTGGAGAGGACTACACAAAAGAAGTTTGGACTACCTCTGATGCTACACGTGATAACGTAAAGGGAAGGGGTGGGTACTTCTTTAATATGGCGGAGAAAAGATGGAAAGATCGCCTTACCTTAAAGTTATTAGACTTATATGAGTATGGATTATATTCTGATGTAGAGGCAGAGGACTTTAAGAAAGAATCAACACCTATGGTTAAGCAGTATGGGAACAAGGCTTCAGACTACATGAAGAATAACATGAGGCAGATATTTAGTGCTAAAGGTGTTTATAATAAAGACAAAGCCGAATCTATATTTAGAACTCTTACTAAAACAGATGGTCAGAAGATAAAAGACTTGATGGAAAGTGGTAAGATAGATTTAGCCGTAACAGAGTTTTATAAATTAGGAGATAGTAGTGAAGGATAATGTTAAGGAAAGGCTTGAAGAACTTTTAAAGCAAAAAGCAGAGCTAGAGCAAGCCTATCAAAGAACTATTGGTGCAATTTCAGTATGTCAAGAATTATTAAATAATAAGGAGAAGAAAAAATGAGTGCAATGAAGTTTCAAATAGGTGAGCCTAAAAAACTTACATTGGCTTTTGATGAGCCAAAAACAGGTACTAATTCATACGGAGCATGGTATATGTATGGATTTAAGAATGGAGATTTGTCAAGCGAAGAAGATTGTTTCTTTGCAACTGCATCTCTGCACACCATGATTCAAACATTAGGTGCTGGCGAGGGCGACGATATTACTATCGAGAAGTGCGAAGAAGGGGAGATTACTTTCTTTAAAGTTAATGGTCTTACTCTTAACGAAATGAATAGTGGTGGATCGGCAGAAAAGATAGCAGAAGCATCGCCAACAAGTGAGGTAGATAAGCTAAAGGCTAGAATAAAAGAGCTAGAATCATTGCTATCTGCTTATAAAGACTCCAAGTTAACAGATGCAGACATCCCTTTTTAATATTATAAATATGCCTAGCTTTAAAGATATAACTTTTGAACAATTTTATAAGCTATACCCTAGAAGGGTTGGTAGATTTCTTGCCGAAAAATCATTCAAGAAGCTATCGATTAAAGACAGGTTTGATGCTTATACTGGGCTTATAAATTATATTAAAGTTTGGAAGGCTAGTGAAACAGAAAAGCAGTTCATACCTCATCCATCTACCTTTATAAATCAAAGAAGGTGGGAGGATGAGATTGAGTTGCCAAAGCAAGATGCGGGATGGCAAAAAGATGCGACGGGCAGGTTTTTCAAAGGATATTGCCTGTCGTGTGGCTCTGGAGAATCGTACACAGAAAATGAACGTAAAGGTGATAGTAGGTGTTGCAAAGCCGAAATATTACCAAAAAGGAAATAATGGACGAAAATCTTAAAATAGAAGAGTTTAGAGAATTTTTAGAGATAACCAAAAATATGTATGGAGATGAGCAGTTGGATAAGTTTTTAAAGACTTGTGTAAATTGTATCTGGATCATGTATGAGCAAGGTTATGATATGCCTAAAAAGGCTTTACTCGAATTAAAAAAACACTTATAGGAGAGTATCATGGAATATACTAGAAACGTATATATCGTCAGATATGAAGATGG
>VTLG01013697.1_pt1 | contig 12003 bp, 27 predicted proteins | sample 4694571 | NCBI WGS metagenome assembly VTLG01 (sample SAMN12604809, study PRJNA352737) | marine metagenome | biome: ENVO:00000447; feature: ENVO:00000209|ENVO:00000569|ENVO:01000036; material: ENVO:00002151; isolation source: viral sequences binned using virsorter ... | reverse complement strand
CACCTTCATTCCATACTGATTTAATTACAGATTTTAAAAGATCTTCTGTGAACGCTCTCTGAGTACCATCAGTTCTAGCAGTATTACCTACTGAACCTGAAGTACCAGAAGTTCCCATTACATCATTTGTTGCAACCCAAGCTCCTAAAGAACCCATTTCTCTAGCAGCAGTAGCTGAACCTGTAACTTCTGCATTGTTAGTTGTGATTTGTGCTTCCATATCTCTTTTAAGCTCTTTAGCTTTTTTAGCGATTTGGTAAGCTAATTCAGATGCTCTACCAGCTTTATCAACTGCTTCTTGCGTACCTGTGATTACAACTGTTTTGTCCATAATTTGACAAGAGTTAGATAATCTAGTTGTTGCAGTAACAGCATCTAAAGTTGCTTCGTCTCCTTCGATAACTGCGTTAGAAGTTGAAGCAGATGCTAGTGCGTCTGTTTGCCATTCGTGAAGTACTGCAGTAGATTGAGTCTTTGCAGCTGAACTTAGGAATGGCGTGTCTGTAGGTGAGATGTTATAGATAACATCAGAAAGATCTTCTCTTTCACCTACTGAATCATACGTATCAAACGTATTTGTTGGTTGTGCCATTGTTATTTACCTTTTGTTTTGAGATTTAAGATTAATCATGTCAAGTATTGCATTCTGTGCATCTTTTAAATGTCCAGATTTACGTAACTTGCCAATTTTATTTCTTATGCCTTCTCTACCAGAACTCGTATTTGACTTAGCTATACCTGATTTTATAACCTTTGGTGCATTGGCTACCTTTTTTTGAATAAGTGGTTTTTTACTTTTCGAATTGTGGTAACTCATTGCATCTCTTGCTACCATTAGAAATCTATGGTCTGCAAGACTACCAATCTCTTGATCGTTAAAACCATAATTTTGTAATGTCTTACGTAAATTATATTTAAACTGATCTGATTTATTGGGATCGGTATACTCTGGTATATGTTGTGCTGCTAACTCTCTTTGTGTCGCAAGATAGTCGTCATATTGTTTCGAATATTCTTCTCTAGCTTTATTTTTCATTCCGTCTATCTGCCTTTGTTGTTGTCTTAACTGGTAATCCAGTTTGGCTGCAGAGGTTGGATCTTCTTCATAAAGCCTTTCAAGATCTTTGCTACCTTGTTGTTGTCTGACAAATCCATCAGCAGTTGCTATCAAGTCATTTAACTCTGTTAGTCGAGCATCATAAGATTGACGCAAACTATTCTTTTGAGCTTCAAGATCTCTCTTTTCTAACCCTAAAGAATGTGTTTTTTGTCTATAATCTGAGTCTCTAGAATAACCTGCCTTCAGTTCATCGAGGGTAACTTCTAACTCTTGACCTTGTACTTTTAATCGGTGGAGTTCTGGTTCCTCTAATTCTGTTTGCGTTTCTTCTGTTGTCTCAGTATTTTCAGTAATCGTCTCATTAGTTCCTTCAGACTCTGGTTGACTTTCTTGAGATTCCTGTTGCTCAGGTTGTTTCGATTCTGATGGTTCTGCTGGTTTAGCTTCAGTTTCTTGTTGATCTTTTGGATTCAATAGTCCTGAAATTTTTTCAGCTGCACCATGTATATTGTTGGCATCTGCCATAACGTTCCTTTCTTGTTGGTTGACGTAATTGAAGTTGCGTTAGCTTAACTTCTTTTATTTAATTGGTCTAACTCTTGTTGAGTTAGTTTTCCACTTGCCATGACGCTTCGTAAATGTCCTCTGATTTTGTCTACTAAATTGTAGGCTACCCAAAGGTATGTACGCTGTTCATTCTCAGTGAATTTTGTGTTAAAGATTTCCTGTTTATATATTTCTAGGAGATCTTCAAATGCTGTTTTAAGCAAGGGATCATTTAAAAGTTGTTCAGCTCTCTTGCCTTGTCTTATCTGTGTTTCCTTGTCCATTTATATTATCTTCGTTAAAGAATTGTTGTTGACCTTTTACTATTTCTTTCATTAGATTACCAGATGATTTTAGATCTTCTTGTTCTAACATAGATCTTCGTTTTAAATCTGCTTCATCTATTTTAGATCCATATTGAAGTTCAAGTTCTTTTATCTTTAACTCAAAGTCTAGAAGTGATTGTCTCATTTGACCTTCTACACGTTTCATTTCTACTTCAGCTTTTAACTGTGCTCTTTGGTTTTCACCTTGCACCTGTGCTAAAGTCACCTTCTCAAATTCAGTAGGTGGTTTAGGTGGTAGTTCAGGCATCTGAGCTTGACCAACATCTGGATCCATAAAGTATGGTTCTACACCATTTAGACCTGCATTTTCAATTAATTTCTTTAATGTATTGTAAACATTTCTAAGATTTACCATAGGACCAAATGCATTTTGTTGTAAGTTTATTGCCTGCATTTGTCTCTCTAATATAGCATTTAATAGAATTAATTGTTGCTCTTTAGATCCAGTTCCCAATCCTACTTGGACTGTAACATTTACTCTGTCTTTCCATTCGTAAGGTCTCATAGGAATATACTTTCCTCTAATTCTTACGATCTTTTCTTTTTGTTGATACTTGCATACCAACTCAAACATTTTTAAGGCTAGATCTTTAACACCTGTTTCAGCAAAGATTCTGGCGATTAACTCCATTCTCATTTGTGATTGTGTTAAGATTTGGTTTTGACCAGTTGCTGTTTTATTTAAAGTGTTTGCATCTAGCCCTTGTGATTGTCTCGTAATTCCTGTTCTAGATTCTTTAACAGAATCGAGATAACCCAACATTGTTGTAGCTTGATCTGTTATTGGTTGTGCCTGAATAGGCATCATAACATTTTGAGGTGGTTGTTTTGTTCTAACAATTCCTCCAGGACGATTAGTTAATAAGTCATCCATAGCAACTTGTCCATCTTGGATAGCTACTCTGTTATTATTTGTTAGATACATATTATCTAACATTTGTCTCATAACAGTAGACTTAATTAATTGTATGTCCTCTACTAATTCTGATACAGATCTTCCATGAAATCTGTGTGGCATGATAACAGGTGTCATAGATACAAAAGGAATTGAATCTACTTCTTCCATATCTAATATTTCGTGAGTACCTTCACCTGCTAAAAGGAATTTTACTAATTCTGATTTACCATCTTCATTAACATCCATTCTTACATAGCATTCATGGATTAAAATATCTGAACTTGTTTTATCTCCATCTTGTTCTCCATGTGAAAAATCTACATTTTGATGTCTAACAAATTTATCTTCTCTTGTATAATCTGAATCACCTGCTGGTAAAGACATAACTAAATCTTTATCATATCCCATTTCAACTAATTCTGATCTAGTTTTATTTGTTCTATGTGCTACGAAGTTTGCTGAATCAATATCTTTACATCTTCTTTCAATTAAGAATTCTTCAGGTGGAACTGGTTCTATTCTAACCTGTCCATATAATCTTGTTCTTTCAATTACACAATCATGGTAAGATGCTTTATCTAATTCTTTTCCAGTCTCATCTAATATTGGTTCTTCAAATTCTGTATGATTTTTAACTTTAACTTCTGGATCAGATATAAGATCTGCAAATTCTTCATCTGTTAATCTTGTATATTGTTCTCTTTCAGTTTTATTAGAATCATCCCAATAAACTTTTAATATTCCATTCTTTTGAATTAATGCATCTTTAAATGCAGAATATAGTGCTAAGAATCCTTTATTCTCTTTATAGAAAATGTAGTTTAAATAGTCAGAACATTGTCTAGCCATTTCATCATCTTCAGGTCCAACACCTTCGCAGTTAAATACATTATCTCCTGCTGTAAATATACGCATAAGAGATGGCATTAAACTTTCTACTGTGTCTAATACATCATTAGATATAACTTGTGAACGTCCTTCTTGTTCATTACCAAGAGGCATTCCCAAATAAAACTCTAATGATTTTTTTCTTCTAGCTACTAACTCTCCACCAATAAAACCTGATGCATTGCTAATTTCTCTATTTAATACTGATAATATTTCGTGTTTTGATTTCATGCTATTTTATTCCATACAATTCTTTATGTATATTTACAAAAGCTTTAAACTCAGCTTTATTTACTGGTGTCTTACCTAACTCAAGTCCATGTTTTTTTGCTAAGTTACCCATTTTTTTCCATCTTTTAAGACTTTGATTTGAAGTATATGCTAGAATAGGAGCTCCTACTCCTACAGAAGCTATATCTGGATTTTTCTTAGAAAATTGCCATGCTTTTTTAAAAATTTTTGATTTCATACTATATATTTTGTATCCACATAAATTGGTTTATTCCATTCTGTTGTATCTATTGGATCGTGTACACATCCATACCTAAACGCATCTGCTGCGTGTGAGCACCAATCGTGTAAGGGTTTATTTTTAAATACCTGGTTTTTATCATCCCATTGTTTACGATATTGTCTTAATGCATCTAATCCTACTTTACACTTTTCTCTATCAAAATAACAATGTGGTAAATAATTTCTTACTGATTCAATACCATGGTCAACTTCTAACTTTGGAGCTACTTCAAAATCTATACCTAATTCATTCGCAACTTCAAGTCTAGACTTTCCTGTTCCTAACTCACGAGCTTGTATATCATGAGGTGCAACATGACGACTGTATGCATATCCTCTTTCTTCAAGGACATCTGCATAATGAGCTAATGATTCACCAGATGTTTCGTAATAATCTACAGCGTGTATTTCATTACCAACTCTTTGAATAAACCATATTGCAGTCGAATCTCCAATCCCCAAATCCCACCATGTTTCCACACCTACATGACTGTCTACAGGAACTACTCCAATCCTATTTTCATTATCTGCTTTAGTTATTAGTCGACCATAATAACTTCCACTAACTGCTGCAGTAAATGAACATTCAAATTCCTGTTCATACTGTTCAGGAGTCATAATGGCTTGTGCTTGTTCCAGCTCATCATCTGGAATTACTTGAGTATCTGAAGCTCTATATAATTTTGCATACCAATCTTTATGACCTCTTTGTGCAAAATCATATATTTCCCAGAATTGATTATGACCCATTGGTGTACCGATAAATAAAACCCATCCTAATTTATCAGATACTGCTGGACGTACTATCTCTGTCCAAACTCTTGGAGACATAATTGCATATTCGTCCAGGACAACTGCATCAAACCCCATACCTCGAATACTATCTGGATTATCTGCTCCGAAGATTTGTATTCTAGATTCGTTAAATAAATCTATTCTTAATTCTGTTTCGTTTCTTGAACCACCTAAATACATAAGTGGTTTTGTATAATATTTTAAATATTCCCAAGCAATTGCTTTACCTTGTCTATAAGTCGGAGCTATGAATGCACACAAACTTCTAGGTTTAGCTGCTGCTGTTTTAATTAATTCGTTTATTGAAAGTACTGATTTCCCAAATCGTCTATGACAAACTAGGACATTAAATCTTTTTAAACTATCGTGTACTTGTTTTTGATATTCTCGTGGCTTGTAAGGTATTTGTAATATCTTAGTCTTTTTGCCATTCGACTTTGATTGCGATTGGTTCATCAGTTCCTAATTTTGTAGTTGTTGATTGTAACCTTGGGTGAATGTAAGGTGCAGCTTTTTCTGCTGCGTACATTTTTCTGTCAGGTGAACTCATAGGATTGTTTAACACAGAAAGTAAGTGATCCAAAGGAGAAACATTATATTTCTCAGCTAATTCCACCAAGCCTTTCCATGCTTTTTTACTTTTTGCTCCTAAAGGTCTACCTGCACCCTCTCGCTTACCACCATGATTGGCAGTTTTAATTTCATTTTCGTATGTTTTATCTTCTGACATTATCCTAACCACTTACCTCTAGACATTATAAGTTTTCCAGCTGTAGGTCCTGAACCCCATCTTCTAGCTTTTCCTCTTTTAAACTTATCAAGCTTTCTAGTACCTGCATAAGTTAATGCAGCAGTTAAAATAGGTCGTCTCCAGGCGAATTTAAATACTCTTTTACCTACACCCCAAGCTGTTTTCATTAAAGCTCGTTCTGATAACGCTGGTGTAGTCCAAGATTTTAGACCTTTAAACATAGATTTTTTAGCCATTAGTATTTTACCTTCTTACCCTTCTTTTTTGCGTACTTTTTCGCTGCAGCTTTACCTTTTTTGGTATAACTGAATTTTTTTTTACCTACTTGTGGCATATAATTACCTTTTTTTATTTTTTTTCTTACCTGCTGAATAACCTACAACAGCTCCACCAGTTCCTGCCATAATACCTATACCAGTTTTGGTAGTTAATTTCTTACCTACGTCTCTCATGCTCATTGCTGACATTTCAGACATAGCGTGAGATGCTCTTTTGTAAGAATCTGATTGGTGAATTTTTGAAAATTGGTCTTTAGCAATATTTTTTGCTTTTCCTGGTGCATCTTTTGTAGAATTCCAGACATTTGTTCCAACTTTTTTTCCCCAAGCAGCTACTTCTTTGAAGATTGTTTTTTTCATTGTAATAGTCCTTGTCTAGCAGCATCATGTGATGTTGGCATTCTCATATTTCCACCAGGTCTTTGACCCATCTGTGCCATTTGAGGATTCATTGATTGCTGCTGTTCCAATAAACCCTGTCTTTGTCTTTGCATTTCTGGCAATAATTTTGCCTGAATTATCAAAGCTAGTTGTTCACCTTCTTCAGGTGACAATTTTACAATTTTGTCTGCTAATTTTTCTAAACTTCTATCTGCCATATTTTTTACCAATTATATTATATTGTTTATTAAATTGATTTTGTTTCATATATCCTGTTGTACTCTTTCCTTTAGTCATTAGGTAAGTTCTTTTTCCTGCTTTTTTAACTTTTTTAGCTGTTCCTTTAAATAACTTTACTCCTGAATATGCTAGGGATGCTCGTCCTCCGACTCGGACTGCTGTTCCTAATGCTGCTAATAATGCTGCTGCTGGTAAAGGCATTATACTATCCAGAACTTTCTTTTCTTTTTACCAGTAATCCCTTGTGCGTTCATATTGATAATTTCTTTAGCTCCAGGATAGTCTTTAGCTTTACCCTTCCATTTTATGCCAGGCGAATACATTGAATACCCTTTTTTAAGGGTTTTTTTCTTGCCTATCATTTTTGCTATTACATCTACTAATCTAGATTTCATATTAGCCTTTCATATACTTTTTGGGTTCTTCTTTTTTAGAAGCTGATTTTGCTCCTGCGTATCCTACACCTATAAAGATAGCTTTAGGCAAAACTGCTGCACCTACAATACCAGCTTTAGCTAATGGAGAAGCTTTTTTAAACTTCCTCAATAGATTAATCATTGGGTCTTGTATCATTTTAAGCTTTTCACGTCTCTTTTTAAATTTTAACATTATTTACCTTGTGCATTATATTTCTTAAATTGCCTTCGCTTATGCTTATTCATTTTGCATTTGCTCGGATTTCTTCCGATAGATGTCTTATGATGTACTGGCTCATGTGCTGTGAAATCTTTAAATTTCTTAGCCATTACTCATTATCTTTGCCAGGTAGAAAATCCCATGCTGCTGCACCTGCGACACCTGAGCCATATTTGCCCTTGTGCTTTCTTAAGTGCTTATAAGATTTTGTATAACCTGAAACAAATCTAGCTCTGCCTTTTTCGCCTATACCCATAGATCCAAGCCAGCTCTTGTCGCCAACAGCTACCTTTTTGAACCATGGTCGGTATTGACCTGAACCTTGTATTTTTATTCCTGTGTGGAAGCCACTTTTAGATCCCCTTTTTAGCTTGATATATTTCGAGCTGTAGGGAGAAAGTTGCTTTGTACCACGTAATGCCCAGGCTACAATAGCTTTCGCTGCTGAACCTACTGCCATATTGTCCTCCAGTTGTTGTTAATTGTTAAATAGATGCTGTACAAAACCCCCCTTTTTGAGAGATTCGATCAAACATCAATATCGTGAGGGTGGATTTAAAACCCCCTGAAAATTGTAACATCGAAGCATTTAGTCGATGTCGATGTTGCTTGATTAATTGAATCAAGTTTCGATTAGAAGTGTTGATAATGCTCACTAACTTGATAGCTGATGTTGATCAATCACTCTACAAAGTATCATAAATAGCACATAATTGTTGACAATAATCATCATCACCTTCGGTGATGTTATTGTCACTAGAAAGGATAGATAGGTACTACATGTCATATAGAGTACATACTACACAAGCACAATTAAGTCTATTTGATAATAAGGATAATAAGAATGTATTATTATTACTTCCTACACCAGATAGATCTAAAGTGCATCCAAGAGATAGAGTCTTTAAGAAGAATGTCTCTTATAAGAAACAAAGACCAACCAAATAATCTCTTATTCTGCGAGATTATTTCGTTGTAATAAACATTTAAAAATTGAAAGGAGGTATATTACATGACTAAAGCTAAATCAGGTGCTAGAAAACCTATGTCCGAAGCTGCCAAATGGGTAATGGATAATTGGGATAATAAGAAGCACCAACCATACGCTACAGTTAAATCATTTCAGGAAGTTAAAGATGATTTAGCTGATATCAAGACTGAGCTTAGAAATATAGCAAGAAAAGTTTCTAGATCAGAATAGTAATATAACCTTAGGTTAGGCGATCGAAAGGTCGCCTGATCTTATTTTTAAAAAATCAATCAATTAAATGAAAGAGAGAGTGTATGTTTAATATACGTAATATAATACCAAATATGATGTCTAAATTGCCGAAGAATGAGATCAAGCATAGAATAGTTATAGATCTAGGAGAGAGTTATTCAACTATCTTTAGAAAACTAGAAGGAATGGATGACGCTGATTGTCAGAAAGTAATTAAAACATTTAGTAAAGTATTTGAGAGTTTTAACAAAGCGATAGAATATGACGAAAAGAAATAAAGATATATGGATCAATCGTAAAATATTTATCAATTATGAAAAATATATGAAAAAATTTCATAAGCAAAATACTCAAATTAAAAAAATACTTGATAGATTAAGTTTAAAATATCATTGGGAAGATACTGATGAAATTATTAGACATAAAGTTATACGAGGTGAATGGTAAAAAGTTCGCAACTTCGGGCGTATCTTACGAACGCCCAGGTTGCGTTTAAATTAAATATATAGAGAGGAGTATAATTATGAAAAACTTAATAGTATATAAAGTAGACTATGCCAATAGACATGATGATTATAATACTACTACAGGTAGATTTGTTAGAACTAAAAGAATAGTAATGACACCTGAAGAAGTTAATCAGACAGATGGCTACTGCCAAAATCATAGTAGAGTAGAGAAAAAGTTTGATAAACAAATGAATGGTTCTGAAAATGCATCATGGAGTGATTGCAAATATAGAATACTTAGAGTGAGGAAAGCATGAAACAATTATGGAAAATAGAGAGTGTTAATATAAAAGTAACAGATCATAATGGTAAGATACATTGGTATGATCATTCTGATCTTACTTTTTATGATGTAGAACTAGAGTACGAATTAGAAAATATAATCAATAAACAAGGAGGTACTTTTGACGAAGATAAAGTCGGAAAAAAAGACGATTAAAACACCAAAGTTCTGGACTGCGAAAGCATGGGCAGAGCATATGTTACACATATCATCATTTACTGACGCAAAGGAGGTAAAGAGTGTACCGAGTAATAATAAAAGGAAAGTTCAAAGAAAAGCCAATAAATCTAGCAAGAGCAGTAAGTCTAATGTTCAGGCAGAGGTTTAGTGGATCTATTCAACAAGAACATATTAGATGGTGGAAACCATATTGGATTAAACCAATTAACCTCGAAATATTATATCCAAAGAGTGGATGGATAACTTTAGTTAAAATATTTAGAGAGGGTAAGCCATCAGTTAGAGTGATAACTCGACCAACCAGCTCCGACAAGCGAGAGCTGCTTGTTCTTAAAAATAATTATGGAAAGGAGGAATAATGGGTAAAAGATGTTTTAATTTTCTACCTGAAGCTAAACAAATTGCTAAGCAATTAATAATACATAGATTATGGTATGGTTTATCTCAAGAAAAAATAGCTGGTATACTAGGTGTATCATTTCAGCAATATCAAAAATTGGAAAAATGTGAAAACAGAGTTTTAGCAGAACAATTATTAAAAATATGTGATACGTATAATTGGGATCCTAGAACAATATTAAAAGCAGATCCAATTAAAATGTTAGATAAATGGTCTCAAAAACATAAAGCAAAAACAAGACCAAATATAAATAACTCAATACAAAAAATACATAAGAAGTTAGATCATTTAGATGACATTGCTTATAAATGGTATTTTAAGAATAAAAAAGAACCATTAATATTAACAGAAAATATGGAGGTTAAATGAATTTTTTTGCACAATTCGGAAAATTTATGATTTATTCAGTAGCTGGACTAGCTATAAGAAATACCTGGTCTTGGCTCACTGCCGACATTGAGCCTAGTCCAGGCACTAAAGAATTCGATGAAGAGTACTCGAATGTGAAACGTAGATATCTATTACTAAAACAAAGAAAGGAGGAATATGATGAAACGATTCGAAAAGTTAGGTGATAATACTATTAAATTAGTTACATTACCAATAAGAGTTGTATTAGGAGCTATATATGCAATAGCAGATAAAACACCTGATACATTAGAAGTTCCTTATGAACTAAAAAAGAAAGGAGAAAATAATGACAAGTCAAGAAACGAAGAAGTCGGATACTAAGGCACCCATAAGTGAAAGAGTAAAAGAAAAAACTATGGGAATGACTAAATGGTTTACTGAACAATATTTTCAAACATTTGAAATGATAAGTAAAGATCCTAGATATAAGACTTTACCTCAGTATAACCAAACTTCAATGTTAGCAACTGTAATAATTGCGACTAACGCTGCATTAGATAAAGCGAGAGAAGCAAGAACTAAAGAAGAAAGAGTTGCAAAATTAGAAGAAATTAACCAAGATTCAGTTGAACGAAAAACAGCTTAAAGAATCTTACTAATATTATCCCTGTCGAAAGATGGGGATAACAAGAAAGGAAAAAATGAGTAGTAGTAAAACACCTATACGACAAGATGAGAAAGACTATCTAGATCATTTCATTGAAACAAAATATGATGATAGAAAAAATATTTTGAAAACTGAAATGCAGGATACCATTGATAAAGAAGCAGAAGAAAACTTCGAAGCATTTAAAGATAAATTAAAAATTAGTAAAATGCACGAAGAAGTTAGAGTTCTTTATAATGATCATAAAAAGTTTGCAAATGAAATGGATTCTATTTTACTTGATAAAAAAGGTAAATTAGATAATGCAATCAATACTTTAGAGGACAAACTAGATCAATGGAAAAAGATCAGAAAATGGAAAAATGACATTGAAAGATCTTTAATTAAAGAACCTGATGAGTTAGATAGACTGCTTAAAAAGTTATGTCATGAAGAAACTGAACGTGACTATTATGCAGGACCAAGAGGTAAAGCATTACAGATGTTAGATATGTCTAAAGAATATTGTAAAAATTTACTTAACGCAGGTCAATCTCTATCTACTGTATGGGGAGTTCTTAATCAAGAAATGGGTAAGGAAAAGATTAATACTAATACTATTCCTAAACCAGAGTTTTTATCAATAACTAAATAAATAATATTGGCATTTTGCCCGGTACTTCGTAACTGGGCAATCTGCCCTAATTAGAAAGGAAATAAAATGGACTTAGGAGAATTAATGAGACATCAAGTAGATAATGATAGTTATATAAGATGGTCTACTAAATATCGTACTTATGTAGAATTAGGTAAATGGATTACATCTAAATTAGATGAACCTGGATATAATAAAATCCAAATTGGTGCAGATATAATGAAGTACTTAATGGAGGTAACTGTAGATGCTAAACATATAATGGAAAATACTGAAATGGGTAAAAAGATGAAAGAATTAGGTACTGAATAATATGCTTAACAAAGATAAACTTAAAAAACTAGATAAACTAACTGATAAAGCTCTTAGGGAAGTTGATAAACAAAATAAAAATAAACCTAAAGATGTTTTAGAAGATTGGTTT
>VTLG01003812.1_pt1 | contig 12003 bp, 10 predicted proteins | sample 4694571 | NCBI WGS metagenome assembly VTLG01 (sample SAMN12604809, study PRJNA352737) | marine metagenome | biome: ENVO:00000447; feature: ENVO:00000209|ENVO:00000569|ENVO:01000036; material: ENVO:00002151; isolation source: viral sequences binned using virsorter ... | reverse complement strand
AGTTTAGGTTCATTAGAAATAACAGGTGCGTTTATAGACGAATGTAACCAAATAACAGAAAAAGCAAAAAACATAGTAGCAAGTAGAATACGTTATAAGTTAGACGAATACGGACTTATACCTAAAATGTTTTTAAGTTGTAACCCCGCTAAGAATTGGGTTTATACAGAATACTATAGACCAGCTAAGACAAATACTTTACCATACTATAGAAAGTTTATACAAGCATTAGTAGACGATAACGAATATGTTAGTATACACTATAAAGGACAATTAGAAAAACTAGACAGATTAAGTAAAGAACGTTTACTATTTGGAAATTGGGAATACGACGCTTCAGACGATAACCTAATAGAGTATAATAGTATACTAAACCTATTTAGTCAAAAGGGGTTAGAAGGTGATAAGTATATAACTTGTGACGTAGCAAGATTTGGTAACGATAAAAGTGTAGTTATGTTATGGAGTGGTTTAACAGTACTAAATATTAAAACATTTGACACTAACACAATAACAGAACTTGCAGAGTACATAAAGACACTACAACAAAAAGAAGGTGTTAAAACAAATAACATACTAGCAGACGAAGACGGGTTAGGGGGCGGTCTAATAGACATACTACGTATAAAAGGTTTTCAAAATAACAGTAGACCATTAAAAAACGAAAACTACCAAAACCTAAAAACACAATGTTATTATAAGTTAGCAGACTTAGTAAACAAAGGTCAAGTAGGAATAGTAAACGATAACATAACTACAAGGCAACATATAATAGAAGAACTAGAACAAGTACGATCAAAAGATCAAGACAAAGACAATAAAAACAAGATAGTAGACAAAGATACAGTTAAAGCTATTATAGGAAGGTCACCAGACTACGCAGATTGTTTAGCTATGCGTATGTATTACGAAATAGATAGTAACTACGGTAGGTACTTTGTGCAGTAAACTAAAAACAACAAATTTATATTATATATTATGAAAGTAAGACTTTTAAAGGGTAAGAAAAAGTATATATACGAAATACCTAAAGACATAAACGAATTAAATATAAGTCGTTATGTAAGGTTAAAGAAATTAACAGAAGAAATAGAAAAAGACACAGAAATAAATAAAGTACTAAAAGTTTTAAATTGTATTAGTAACATACCTAAAAAAGAAATTTACAATTTAGATTTAGAAAGTTTAGGTAAGATAATAGTACATATAAATAAATTTTTGTCTACTACACCAAACACGGAAGTAAACGAAATAATAGAAATAGAAGGTGTTAAGTATGGACTACAACCAGAGTTAGAAAATATGGATCTTGGGGCGTTTGTAGATTTAGAAACATATATAAAAGACGTAGACGAAAACATACATAAAATATTTAGTGTTTTGTATAGACCTGTAAAGAAACAAGAAGGTAAAAAATATATAATAGAAGAATACGAACCGAATAAAGAACGACAAGATTTGTTTAGAAAAAAATTAACTATACAAGATATATACGGGGCTTGGGTTTTTTTTTACAATTTAGACAAGAAACGTATAGACACTTTAAACAAGTCTTCGGTGAAGGTGAAGAAGTACAAGAACTAGGTTTTAGTCAAATAAACCTAAGTGAAAAATGGGGGTGGTACAATAGTCTTTATATGTTAGCAAATGAAGACATTTTAAATATAAACAAAGTAACAAAGTTACCTGTATACGAAGTTCTAACATTTATGACGTATAAACAGGACTTAAACGAAAAACTAGAAAATGAGCGTAGACAGCATAAGATATAAAAGTTATAACAACGTAATAGACACGTTAAAGTGTATAGGTGAAAAACACTTAAACATAAAAACAGTTACAAGTGGTGATATATGGACTATAGACCTAGAAAAAAATACATTGTTTCCTTTGTTTCATATAAACCCCGTAAACGTTACAGTAGGACTACACCAACGTACGTTTAACTTTCAGTTGTTTGTAATGGACTTAGTAGAACCAGATAGTAGCAACGAACAAGAAGTACTAAGTGATTGTTTGGAAATAATGAACGACATAATAGCTATATATAAACACGGCGAAATACTATACAAGTTTAACGACGAAGCAGGCGAAGAAGACAGATACTTTATAAATGACGATTTTACAATAGAACCTTTTACTGAAGAATACGACAACGCAGTAACAGGTTGGGTAATGAGTTTTGCAATATCAGTAGAAAACGAGTTAAACACTTGTAATATACCAATAGACAATACAACTATATGTTCAAAATAACAATAGGAAAACTAACAATACAACTAATACCACCAAAAATAACATATGGACTATAACGAAGCAATAGATAAACTAGACAAAATAAGTATAGAGTTAGAAAGTTATACAGACTATCCACAAAGCGCAACTAACAACGCAAAACGTGCAATAAAATACAAAGAAGAAAACGGTAGTAGTTGCGGTACTCGTGTAGGTTGGACTAGAGCAAGACAATTAGCAGACAGAAAACCTATTAGTCGTGATACTATAGCACGTATGGCTTCATTTAAAAGACACCAACAAAATAAAGACGTACCATACAGCGAAGGTTGTGGGGGTATTATGTGGGACGCTTGGGGTGGTTCTAGTGGTATAAATTGGGCAATAAGTAAATTAAAACAAATAGATAAAAAATAAAATGGCAGATTTAACAACAACAATTACAGAAAGTGTAATAATAAACGGATCAGACAGAGGTTCTACAAATACACTAACAACAACAGGTATAAACCACACTTACGAACGAGTAGAAACTTGCACACACTCACAAACTACAACTATTGTAACTTTTGCGGCAAGTCCTCACTCATCTACAGGAGCTTTAGACAGGGACAACGCTAAGTATATTAGAATAACTAACTTAGACGATACTAACGAAGCAGAAATAGCTTTTGTAGGAAGTGCTACTTTATACCAAGTAAGGTTAAGAGCGGGGTCTACTCACATAATATATAACGGTGACGATATACTACTAGCAGAAGCAGACACTACACCAAGTTTTGGAACTATGGAGGACTTAGCTAGTATACAAGTAAGACCTACAACCACTAACGATATTAAAGTAGAAATATTTATAGCTAGTGTATAGTGACTAAATTAGAAAATTTTTTAAAGTCTTACGGTAGGTATATCGTTAAAGAAGCTAGAAAAATTCTAGCAAAAAAAGATAAAAACACGACAGGTAATTTATCTAAGTCTTTACGATATAAATTAGTAAAAGATACAGACGGGTTTAGTATACAATTTATAGCAAATAAGTATGGTAAATTTGTTAGTAAAGGTGTTAGAGGTACAAAGGTAACTAGAACCTATATAGACAAATTTGGTAAAAGAAAACGTAGTCCTTTTAGATTTAAAACAGGAGTAGGTAACGCACCTAACATAGGAGCTATACAAACTTGGATAAATAAAAGAGGTATAAAAGGTCGTGATAAATTAGGTAGGTTTATAAAAAGTAAAAGTTTAGCATACTTGTTTAGTAAGTCTATACAACGTAAAGGAATACCAGCAGCAAGTTATTACACAAAACCATTATCTATGACTTATAAAAACTTTAAACAAGAACTATTAGAAAACTTTAAAGAAGACATAATAAAAGAAATAAAAACAGTATGAGTTTAGTAATAGAACAAAAACCAAAATATAGATTAATACCAGCGGCAAGTAACATTATATACACAATGTACGACGCTGTAACTATAAACCCAACAAACAATAAGTTTAAAATAAAATATACAGCAGAAGTATATGTTAGTAAACAAACATCTAATATAGTTAGTAGTGCTAATAGAGTAGGAGTATTAAAAGTAACACCAAACGGTGAGGGTTACGGTATATTTGACTTTAGTCCTTTATTACAAAATTACGTTAGTGCAGAATATACAGGCGGTACAGTACACAATACAAACAATAACAATATGAGTAGCTACAACGCTACACAATATTCTGAAACTACACCGCATAGTATACACCAAATAGACAAGTTTAGTACAAATAGAAATTGTGTTAGATTTGTAGCAGTAAGGTTTAATATAGAAGCAGCAGATAGTGCTACAGGTACAGTTACAAAACAATACAACGCTAATACAATAGCAGATACAATTTTAATATACAACGGTGTTTTATACGATACAGATATACTAAACTTAGATAGTAGCGGTAATTTTGGTTTTAATTTAGACTATCAAGGTTTTATAATGAACGGTAACACAGACAAGTTTTTAACTAACGCACCTACAAAACAATATATACGTGATAACGACTATTTAACACTTGCTTTTTTTAGTCAATATGATTTAGATTTTATTACTAATACGTCAAGTGTTACAGCTATAAAAAAGGTTAAATTTCAATTTTACAATAACGGATCTACAACAGGTTCTTTAATTACTAAAGACATAACAACTGCAAACGGCGGACACAGTGGTTATATGAACGATAGTAATGTTAAACTACAATTTGTAGGTGCGGGTATAGGAAATTTAAGAGGTGATAGTACAACAATACCAGCTAGTTGGGATTACTACACAGTACAAGCGTTTGGTGCGGTTAATGCGTTAAGTCAAGAATACGTATTTTATAACCAAACAGAAGACTGTAAAAACTACGAAACAATACGATTAACTTGGTTAAACAAGTTTGGTGTATGGGACTACTACAACTTTACTAAAAAGTCTGTTAGAACGTTTAATACAAAGCGTAAAAGTTACACACAAATAACAGGTACTTGGAATAGTAGTAAATTTAGGTTAGACGGACATACAGGCGGAAAAAAATACTTTACTAACAATACTAAAGAAACTATAACACTAAATACAGACTATATAACAGAAAGCGAGGCTATTTGGTTAGAAGAACTATTTAATAGTAACGATGTTTATATATTAGAACAAAGATCTACAGACAACGCAAACGAAGGTTATTTACGTAAGTATGTAAAACCTACAACTATTACAAATACAACGCACACAAGAAAAACAAAAGCTAACGACAGATTAATACAATATACATTTAGTATAGAAGTAGATAAAACAAAGAAAAGTCAATTAATGTAATGAGCGTACAACTAATTTTATACCCACAAAACTACGAAGGTCAATACAATACTATAAGTACACCTTTTTTTACAGAATATGTTAGCGATTATTCTTTTAACATAGGTGCTTTAGGTGCAGGTTTTAGTGGTAATATGATTTCTCAATCAGATTTATTAAACGCTAATGTATTACCAGCACCTATAAATATATGGCAACAATTTAATAGTACAGGTGTTATAGGTGTCGCAGATGTAACTACAACTGCAATTGGTAAAATTATTTTAGACTGTGCGAATAGTGGTACAGCAAGTATAAGTGGAATATATCAACTTATTAGTAATTTACAAATAGGTTCTACATATCAAGTAAAAGTACAAAGATTAGCGGGTACAACCGGTATAACAACGTTAGGATTTTCTTCGTCTTTTACAATAAACAATGTTACATATAGTCCTATATTAAATGCGTCACTACCGAATACTATAGGAACACACACTTTTACATTTACAGCTACAGATACAGAACAAGTATTTATATTAACGTATTTAAACAATGATAATACAAACTTAGAAATAGGCGAAGTATCTATAAAAGAAAGTATAGGTAGCGCACCGACAACAGACATTTTTAAAGACGGACAAGTTATTTGTGATTTATACGAAGAAAGTAATATACCTTTAAGTTTATCAGTAGACGATTTTAAAAACGTACACGAGAAAAAACAAAGTTTTAGTAAACCTTTTAAACTACCAGCAACAAAACGAAACAATAAAATATTTACTAGTTTATTTGATGTTACAAAAAGTGTTAATAACGATGTATTTAGTTTTAACCCGTACAAAAAAACAAAGGCTATTTTAAAAGAAAACGGTTATACTATTTTTGACGGTTATTTAACTTTAATAGACGTAGTAGATAAACAAAAAGAAATAAGTTATAATGTAAACTTATATGGTGAAACAATAACACTAGCTGATAAACTAAAAGACAAAAAATTTAAGGATTTAGAATTGTCAGAACTTGCACACACTTACGACAAAACAAATATAAAGGCAAGTTTTGAAAATAACGACGGTGTTACTTTACTCAATAGTTTAAGTACAGATAGTTTTGCATATAACGCAACTTTAGGAGTAAACAAGACAGATGTAGTAAAATACCCTTTTATTCAATGGAACGGCGACATAGATTTAGACGCAGGTAATGTAACACTACAAAAACTAGAAGACGCTTTTAGACCTTTTATAAATTGTAAGTATTTATTAAACAGAATAATTACAGAAGCAGGTTTTACTTATAGTTCAGACTTTCTAAATAGTACAGATTTTACAAAACTATTTATGGACTTTAATTTTGGTGATAGTGCACCAAATATAGGTGCAAACAGTAACCACACACAAATACAAGCACCTACAGGTGGTTCTACAATTTTTGCAGGTTTAGGTTATACTACATTAATACCATTAATAACAGGTGTTATAGGACAAAACACAGCAGGTTTATCACAATACAATACAGGTACAGGTGTTTTTACAGCAGATGTAAATAATTTACAATATACAACGGGTTATAGTTACAATATTGAAAATACAGATAGTTCTAGTCGTGATGTTACTTTTAGGTGGGTGTCATCTACAGGAACAGAATTTAATTTACAAACAATTACACTAGCAGCAGGTACTACCTATACTATTAGTGGTGTTATAAGTGCATTATTAGCTTCAGGTGAAACCATACAACCACAATTTAAAGCAACTGCAGCTTCTGTAGTAAAGTTTACAGGATCTGTAGTAACTACAGTAATATCACAAACTAATTTAGTAAACAATAATACATTTGCAGTCTTACGTGGTGATTTAGGACAATTTGAGTTTTTAAAAGGATTGTTTACTATGTTTAATTTATTAGTAATACAAGATAAACAAAATCCTACAAATTTAATTATAGAACCTTACCAATCAGTATTTATAGACGCAGCAAGTCAATACATAACGCATAAAACATTAGATTGGACGGACAAAGTAGATATAACAGAAATAAAACTAAAACCTTTAAATTTAAAGAAAAGGGTATTTTTAGACTTTGTAGAAGACGATAAAGACTATGCTTTAAAAGTATATAAAAACGCAACAGGTTATAAATACGGATCTGAAGAAATAGACGCAAGTATGTTTACAGGTCTTGACGGTGAAACTAAAATAGAAGCAAAGCCGTTTAGTTCTACATTTGTTAAACCTATATTTGACGGATTTACTACAGAAATGACGATACCTCTAATATATAAAGGTAATGAAGACGGAACATTTGAAAGCTACGACAACAAACCAAGAATACTTTTTAATATAGGTAAAGTTACTATGTCAAATAATACATATTTTATACCAGCACAAAATAGTTTAGCAGAAGAAAACCAAAGTAGTTTTTTACAGTTCTCACACTTAACAGAAACGCCGACAACCGCAAATACAAAAGACTATAACTTTAGGACAGGTCAGTTGATAGGTTCAATAGGTAACACACCTATAGATAACTTATACAATACCTATTGGTCGCCGTATTACGATGAACTATACAACCCAGATACAAGACAAGTTAATATAAAAATATATTTAACACCAGCAGACATAGCTAATTTTGAGTTTTACTACAAGATTAGAATAAAGAATAGAGAATATAGAGTAAATAAAATAGACTACAAACCTTACGAATTAAGTAATGTAGAACTAATACTAATACCATAATGGAATTTAAAAAAGACTTTAAAATAAAACCTAAAGAAGTAAATTTAAACGGTATAGTTACTTTTACAGACGGTACAAACGACGTATTACCTAACGAGTTAGCTTGCGAAGCTTACGGTTATAAATACGACAAAATAACAGGTGCTTGTATATCTTTTATACCTACGACAAAACTAGACGAACAACTAAAAGAACCTAGTAATAAAATTACAGGTGCAACAAATAAAAACGAAAAAGGTACACAAAGAACTATAATAAACGGAACACTAAACACCGCAAAAGGTTTTAACAAAAATTGTTTAATATCAGGAGAAAAAAACGAAGTACAAAACAATACAAACAATGGTTTACTCATTGGTAAAATGGGTAAGATAACACACAACAGCGAATTTTGTGTAGGTGGTGGTGGTTTTAATAGTGAAGCAGGTTTATTACAATATAGCGTACTACAAGTGTCTGGTAAAACGACAAGTACATCAGACGTAGATTTGTATATAGAAGGTGACGACGCAAGAGCTAACGAAATACTACTACCAGCAAACAGTGTAACGACATACGAAATATGGCTAAGTGGTTTAGTTACAGGTGGTTCTTCAGGAACAGCAGGTAACTACGAAACGTACGAGTACCACGGCACAATTAGGTGTGCAAATAATGGAACACTAACACACAACGCAAAAATAAGTAGGTTATTAGGTAGGACAGGAAGTTTAGGAACACAAACAATAGACACAAGTACAGCGTATACACTAAAAATACAAATAGCAGGACAAGCTAATGTAAATTGTAGTTGGCACGCAGTAGTTAAATTACATATAAATAAAACAAACGCAGTAACATTTTAAGATATGGCAGACGAAAAAATAGAGTTAGAAATAAAAAGTAATACAAAAGAAACAACAGAAGAAGTTAAAGAATTAAACGAAGAACTAAAAGGCACTGTAGCAGAAACTAAAGATTTAGGTAAACAGGGTAAAAAAGGTACAGGTTTATTATCTAAAGGTTTTAAAGCTTTAGGGGGTGCTATGAAAGCAGCAGGTATTGGTTTAATAGTTGCTTTACTTGCAAAATTAGGTGAAGTTTTTGGTAAAAACCAAAAAGTAGTAGATACTTTTAATGCAGTAATGGAAACTTTAACAATGATGTTTAACGATTTGTTTAGTTTTATAAGTAATAATATAGGAACTGTAACAGGATTTTTTAAAGATCTATTTGAAAACCCTAAAGAAAAACTGATTGAATTTGGTGACGCTATTAAAGCAAATCTTATAGAGCGTTTTAACAGTTTGTTAGAAGTGTTCGGGTTTTTAGCAAGTGCAGTTAAAAAAGTGTTTTCAGGTGATTTTGCAGGAGCTATAGACGACGTAAAACAAGCAGGTAAAGAATATGTAGATGTAATAACAGGTGTAGACGACACAGTAGGTAAAGTATCTAAAAGTGTAAAAGATGTAACTACAGCAGTAATAGACTACACTAAAAGTACATACGAAGCAGCAAAAGCAAACGTAGAACTAAGAAACAACGCACGATTAGCAGCAGCACAAATACAAGGTTTAATAGAAAAATACGATAGAGAAGCGGAAATACAACGTCAAATACGTGACGATAGTCGTTTAAGTTTTACAGAACGAATAGCAGCAAATGAAGAATTAGGGCGTATATTAGAAGAACAAGCAGAACAAATGTTAGCGTTAGCAAACACTAGAATAGAAGCAGCAGCAGTAGATTTAGAACTTAATAACAATAGTATTGACGCACAAATAGAATATCAAAACGCACTTAACGAACGAGCAGCAATAGAAGCACAAATAACGGGTTTTAGATCAGAACAAATAAACAATTTAATTTCTTTAGAACAAGAACTGAAAGACGCACAACAAGAAGTAAAACAAGAAAGCGAGGTGTCATTAAACCAAGAACTACTAAATTTAAAAATAAATTACGACGCACAAGTAGATTTAGCAAGAAAGGCAGGTCTAAGTATAACAAATCTGACTAAAAAATACGAAAAACAAAAAGGCGAAGCAGTAGCAGCAAGTGTAGCAACACAATTAGCGGCATACAGTCAATTAGCAGGTAATTTAAGTGCTTTAGCACAAGACAACAAAGCTTTAGCAGTAGCACAAGCTGTTATAGATACATACGCAGGTGCTAATGTAGCATTTAAACAAGGTGGTACTTTAGGTTTTGTAACAGGTGCAGCAGTTATTGCAGGTGGTTTAGCTAATGTACGTAAAATATTACAAACAGACGTAGGCGGTGGTGGCGGTGGTGGTAATGTACCTACAGACACGCCGCAAATGATACCAGCAAGTACAGGAGCGTTTACTCTAGAAGGTGGTATACCACAAGAACCTGTAAAAGCGTTTGTAGTAGAAAGTGAAATTACAGACAGTCAAGCACAAATGGCAGACATAAATAGAAGAAGTACTATTTAAAAACGAAATAAGTACAAATAAATTATATTATATAGTATATGAGTAAGAAAACAACAAAAATTACAGAACTTGTTATTAGTGAAGAAAACGAAGCGTTAGCAATAGACGCAATTAGTTTAGTTACAAGTCCAGCTATAGAAGTAGATTTTGTATACTTTAACAAGTCTAAGAATAATTTAACATTTGCAAAAGTAGACGAAGAAAAAAGGGAGTTAATAAGTCCAGCACTTATACCTAACAAACAAATATATAGATACGACGCAAATACAGACAGTGAATACTACGTATATTTTAGTAAAGATACTGTAAAAAAAGCAGCTTATAGTTACTTAAAACACAATAACCACCATAAAGCAACATACCAGCACGAACAAAGAGTAGCAGGCGTATTAACTGTAGAAAGTTGGATAAAAGAAGGTGACCAAGACAAAAGTAAATTATACGGTTTTGATTTAGCAAACGGTACTTGGTTTGTAAAGATGAAAATAGAAAACGACGATCTTTGGCAAAGGATAAAAGCAGGTGAAATAAAAGGGTTAAGCATTGAAGGCTACTTTATAGACAAATTAGAACAAATGGGTAAACAATACACAGACGAAGAAATTAGAACTGCATACAAAGAACTACAAGCAGAAGGTAAAATAAAGAAAGTAGATCTAAGTTTAAAAGAGGAAGCAGATAAAATAACTAGAGATATGAATAGTTTAGAAAATAATTTTCTAAAAGAAAGAAAGTTTGTAAATTCAAGTATTGCTGAAATGGAAACAGTTATAAAGTCAGTAAAAAAAGATATAAAATCTGCAGAAGCTTTATGGAGTAAAATAGAAAAAGATGCTATTAAACACAAAAAGGTAGCAGATAAACAAATAGCTAAAGTAACCAAAGCAGCAAAGGATTTAGGAATAGATGTAAAAAAAATTCCTGCATATAAAGAAATATCAAATATAGGTTCTAGAGTTGATCAACTTAGCAGGTTAATAGATATAGCTAGATCTGATTTGAAGGAATATAAATAAGAAAACAAAACAAAACTTTAATTAATATATTATATAGTATAAAACAATAGAAAAATGGATTTAAAAACACAAATTTTAAAAGCTTTAGGTCTTAATAAAGACGTAGAAGTTAAGTTAGAGTACCAAGCGAAGCTAACAGACGGTACTATTATAGTTTCATCTGCAGACGATTTAGTTGCAGGTGCAGACGTATCTATATTAGCAGAAGACGGTACAACTATGCCGTTACCTGTAGGAAATTACCAAGTTGATGATGAAAACGGTACAAGTTTTACTGTTGAAGAAGAAGGTGTAGTTGCAGAAATAGCAGTAGTAGAAGAAGAAGAAGCACGTAAAGAAGAAGAAGACTACAAAGACGAAGAAGAAGTAGAAATGAACGAAGAAATTGTAGAAGAAGTTACAGAACCTTCAGAAGTAGAAGAAGCAAGACACCCTAAGAAAATTAAAACTACAGAAGAAATTGAGTTTAACAAAGAAGAAGTTATTGCAGAAATTGGTGCAGTAATAAAAGAACTATTAGCTGAGGTTAGAAACGATGTTAGTAGATTATCTGCAGAGTTAGACGAAATGAAAAACACTAACGAAACTTTAGAAATAGAAAAAGAAACGTTAAGTGCACAATTAGAAGCAGTAAGTAAAGAACCAGCTGCAGAACCTGTAACTACAAACAAGTTTACGACTAACAAAAAAGACGTAACACCTGTAGAATACAGAAATATGACAAGACAAGAAAAATATTGGTATAACTTAAATAATA
>VTLG01005543.1_pt1 | contig 12005 bp, 16 predicted proteins | sample 4694571 | NCBI WGS metagenome assembly VTLG01 (sample SAMN12604809, study PRJNA352737) | marine metagenome | biome: ENVO:00000447; feature: ENVO:00000209|ENVO:00000569|ENVO:01000036; material: ENVO:00002151; isolation source: viral sequences binned using virsorter ... | reverse complement strand
CTGAATCCATCCTTACGCCGAAAGACGATAGCCGTATTATGTATCTCGGGACTCCTCAGACTACTTTTACTGTTTATCGTAAGTTGGCAGAGCGGGCTTATAGACCATTTGTCTGGCCGGCAAGATATCCAAAAGATATCACACCCTACGAAGGACTTATAGCACCACAATTACAAGAAGATATTGATGAAGGAGCAGAAGCAGGTACATGTACAGACCCAGATAGATTTGATGACGATGATCTCCAACAAAGGGAGTCAGCTATGGGACGAAGTAACTTTATGCTTCAGTTCATGCTGGACACAACTCTCAGTGATGCTGAGAAGTTTCCTCTTAAATGCGCTGATCTTATTGTCACTAGCGTTAACCCTACTGAAGCACCCGATAATGTCGTATGGTGCTCAGATCCACGGAATGTCATTAAAGACGCTCCAACAGTCGGACTTCCTGGAGACTATTTCTACTCACCTATGGCTTTACAAGGGGAGTGGTCGAAATACCAAGAAACAATCTGCGCTGTCGACCCCTCCGGACGAGGAACTGACGAAACAGCCGCTGCCTATCTCTCCCAGAAGAACGGCTTTCTATACCTACATGAGATGCGTGCCTACAGAGACGGGTATTCAGATACGACCCTGCTCGATATATTAAAAGGCTGTAAAAAATACAACGCTACCACCTTAGTAGTAGAAACAAACTTTGGAGACGGAATAGTAAGTGAACTTTTTAAGAAACACCTTCAACAAACAAAACAATCAATCTTTGTGGACGAAGTACGTGCGAATGTCAGAAAAGAAGACAGGATTATTGATTCGCTTGAACCTGTTCTTAACCAGCACCGTCTTATTGTTGACCGTGGGGTTATTGACTGGGATTACAGCTCAAACAAAGACTGTCCACCTGAAAGTAGGCTCCTCTATATGCTCTTTTACCAGATGAGTCGTATGTGTCGGATGAAGTTTGCTGTTAAACATGACGACAGACTTGACTGTCTGGCAATGGGAGTTAAATACTTTACAGATGCTCTATCAATCTCTGCACAGGAACAGATCAACCTACGTAAACGTGAAGAGTGGAATGACATACTAGAACAATTCCTAGATGACCCACAGGGTAGTGCTAATCATTTAGTACTTGGACTGGACGTTAACCAGAGACAACAAGCAAGACTTAAGACATCAAATAAAGAGGCTCCTAACTGGGTATAAAACCTTAACCCTTATGTAAACAGGGGAAGGGTGGACCCCTGTAATTGGGAGCTTAGGCTCCCTTTTAATAGACATCCGTGAATGATGTCACTTTTAAAACACCGCTCTCCACTTCCCCAAGGGTTCTGAGGAGGAGAGTTCCATTAACATCACTATATATGCCTAGACTTAAACTAGAGAGATTTAGAAAGCTATACAAGAGTCTAAAGACTCCTTGGAAACCACTCAACTGGCTAATACTTGGTTACTTGATTGGCATAGAAGATAGATACATAACTATTGTGTCTAAACAAACTGTAGATACAGCAATTAAAGACTATTTAGCTGAAGTAGAAGAACCTCCTTCTGTATTCAACGCAAAGATAGAAGAGACAGAAGATGGTGGCTTTACTATTGGCTATTATCCGGAGAAGAAAGATGTCTAACATCGGATTAGAAATTATATTCTGGACTGTTTTAACCCTATACATACTCACCCGAATAGGACTATTTAAATGAAGATATTTCTGGATTCAGCTATTACTACTGATATACAAGATAGATTAGCTACCGAAATAATAGATGGTGTAACAACCAACCCCACTCTTATAAAGAAGAGTAATGAAGATCCTGATGTGGTCTATAAAGAACTATATGACATGCGTGTTAAAGACATCTCTATTGAAGTTAGAGGTGAGACTGCACAGGAATTAACTGCTAATGGCATATTGTATGGTCGAAAGTATGGAGAGGTAGCAACTATTAAGCTTCCTTGTACTGTTGAAGGTATAAAGGCTTGTAAGAAGCTGTCTATACTGGGTCATAAGACTAATATGACTTTAGTATTCAGTGTTAGCCAAGCAATACTGTGTGCTAAGGCTGGAGCTACGTATGTTTCTCCTTTTGTTGGGAGATTGGATCAGATTGGAGAGAATGGTATTGATTTAATAAGAGATATATCTCGTGTTTACTGTGTGTCAGGTGTTAAGACACAGATCTTGGCTGCTTCGATACGTTCTCCTAAACAAGCAGAGGATGCTTACCTGGCTGGAGCGGATATATGTACATTGCCGGTCAAAGTGTTTGATCAGATGTTCCGTCATCATTTAACAGATGATGGTCTTAAGCAATTTGCCATAGATTTTGGCATAAATTTCTGAAGCCTATTATCGATACAGGAAGGGCGCGAAAACCCCCGTAGGGGGGTCGTTTTTCTCCCAAATAACCCGCGCTAGATATGTAATCCAGCGAGAAGCCAGTCATACCAAGGCTTCCCGCTCGCTGCGCTCGCTCCTTGGGCGCGTGTGTGATCAATTAACGCAGGCGCGCGCGGGTTCAAACAACGCAGGCAGCCGTAGGCGCGCGGATTATACAGTCTCGTCAATCTCAAGCGACCTGTTGCTTAACACTTTGATACAAACTTGAGACTGACTGCCATAACATGAGTTAGCCAAATAAGCCCAAATCTTAACAAAACTGTAACATTCGCTGAGATCCCAGACTATACCTGGTCTTTCGCCGATTCGAGGTATATTGCTCGAAATAATCCCTCCACTTGAGGAGCAATTGGATGTATAATGGAAGGGTAGAGCAGTTTGTTTTACGTTTAATTTAACTATCTCTCCCTTTAGGGTGAGAGAGATAGATTAAACTAAACTACAAACTCTCTCAAGACATAATCTCAGGGTGAAAGTCCAGTTAAGAGCTGGGAGCGGAGACGGGAACTAAGTCCACGAAGTGGCACAGACTACACCTCTAACCTGAGACGGGAAGCAAGGCAGCAAGTAAGGCTTGCAACGTGGTTCAAGTCCACGTCTGCCAATTATCCATTTATGGATAAATGTTCAATTGTTTTTATTAATTATGTTTGAAATTGCTCCTAGAACTAGTGATTGCGCTGCTTACAAGGGCGTAAAGGTCAACCCATTCAACAAGACTGTTCAATATAGCTTTGCTAATGGTCGTACTTACCTCTACAAAAACGTTGCAAGGACTAAGATCCTTAATCTTATGTTCAACGATGTTATAAGCCTTGGCTTATGGGTTCAGTCACTAGTTAATGAGTCAGTTCATGAGAACAGATACAACGTCCAAACAGGACGCTTGACCTATAGAGAATGTGGATTCTCACCTTATACCGATAGGTATATCAATTACTAGATGTAAGGGTTTAAGGTCGGTTCAACTCCGACCACATCAATTACTACTCAATGAGAGTAGTCTTTTTCCCATCATGCAAGAATCAAGACTAACTGAAGCACTCGATAAAAGATTCGATGATATCGAGGAGATCAGGGACGTAGCTAATTACGGCTGCGGCGGTGGTGTTTCTGATTTTATTTACTACTATGAAACTCGTGAATTTTTCAACGAGTACGAAGAAGAAATAGAACAAGAACTATACGAGCAGCTCGGCGATGACTGGATGGAGGAACTTGTAGGACGTAAGGACGTTCACGACACAATGACATTTAAAAATCTATGTGTTTGGATTGTCGTTGAAACTTACTGTCAATGCAAGTCTGAAGAATGGAATGTATCAAAGATTATTTCCAAACTATCCACTTAAGCATCACATGCAACGATGAATGGTTTAAGGAGGGTTCGATTCCCTCCACATCAATTGCCATTACTACAATGGCTAACTTTAAAACTTTATTCTTTACTTCCCATATGAAGAAATTAAATGTACTAGTTGGCTGTGAATATAGCGGCGTAGTGCGTGAAGCATTTGCCGCGCGTGGTCATAACGCTTGGAGTTGTGATCTACTACCAAGCGACACACCAACAGACAAACATTATCAAGGAGACATCTTCGATTTTATAGAGGGTGACTGGGATCTAGCTATCTTCCATCCTCCTTGTACTGACTTAGCAATCAGCGGTGCAGCTCACTTCCCTGAGAAGATCAAGGACGGGAGACAGCAACGAGCTATTGAATTTGTTGAGCGTCTATATAAATGCGGGATACCTCGCATATGTATAGAGAATCCAGTTGGAGTACTAAGTACTAAATCAAAACTTGGTAAACCTACTCAATATGTTCAGCCTTATGAGTATGGACATTATGAAACGAAGAAGACTGGGCTTTGGTTGCGTGGTCTTGATCCACTCAAGCCAACAGACATCAAGGACTTAACCGGATTACCTAAGAAAGTAACTCAAAGACTTCACTATCTTCCACCATCACCCGATAGATGGAAGCTAAGAAGTACTACCTATAAAGGTATAGCTGCGGCTATGGCTTCTCAATGGGGTTAATTAATTACTGGCAATGTCAATAAGTCCAGTACTTTTTTTTCTTCCACACTCATCAGGCATGGACGCACGCCACTTACGGATTGGTGTGACCTGGAATTTGCCAGGTATATCAAGGACTTACAAGGACGAATGGTAAATGCAACACGTCTCGTAGATGGACGCATCGTAGAGACAACACGCAAGGTCGGTTCAATTCCGATCACGTCCAATTACCTCGCAATGAGCGAGGACATAAACGTATGAACATACGAGTAACTCTTTATCAATCAACAACTTACTTTGTTGAATCTGATAGTGAAGAACAAGCACTTGCTTATGTAAAAGCAAATCCAAAACTTCTTATATCTGAACATGAATCATGGACAGAAACTGAAGAAGTTAAAAGCTAGATGGCTCAAGGGCGGTTCGACTCCGCCACTAGCAATTGCCCTACACCGAGTAGGGCTTTACTGACTTATGAACAAAGAACAATTTGTGATTGAAGTACAAAAAATTGCTACTCAATCTAATCCTGATCTTGTTAATAGTACGTCTTATGAAGATGTAGTTAAGGAGTTAGCAAGTATCAAGGACAAAGCTATGCGATGGGAAATAATAGTTAGCTCATTTAAACCTGAGCCAGAACTATTCCCACTACGTCCAACACTTAGAGAAACACAAGCAAGAAGACAAGGACAACTATGACAAACTTCTATTCAGACTCTTCTTCAATAAGTCCTTTAACAGCAGTACTTTGGTGCTTTTATCCAATGTCTGTACTTGTAATCTTTGCCTTACTTACTGGCGGAGGATTTAGAGACTTATGACTTTAGTCCCACTCAAGCATGTATTAGATCATGCTGCTGAAAATAACTACGGTATCCCTGCTTTTAATGTCAACAACATGGAGCAAATACAGGCAATCATGGAAGCAGCTGACGAAATATGCTCTCCTGTAATTCTTCAAGCATCAAGAGGTGCAAGGAAGTATGCAGATGGATACCTCATGTATCTAATTAAATCTGCTGTTGAAAAGTATCCACACTTACCAATTGTCATGCATCAAGATCATGGCAACTCACCTAAGACTTGTTATCAAGCCACAGTTGCAGGGTTTACATCAGTAATGATGGACGGATCTCTTGAATCAGATGGTAAGACACCAGCTAGTTATGACTACAACGTAGATGTAACGAAGCGAGTCGTTGACTTTGCACATGATGTAGGAGTCAGCGTTGAAGGTGAGCTTGGATGTTTAGGATCTCTTGAAACAGGCAAGGGCGAAGCAGAAGATGGACATGGATTTGAAGGTGAACTGTCTAAGGACATGTTGCTTACTGATCCTGATCAAGCAGCTGACTTCGTTGCAAAGACTGGAGTTGACGCACTAGCTATAGCTATAGGTACATCACATGGAGCTTACAAGTTTACTAAGCCACCAACTGATGATGTATTAGATATCAACAGAATAAAAGAGATACACAAAGCACTACCTAACACACACTTGGTAATGCATGGAGCTAGTTCAGTTCCTCAAGAATATATAGATCTTATCAATAGTAATGGCGGCAAAATAACTGAAACTTATGGAGTACCTATTGAGGCTATTCAACAGGGTATTAATAACGGTATTCGCAAGATAAATATTGATACTGATCTGAGGTTAGCGTTCACTGCTGCAATGTATGTTGCACCATTCGAGGACTCAACTAACTTTGACCCACGTTATTTCAATTCACTTGCTCGCAAATACATGAAGGCTGTATGTCTCCAAAGATATGAAGCATTCAATTGTACTGGGCAAGCACTAACAATAAGGAGTTACTAATGACATTCTATCCGTCAGACACTCAACAATCCTTACTACGCCAATTAAACCAAGCAGTGTATTTATCTGCTGAATGGTGGAGATTAAAAGAGATTCTTGAGAAGTTCAATACAACTAAATAACTAAGTGACTACGCCTGACAGTCAGTAAACCCTCTCGGAAGAGAACAGGTATCTTTTCACACTCATCATCAGGTGTCACTTATGAAACCTTATCAAGTTGAATTTAAAGTCCTACCGCATTGGTCGGACTGGCGTTGGCATCTCATGGATGCTGAAGACCATGAGGACGCAGCATGGAAAGCCAAGGACTGGTGTGATACCAGGGGTTTTGAGTTAATTGATGTTAAACCTATTACAGGGAGTTACCCATTATGAGAAAGAAACCAAACAGAGGTCAGAGGTATTTCCCTAATAGCTGTGAAGCCATAAGGAATACACCTGATAAGTACTTCGCTTCAATGCCGTATGAACAGTTAGAAGACTGGAAGATATATGGCTATCAGATACCTGAATCAGTATTTGCAATAATTCGTATGAAGGACAGCAAAGGAAAATATTCAGAGAAGTACTACAACACCGAACAAGGTGCGAAGAATTGCATCACTAAATGTATGCGTGAAAACAAGGAAATATATATGTGCACTATGGAAGGCATGTATCATTTGAAACCCTCAGACCTATCAGATTTTAATAACCCATGAACGAAAAAACTTATTCAAGAAGATATAACTCATTGTTAAGAGATATATCAATTCATCCACATAAGGACGAGATACTTAGCCTTATGTATCAGCAGTTACAGGATGAAGATGCAAAATCTAGTAAATCTAGTAAACTTTAATACAAAAATCTTCCACTATTAAGGAGCCTTTATGCAACTTCTTTCATTCGGCAACCTATATTTAGGTATAGAAGAAGACAAATACTGTGATTGTTCTATCCACTTAGGCAATTTATTGCTAGAATATCAATGTCCATCCGCTAAACAAAACGATGACCAACTCAGAGCCAAGCAGGGTGGTGACGGATTATCAGATGGCGAAGCTGGCACAAGCAATTGAACACTTTCGCACATTAGATAAAGAAATACCCGCCCAAGTTATTGCTACTTTCTTATATGTTGCTTCCCATGACGACTGTAACAAGATCGATCTGGAAAAGGCACTCGCTTTCTCAAGCGCAAGTGGTAGCCGTAATACTGATTGGCTTAGTGAGTTTCATAGATTGAATAAAGCTGGACTTGGACTGATAGCAAAGTACCGAGACCCAACCAACAGACGGAGACAGATACTTAAGTTATCGCCTAAAGGTCGAATACTTGTACAACAACTTAAAACTATTCTTTATGGTCAAAGCGACTTGGGGTGAATGCCTCAAACATACTATAAACACCCGTGATTCCTGGATTTATGGGACTGGCGCAAAGTCTGCCATCACATATGCCAACTACTTCACAGAGTTTAGAGGACTAGCTTTCCCTGTAGAAAAGATCACTATCCCATTGATAGATGAACTTAAACAACATCTCAAGGGTGATGGACGTGCAAACGCCACTATCAATAGATGTTTGTCTTCTATAAAAACAGTACTCAATCACTGTAAGGATCATGGAATAATTTTCTTTGAGATTCCTAAATGGAAAAAACTTAAAGAGAATAAATATCAGCGCATCCATTTCACTAAGGATGAAGTCGAAGCCATTTGCACCGCAGCTGTGGAAGTACATGGACGACAAGACTTAGCTGACATTGTTAACTTCGCTGCCTATACAGGCATGAGACAAGGAGAAATCCTTAAGTTAACTGCATCACGCGTTGACTTCTTGCAAAACTGCTTACATGTAGGAGCAAGAAGAGAAGATACTACCAAGACTGGTACGTATCGTGCTGTTCCTATTCATTCATCGTTAAAACATATGCTTGTTGAACGTACTAGAGATGCTGGTGCGAGAGATTTAGTATTTGGTTACGACTGGAAAGATAAGGATCAATTACTACGTGCCTTTAAAAAGGTAATTAATAGATATCCAATTAACCTCGCCAGCGAGGACGGATATTGTTTCCATAGCTTACGCCATTCATTTGGTACATGGCACTTTGCTAATGGAACTAAACCTAGAAATCTCATGGAGATGATGGGTCACGCAAACATTGCGACAACTCTTGGATATGGTCATGCTACCGATGAAGGTAAGCAGCATGATATCAACAATATCTAGCGTGTCCACCACTGTCGTTAAACAAGTATTTTTATGACGGATTTTTGTTATGTTAAGCACGTTTGTTATAATCAATACGTCCAAATCCCTTGGGAGTGTGGCGGAATTGGTAGACGCGCCGGACTTAAAAACTAACCAAATATAAGATACACTAGCGTACAGTACTTTTAGGGATTGGGTAAAAACCCAGTCCCTTTCTTAATTTATAACCTATCCACATTAGTAGGATTATCCAACGTATATCTAGCGTACATTTTACACACTCATCACATGCCTACAACTGCTGATTTAGAGATGCAAGAGTTGTTTGAGCGCAAGCAAATTAAAGGAGGTTTAGAGCGGTTTAGATCTGATACTAAAAAGTTATTAGAAAAAGACTACGCATCTGCAACCACGTTTGGCTCCGCATCAATAGAAACTCTTCTGCCTTATTTAGTTAAAGCAATAGACGAAAAGAAAGATGAAAGAAAAAAGATATTAGTAGGAAGACAATTACATTTACATCCTTATTTATTTGCACTTGATTCAGAATCACAAGCAGCCATTACTGCAAAAATAACTTTTGATAATACATTTTCCATGCGGAAAGATAAAAGCAAAGTATCAAATGTTGTTCAAAATATAGGTTCAGCCATGGAAGCTGAATGTCAAATGAGATACTATGAATCCAGTGCACCAGGGCTTTTTGAGACATTAAAGAAAAATTATTGGCATCAAGCAAAGGGTACAGCTTACAAAGCTAAATGTATGACAACCCTAATGAATAAGAATGAAGGCATAGTTCAATGGAAATCTTGGAACAGAATAGAACGAATTAAAGTTGGTACTTGGTTTTTAGATTGTTTGATGGAATCATCAGGCTGGTTTAAAAGAGACATTGTTATGCACCGAGGTAAGAAACAGCAATTTGTAAATCCAACAGAAAAGTTTCATAAAAACAAGGAAGAAATTATAAGATTAGCCGAACTATTTAGCCCATTAGCATGGCCGATGCTTATTGAACCAAGAGATTGGTCTTTTGTTCATGATGGTGGTTATTATTTAAATGACCTAATCCGTTGCCACGAAATGGTTCGTAGGGGTAAACCCTTATGTAAACAGGGGGAAACTACCTATCAATTCCTTAATGAAATACAAAAGGTAAAATACCGTTTAAATCCATTCATAGTAATGGTCGCGGAAGACCTAGAGGAAAGAGAAATAGAGGTAGGAAAATTTCGTCCTGTCATTAATCATCCTGACCCTCCTAAGCCGCTCGACATTGATACTAATGATGAGATAAGGAAACAATGGAGGAAGGACAAAGCTATACAACGTAATAAGAACGCTAATGAATGGAGGATTTCTTGTAGAACTCGAATGATAATGAATTGTGTCAGAGAGTTTAAGGATAAAAATTACTACATACCTTGGAGTTTTGATTACAGAGGTAGAGCTTACCCTATACCTAGCTTCCTTACACCACAGGATACAGACTTTGGAAAAAGTTTAATTAGGTTTGCAGATGAAGCACCTATAACTGAGGACGGGATGAAGTGGTTAGCTTTTCAAGTATCTACTACTTATGGTCTTGATAAAGCGACTATGGAGGAGCGGTTAGCTTGGGTAGATAAACCAGAGAATATACAATTAATTAAACGAGTAGCAACTGATCCTCTTAATAACATAGGAGATTGGGAAGCAGCTGATGAACCTTGGCAGTTCTTAGCTGCATGTGAGGAATACTTCCATTGCTGTATGGTCTTTGATAGACCTACTACTGGTCTACCAGTGGCAACTGATGCTACATGCTCAGGTCTACAGATACTGGCTGGTCTAGCTAGGGATATGTCCACAGCTTGTTTGGTCAATGTAATGCCAAGCGATAAACCTCAAGATGCTTACGCTGTAATAGCTCAGGAAAGCATGAAAGATATACCAGAAAGGTTACGACCTTATTGGGATAGAAAAAAGACTAAGCGTTGTGTGATGACTATTCCATACAACGCTAAACCTTTTAGTAATAGACAGTATATCCGTGATGCTTTTGAAGATATCGATATTGAGGTAGAAAACGATGAACTAACCCAAATAGTTAAAGCAGTACGAAGTGCCATGGAAGTAGTCGTGCCAGGACCTATGAGGGTTATGAGATGGATAGAATCTGAGGTAGCTAACGTTATTAAGGATGGAGCTGAAGAGATATCATGGAAAACTCCATCTGGTTTCAGAGTTAATCAAAGACTTATGAAACATAACCACAAAATTGTGGAACTACATTTAATGGGTCGTTGTCAAATTAAGGTTTTAGATAGTGAGAAGGGTGTAGATATTAGACATCATAAGAATGCAACAGCTCCAAACTTAATCCACTCATTGGATGCCAGCTTGTTACATCTAACTGCTACTAAATTCAATGCACCCATAGCTTTAATACATGACTCAGTTCTATGTAGAGCTACTGATATGACTAACCTATCCACATTAGTAAGAGATACATACATGCACCTGTTTGCGGAGCATGATTTCTTAAAAGATTTTGCCCAAGCTATTGGAGCAAAGACTGAACCACCGATCATTGGCGATCTTGAGCCAGAGTCGGTTATTAAATCCACTTATTTTTTCTGTTAATGAGAAACATACATGTAACTAAAGATCCTGTAACCCTTGAAGGTTATCAGGCGATATTAAGACCAAGTAAGTTTGGCTATTCTCTTAAGGCTGTAGTAGGTCAAGAGATGGTTGACGCGCTTGAGACTGAAAGAGCTGACTGTCTTAAATGGGCAGAGTCAAAGCTAAAGAATCCAAAGAGATCTTTATTAAAGCCTACTCCTTGGGAAGAGGTATCTGATGGGAAATATCTTATTAAGTTTTCTTGGGCTGAAGATAAGAAACCACCTGTAGTTGATACAGAGGGTACACCTATAACTAATGAGGAAGTACCAGTATATGAGGGGTCAAAGGTTAAAATTGGCTTTCATCAAAAGCCTTATATACTTCGTGATGGCGTTACCTACGGTACTTCTCTTAAGCTATCGGGCGTACAAATTATCTCAATCCAGTCCGGAGCTGGTGTCGACACTGGCGACTTGGATGAAGATGGTGTAGCTGAATTGTTTGGTAAGACACAAGGTTTTAAAACTGACGATCCAAACGTTACTCCAGCTGAAGAAGAAGTTGTCCCTGATGATGACTTCTAATGTTCAAATCAGGATTAGAGGAGAAAGTCTCTGATCTTTTATGTGAGTTAGGTGTTGATTACGAATATGAAGGTACAAGCTTTGCATATACTATTCAACACTTATACACACCTGATTTTGTTCTACCCAACGGAGTTGTGTTAGAGACTAAGGGTTATTGGAGACCTGAAGATAGAAGGAAGGTTCGACAAGTAATTGCAGAAAATCCTGATATAGATCTACGTATGGTCTTTCAAGACCCCTATAAAAAAATTAGTAAAAAATCAAAGACGACTTACGCGAAATGGTGTTCGCGATATGGAATTAAATGGTGTGCTTTTCACGCCATACCTATTGATTGGCTGACATGAC
>VTLG01014303.1_pt1 | contig 12007 bp, 4 predicted proteins | sample 4694571 | NCBI WGS metagenome assembly VTLG01 (sample SAMN12604809, study PRJNA352737) | marine metagenome | biome: ENVO:00000447; feature: ENVO:00000209|ENVO:00000569|ENVO:01000036; material: ENVO:00002151; isolation source: viral sequences binned using virsorter ... | reverse complement strand
TTTCGTTTACAGCTTGAGCTGAAGGTATCTGTACGTCAGTTGGGGTTGCACCAATACTTGTAACTATACTCTTACCATCTAATAAGTTTAGTTCTGCTGTAGATGCTGTTATTCCATCTAGTGTTTGAACTTCTGCTGTGTTTAAATCAGCTAAAGCTCCAGCAGTTCCACTACCCATTGTAGCTAGTTCTGTTAGTTCAGAATCTAATGGTTGTTTACCATCTATTTGTGCTTGGATTCCACTTGTAACACCATCAACATGATTAAGTTCTGCTGTTGAAGATGTTATACCATCTAAAGTATTTAACTCAGTAGCTGTAGCGGTTACTCCATCTAAAATATTTAATTCTGCTGTAGTAGAAGTTACACCATCAAGTATGTTTAACTCAGTTGTATCTGCTGTGACTCCATCAAGTTTGTTGATTTCTGCTGTAGTAGCTGTGACACCATCCATGATGTTTAATTCTGCTGTAGTAGCAGTTACACCATCGAGTATGTTTAGCTCTGATGTGGTTACAGTAGCACCATCTAAAATAGCTAACTCAGTTGTAGTTAGATCGTTAACAGTACCAGTTGTAGCTATGTTCTGACTACCAAAGTCAGGACTTACCTTTGTACCAGCAATAGCAGCTGACGCATTTACATCAGCATTAACTATAGTTCCATCAGCAATATCTGTAGAGGTAACTGTCCCGTCCGCTATCATAGTTGATGTGACGGTTCCAGTATCTCCAGTTGTTATTACTGTACCTGTTGTATCGGGAAATGTAATTGTACGATCTGCTGTAGGATCAGCTACTGTAATTGTTGTTTCATTAGCATTATCAGTAGCACCTTCAAATACTATGTCAGCATCTTCACCCATGTTGAAGTTACCGGTCATAGTACCACCGAGAGAACTGATATAACGACCATTAACTTCTTGTGTTACATATAAGTTCTGTGTGAAGTTGTCGTTAAGATCTTCTGATTTTATAGCTGAACCAGCATAGAATGTAGCTGATAGGCTGTCAATACCTGTCTCTCTAAATATTTTGATTTTAACTCCGTTACCCGGAGCAGTATTAAATTGTAATGTCGTTGCATTGGCTAATGTAAAAGCCGTTGTAGCGACTGCATCAAGACTTGCTTTTATGTCTGACGCCTTAAGATATGGAAATGTGAAAGAGTAATTGGTGGTGGAGCCATTACCCGTATAAGAGTTTTGTGTAACAGCCATATGCCTTAGTTACCGTAATTAATTAATTTTCGTGTTTTTAGATCTCTTCCTTGTATCTCAGCTGCTCCTTCTACGTCACCAGTTTTTAAGGCTGCTTTAGCTTCTTGAGCATCTATTATAGCTTGTTGAATATCAGGTTTGTCAGATAAATATATCTGCTCGGCTAACTTCTGTGCATTACGAAGCATAATATTAAGTTCCTGATGTACAGGTAAGAGTTCAGTTTTAAGTTTAATTCTATCTTTATCAAGTTCGGCATTATTTTTTCTATGATCCTTCATAGCTGAAATTTCATTTTGATAACGCTTAACTTTCATAATCCGTTGTACTTCTTTATATAACTCCATCTCGCCCATAATTGTATTTATAGCTTCAACTGCCTCTGGAGGCCATTCATATGACCCTGTAGAGTCCATCTTTAACATTGATTGACCATTATAACCTATATCCATTAACCACTGTCTCCAAGGCTCCTCGCCTTCACTTACCTTAATAGGACTAAATGCGTTTAATACTTTAAGTACAGGATTATTGATATCGTTTAAAGGTGTACCTGTCCAAAAATCTACCTGATTTGGTAATTGATTTTTAAATCCGGGTAGACTGTTCATAACATAATCAGTCCATTCATCACCTAGGTTCTTCTGAGCAGAGTCAATAGCATTTGCTACTACTCCTAAAGACCCACTTTGTGGAATCCAAGATCTAGCACTCTGAGCTACAAGTCTTCTAAACGCACGTACGTTACCATTAATAGCATCAAACAATGGTTCTACACCAGCTAAAGGAGACTCATTTAAGAATGTAGCACCTATAGTCCATGTAAGTTTGGACATAAAACTTTCTAATACGTGCTCATCTGTATCACGTAAATAATAAGCCATATCTCCTACAAGAGTTAAGATATGATCTATACCTACAATACCTTTAAAGCTTACCCATTTATCTCCAATCTTAATAGTCTTAGGTTCATACCCCATTTCATCTCTTTCTTTGTTTCTACGAGATGCGTTGTAATGTCCGTTACCACGTATATTACCACCAAGAGCATAACCAAATAATGTACTACTTAATAGACCTCCGAAAGCTAATCTTCCTATATATTCAGCTCGTAGGTTTTCAAAGATAACATCGGCGAATGGTTCTTTAGCTGCAACAATACCATGATCTAATAAAGCTTCTGCTATATCTTCTGCTGATCTAGCATATATAGTTTTACTATACTTATTTAGTCCGGGTATTAAAGTAACAGGAGTCCAAGATGATGCAGCTTTCATAGAGTTAGAAGCTGTGCGTGGAAATGCCATTACTTCTTTTAAAACAGGATATGCTGTAGTAGCTTCATTTAACCAATTAGATAATCCATCATCTAAATTAAGTTGAATCTCTCCACCTATTGCTTTTAATACTTTATCTTTAACTAAACCATCAGCATCAAAGAAAGATTGATAATGTTTCTGTTCTGCTATCTTTAGTTTTTTCTGTGCCATCTCACCAAAAGTACTACCAAATTCGTTAAATACTTCTTCGTAAGCTTTAACACGAGATAAATAATGAGCTAGATGTGTATTAGTAAATACGTCAGGAAAGACCATAGCAGTCATACCGTAACGTAAACCTTTCATACCACCGAGTTGTTTTAAAGTAGAAGCAGTTCTATATTGATAGGCTTTACCCCAGTTACCTTGCTGTTCCCATATTTTTGCTACATTATCTAGTATATCCCAAGCTTTATCTGTTTTAAACACATAATCCTTACGGAAGTTTTGTAACATAGCAGTAGGGTCTTTATGGGTTTTCTTCATCATTTCAAACGCATCAGTGATTGCACGTCTGTTAGTTTCCCATATAGCACCATTATAATATAGAGTACGTCTAACGCCTTCTATATTTCCAGTAATACCATGACCTAAAATAGCAGTCATAGGTCTTAAAATAAGCTGTGCTCCATTACCTACACCAGCTCTAAAAGCTGATATACCTGATAACATATTATTATATCTAACTGCCCAAGCACCTTTTGCAAACAAGTTCATGTTTTTAGGATCAGGACTTTTAAGAAGTCCAGTTGGTGTAACTTGTTCAGCTGCCCATCTCATAAGTTTTGCAAAGCTATCTACATCACCATTAGTATGTGCAAAAGCATCGACTAACGGACGTATAGCTTCTGGCATTTCTTTTTGTAACCTTTTAAGTTCTTTAGTAAACTTTAAGTTTTTAGCATGTATAGCATTTTCTGCTGTCTGAAATTCTTTTAATAATGTTTCAATACCTTGCTCCAGTGTTTCTGGAGGTAATTGATCAAACCAGTTTTTATTACGTAATGACCAACCAGATATATACTTGTTAAGAGCGTACTCGTCCATTAAAAATAATAGCTTATCAATAATGATATTCATAGCACGATCTTCATCAATAGCTGGAGCCATATCTGTAATAGCTTGTGAAATAGTAGCAGCTTCTCGACCTAGAGTATCCATAACTCTAGCAGAAGATTCAGTTACAGTTCTACCTAAAAATCTATCAGTTAAATATCTCATAGCAAATGCTGCTGCTCTTGCTTGGTCTTCGTTAATAACTTCGACCTTATATTTACCCATTAATAAATTCTTAACATCTCTATTTTCAAGAAATAACTCTTTAACTTGCTTAACAGTCTTATTAGGATCTATAATATCATTATATATACCCCATGCTGCTGCGTTCATTTCTTTAGCACTAATTCTAAAGCCATCAACAATAGCGTTAAATCTACCAGCTTCTCGAGCAGTCTCTGCAACACCCATAACTGCATCCCTAGAAGTATCACCTACCATGAGACCTTTCTTTCTCATAGAATCTGTAATAATAGGTGCAGGGTCTCCAGCTGATGTACCGTTTTTGATAGCTGTAGTATCAGCCATATTACGTGCTACATTTCCCGGAGGAGTAGTTTGTTTTGCAGTAGCTGCATCAGATAATAAATCTTTATTTATATCAGGATCTAATCCAGCTGCGTTTAAATCTAATTCTAACTGTTCAGTACTTGCAAGTTTACGATCAATAGCAGCATTACTTTCAATATCATCGATTGCTGATATTGTTTTCATAGCCTCGTCAATATTTTTTGAACTACCTATTGCATCTTCAAGTTGTAGCTTTTCATTGATTAGAATATCTTGCATCTGTTTACTAAGATTTTTACCGCCCATAGATAAGAGTTGATCTATCTCTTGTAAACGTATAAGTTGTTCAGCATCTGCTCCTATCTGTTGACTAAGATTCTTATATCTTACAGCGTCCCCATCTATAGGTTCCATCCACCCCATAACTTTCTTAGCACCACCCATAGAATTTCTATTTAAGAAGATACCTAAGATACTTCCAAATATACTAAAAGGTGCAGACTCTAACATATTTTTTTTCTTTCTTACACCGGGGCTATCACTGTCTGTAGTTCTAAACACTTCGGGTAAAGGTATTCTGCCTTTTGGTCCGAATGTCTCAGGGAACATTTCACTTACAGTTGTAGTAAGTGTATCATCTTCTCCAACATCACTTAGACCTAAGATTGAAGCATCACCTAATCCGTGTACAGTCATGGTTGCTGCAAGATTACCCCACCATCTTGAACTAAATCGTGTAGCTTGTGGTAATAATCTTGCAAGCTGTTTATCAGCAGCCGCAGAAAATAATAATGAAGGTAACACAATAGACGATACACGTCTTAATTGTTGATGCCACTCACTATCTAATTTAGTTTGTTCATCCCACCAGTCATCTACTTTACCCATGCCGGGTATCATAGTACCAGCTGCATCAACAAAGAAGTCTGCAAGACCTAAACCGGGTGAAGATAAACCTTGAAATGTGTTATCTAAAATCTTTAAAGGATTAGATGATCCATACATACTACCCATATTCTCTCTTTTAGCTAATCTAGCTTCTTCTAAAGACATACCATAGTATTTCTGATGAAACTCATCCCCTAGCTGTTGACGTTTATTTCCATCCTTTTCTTTAAAATAAGTATTATACTCTTCTAGCATCTTATCGTTATTCTCTTTGATAGATAAATCTATTGAGCTATTACCATAAGGTGACTTAAAAGGTGCAGGGAATACAGGTGTTGGATCTACAGTAGTTGTTGGAGTTACTTCTTGTTCGTCTTCTTTTATTCCTTCTGGATAAAATGTATCTCTTAAATCTAAATTATTCTCCTCCATCTGTTTCCTCCGCTTGGATTTCATTTCTTTCTTTTAGTAAGAACTCTTTTACTTTTGGAAGAGCACTTGCATATAAAGCTAATATTGATATGGGTGTGTTTGTTTGTTTAGAAACTCTATCCATACAAACTGCCATAAGTTTGTCGTTTGGATTTTTTATGTTTTGAACAGGTTTAAACTGCTCATCACACCAATCACTACCAACTGTTTCTACAAAGATATCTCTTTGTTCTTTAGTGTTGGGAAATCTCTTGTTAATTACTTCTTGTAAGAAATCTTTTCTAGTTATACCCAAAGTTTTTAAATGTGGGTAAATCTGACCTAGTAAGGGATGATTAGCTGTATGTCCGTTTGTACCGGCAGCTTCTAAAAGTAGTGTATCAGAAAAATGATCTTGAGCTTGAATAGCAACAGCATCTAAAAGAAAATTAATTTTTTGTTTTTTAGATTTATTACCATCAAGTACTTCTTTTATTTCTCCTGATGATGTATTATTGTAGACTGTTCCTACTTTGTCTAAAAATACTATTCGATTGTCTCCAGTATTACCAACTCTATGTTTAAATATACCATGACCTCTAATTCTTGTATCTGGGTCTGGGTCTATAGGTATACCATTGGCATCAATTCCTAACATAAAATTAAGTTGAGCTTTTGATGCTTCCCAAGCAGCACTAGAACTATCAAATTTATTTCTATTAGTTACATAGTAATTAAGCATAAATGCAGCAATATCATTGGCGATCTCACCTGTAGAATCATGTCGACTTTGAGTCAGCGAGTTATCTTTTATAATAGTTGTGAGTTTATCATTACCCAGATCAATTAAATGAGTATCTAACTGATTAACCTCTTTATTTTCTAGATCTGCTATATCAAAAAAGTTATCATGAGCCCAATTAATATCTTGATCTCCTTCTGGTGCAGTTAACCACGAGTCTATAATAGCACTTGTATTTCCAGCACGTAGATCTTTAAATAACTGATTCTTAAGTAAACCTTTATCTATTGTAGTATCTGAAAAAGCTAGGCTACGTCCTATTGTTGCAACAACTACTGGGTTGTTTTTAAACTGTTCAAAATCTTTCCATAGTTTACCTTGGTTCTCAGGCTTTCTGTAATATTCACTATTAACTTTATCAATGAAAGGTCCAGCATCTGCTGCGTATTTAGCTTCGGTTGATTTCTTTTCTGCATTTTTAACATTATCATGTATTCTAGCCCATTCTTCAAGCAACTCGTTTTCTAAATTAGGATGCCTACCAAGAATACGATTATGATTTGGATTTTTAGCATTTTTATCTGGATTTACAATTTCATAACCAAATGGATTAGCTGCATTTTTACCTAATACTTCTTCAGCAAACAAGGTATAATTATTTGCATACCTTGGATTATACATCAATTCGATTGCTAAATTTTTAAATGATTCTTTTGGATTAACATTGATAGGTGCGGACCATTCTCCATTTCTACTTTGTACAGGTAAAGATGAATAAGTACTAAGCATAATTTTCCAATTATTATTAGCACTCACATAATCATTATCCTTATGTGAAACTTTAATAAGATCAGGTTGACCATTAACTACTGCTGAATCTCGATTATATTCATAACCTAGAGTATACTGAGTTTCATACTTTCGACCTTGAGCTCTAAAAGCTTTCTGTATCTCTAACCCTGCTTTAGACTTAGGATTAAGTCCTAACTGTCTACAAACTTCTATACCACGAAAATGTATAATTGAAGCTATATTCTTATGATCTACTTTGATGGGATTGGGATTATTTGGATCCTCAATCATAGCAATAGTATCACGAATAATATTAGGAAGATCAGCTATTACATATTCTTTTTTTAAATCAATTAATTTAGGATTGCTAGTTTTAAGCTGATATAATGCTACTTCAGCTTCTTTCTTTGCAGTAACATCACCAGTTTTTAAATACTCAGATACACGGCTAGTAAAAAAATTTGTATAATCACCAAATATTTTTTGACCTTTTTTATCAATTCCTATTTGAAACTGTAATAGTTTATCTAAAGTACCATTTCTTATAAGATCTTCATAGTCATCAGCTGCGGCTCTTGTATCAAGAAATCCTCTACTAGCTGACCAAAGTTCTGTACTAGCTTTAGCAAGAGAGGGAGCTAACTCCCCCCATGTTTCTGCTAAGTCATCTTGTTCTTTTATACGTTGTTTAAATCTCTCCTGTCTTCTCTCATTATTTGTTTCTAAAGCGTCAGCCTTCATCTTACGTGGACCGACCTCTTCTATTTCATATTTCTCTTTTCTATTATCAGCCTCTCGTGAGAGTTTACCTGTAAGAGAATCAAGGAATATATTATCTGCTCTCTCTCGTTGACTGGAGAGCTTTTCTAACTGTCTGATTTGAGTATCGGACTGCTGTCTCATTGCTGTTAAGCCAGCATCCAAAGTACTGTATCGTGGATTGCCTCCGGAAGCGTACCTCCGAAGACTTTTACTCCTTTTTGCCATTTTTTACCATGCGTTAATTATATCCGTTGCCGTGCCTGCAAGACTTATTAATGATGTACCCCAGACTCTATTAGCTGCCGCTGAAGGCGATGCCATTGCTCCCATGATAGGTTGTGGTCCAAAGTCATAATCTTGTAATACTCGTGGGTATTGATATACTGCTTGAGGTGTTGGTAACGGTTGTACTGGTGTTGGTAGGATACCGGGATCTAACATTTTTGATGCGTAAGCATTTAGATCAGCAACGATTCGTCCTCGACTTATTTGGTCGACTGTGCTTTCTGATTCTGCTGTAGCGTTATTTAATGCTAAATCTAATAAATTTAATTTAGTTCCAAATTCTAACATTTTGGTACTTCGAGCTTTATCAACTGATCTACCAGTCTGACCTCTCGATCTGATTTCTCCTTCTGCTATTAAATAGTCAAGGTATTCATCATTTTGTTCATATAATTGTTCTGCTCTTATCTCTTTGAGTTTTCGTTGTTCATCATTCAAAGCTGCTTGCTCTTCCAGACGGTTCATTGTTGTCTGACCTAAAAATATATTATCAGATTTTTCATACATCCGTTCATTGGTATCTTGTTCCATGTTACGGATTTGTAAATTATAATTATAAGTTCTTAGGTTTGTAGCATCTTTATATGCAGCTACCTGTCCTTCTTGTTCAGCTTTCTTTTGTATTTCTTGTACAGCAAAATCTCTGTCAGCGATAGCAGCTTGTTTTTGCATTTCCCAAGCTTCCATATCATATTGATACTGAGATCTTGCTGCTTCATTCTGTGTATTGGCTGCTGATCTGGCTGCTGAAGCACTTTTAGATGCTCCAAACAAACCGACACCAGCACCAATAATTGGTCCCCAAGGTATTGGCATTATGTTCTCCTGTAAAATCTAGGTGAGTATATTCCTTCCCACATCATAGAGTTTAAAGAGACAGGGAATGGTGAGTCGTTGAATAATCGTAGTGTAAAATTATCTGTTTTTTGATGTATAGGTAATGTAAATACAGTATGATCTGATATTGCAATATCGTTAGCTAAATACTGATCAGCTTTAATAACTGGATTTAGGCTATACCATTCATCAAGATATATAAGTATCTTAACACCATTAGCTGGTGCAGAGTTGAATGTAATTTTAGGTACAGTACCACTTGTAGTATCTATAGTAAAAGCTGTAGTTACCACGTTATCAAGTTTAACTTTTACCTGATCGTCGTCTACATAACTTAGGTCATCATCTACCCAGTTAAAAACTGTGGTACTACCATCACCTGTGTACTCTTTTTTACCTTGACGTATACCTTTAGACTTCAACTTAAAGCCCATGACTCCTGATAAACCTACGGCAAACTTCATACGAGCTATTGTTAGATTAGCAGTAAAGTCACTGAGTTTCATTTCATCATCTACTCTAAAATAAGTCTTAGGTAGTGTAACATCAAAATCATATTTATATCCTACTATGACATCACTCGCAATACTTGTTAAGTTTTTAAATGGTACTTTAAAATACGTATTACCACTTTCAACTACACGCTCTGGAGATATAGTAAATCCAGATTCAATAAATTGACCTTGTGCTGTCGTACCTTTAATTATTAATACAGGTGTAAGGTTAGTAGCATCGTTGTAAGGTATAAAGCATTTAGAAAACTCGCCAGCTGTGTCGTATGTAACCGAGCTAGCTGTCGCATATAAATCTATACATGGGTTTAGTCTTTGTCCATCATTATTAACAATAATAGCATCTTCTGGACTTTGACTAAGACTAGCTTTGCTAAGTGTAAATTGTCCGCCCTGTTTTGTTACAGCAAAAAATTCGTCAGAATCTGCTGCTATGGTTTGTACATTACCGGGTGCTTCCCAGTTAAACCATGTTTGTAATTTTATATCAGTACCTTCAACATACTGCCTGAATAGATATATGTATCTTGTACTCTGTCCTGAAAACGCAATGAATTGGTTTTGTGCACTGGATATAAGAGTATCCATGTCAGCTGGTATCCATTCATTTACAACATTACCTATGTCAGCTACCTGTGGGTTTTCGTTTTCTCCACGTGTGACCATAGCGAAGACTCTAGTATAACTAGGGGTCTTACTGATAAAGTTAATTGTGGTACCAGTATCAACAGGGTCAATAACCGTATCCATTTCATAGTTAGCTATTGTTCGTATAACTGTTTTAGTTGGTGTAAGTATACCATCATTAGCTCCCATAAGAAACTGCTGATTAGCACTAAATAACACAAGACCTTGAGTAGATGGTATTACACTGTGTAATGCAACTGGTTTAATTGTACTAGCACTTAAATCAATAGGATCTGAGTCTGTAACAATCTGTGCGGAAGTATGATAAAAGTCAAAAAACTTAGCTGATTGACTCATAGATACTGTGTCACCAGATAAAAAACCTAATCTATTATTATGAAAGAATGATTGAGTTATTTTTTGACCTACAAATGATGGATGTGAATTAGTATCATCATCACCTACAGCTCGTGCTTCATATGTTACACGTTGAAATGTAAAATTATTAACACTTGTATTAACTAATTCATGCGGCATCGTAGAATTATCTAGTCCTGTTGATGTATCAGGAGCTAATGTTTCTCCCCAATAACCCGGTCCAGATGTACTATTATCAGCTACAAATTTTAGATAATATGCTTTAGTTAATGCACCACTATTAATAATTTTAACTACATGATTATGTACAGACTCACTAGGTAATTCATCTAATGTAGCTACTTGATCTTGAAATACAGTCATCTGGTTATTAAATGGACCAGCTGTACCAGTAAGAGTAAAGGATGCGTTTCGAGTTAAACGTATACTATCTTTTAATTTTGTTGTAGTTAGACCTGAGATACTTAAACCATCGATACGACTTTTTAATTCTGTTAAAACTGTATCGTATGTAGCATTGCTAGGTGAAGCATATGCTGTAATAGCTTGACCGGCTACACTTACATTATAGGTAGTATCAACTGATGTACCTGTAATTTTAATTGTACCTTGTCTGTTTGCATTAAACGTAGGATCAGCTATTTTAGCTACGACCTTTGTCTTATTAGTAATTATAGATTTATCTTGTATCGTTAGGATGTCATAGTCTGTACGTGTTCCTGTAAGGTATGCCTGAGCCCCTGTACCGTACGTTACGGTAGCTGCGGCAAAGGTTACAGCGTTCCATATAGCAATAGCTCCTGTAGAGCCTCCTGACGCTGGTGTAATACATCCTATATATTTTTCATCATCGGTTCTAGATATAAAGAACCACTTTGAGTTGTCATATGTAGTGCCAGTACCTAGATTACCGATCCACTGAAACCCCGGTCTCTTTGTGAGACCAAAGGTTGGATCAGGATAGCCGTTGATACACTCCTCGACTTGACCGGGAAGTTTCTTATCATCAGATTGTCTAGATACTCCACCAAGATAATCGTCAACTCGCTGAGTAACTGCTGGCATTATCGTTGTAAAGCGTGAAATGGTTGGTAACTTTGATAGTAGTTTTGAGAGTCTTGTGGATGACCAAACATAGTAAATTGCCCTTGGCTAGTTTCGTATTCAGTTGCTAAAGATCTCATTTCTAATTCTTGAGACTTAAGTCGTGTATACTGATCGTCGTCTCCTACTATTCTACCAGACACAAGGGTAGCTGCTCTGGCTTTAATGTAGTTTTGTATAGGTTCTGGAAGATCTATAAAGTCAAACTCCCAGACTACGTCACATTCAATAGGACTGTACTCCCATGTAAATCTGTGATTCTGTCTATCATACAATTTACCATTTCTACGTACAGCATGGTAAGGTGCGTTCTGTGGGTTTTCTGTTAGTTTTATTTGTATTATATTATTAGGTATAAGTATTTCGTTATTGTTATCTTTTGTAAACTCATAGTGATACTCTCGGTTAAAGGTCCATCCTTCAGATTGTACCTCTCGTGACACCTGTAACAGTGTATCATAAGCAATCGCAACTTCCGGGTTGGTTTGGTCTAGTGTAGTTACAGGAGCCTGACCACATGATGTGAGTATCTGGTTTATAGCTGGTAGCTCTTGTGTAGCATTTG
>VTLG01013696.1_pt1 | contig 12007 bp, 14 predicted proteins | sample 4694571 | NCBI WGS metagenome assembly VTLG01 (sample SAMN12604809, study PRJNA352737) | marine metagenome | biome: ENVO:00000447; feature: ENVO:00000209|ENVO:00000569|ENVO:01000036; material: ENVO:00002151; isolation source: viral sequences binned using virsorter ... | reverse complement strand
GCCTCACCTTGCCGAAAACAATGGTGTAATTTATTTTAGTGTTATCTTCTAGGTCCTCACCACTCTGGAATGGTTTTGTAGAAATTCCAATTTTATGTTTTGTATTTTCACATCCAACTAAAAGTAAAAGCACCAACGCTAGGCCAATTATCAAAGCCTGTACCGCTTTTTCAGTTGTTCGAATTTTTTTTCTTGCGTTTCTTCTTCTTTGAAAAAGCTTTAAAGTCCTGAATTTCATTTTCAACTCCCGATACCTTTTCTTTAAGAACTGCAACATCTGACTTAAGACCGACTGTTGTTGTGAGACTCCAGCCAGAGAGGGCGATGAGAATAGCCAAGAGTGCAGTAATAATTTTGTCATTCATATTAATTACAATTATCTTTGCTTAAATCCACCGGTACTTCTTTAGTAAACCACAACCATGATGAAATTTTAGTTCCATCTTGGGTGTATGTACATTTTTGCCCGAGCGAGCAAGAACTTAAAGCCACAAGTGCTAGTATTAAAAATATTTTATTTATTGACATGATTCGCATTCTCCTGTGTCGTCGATGACGACGCCACCACCTTCATAGGTAGAGTCTTCTTCTCTGTTACCACATTCACAGTTAGTACATTCACCTTCTGCATTTGGACAGTGGCACATTTTATTACATTTTTTACACCATCGTTCAGTCATTTTTTGTTTCCTCAATATCATAGAAGTAGTTGTCGCTATCTTCTGTTTTCCATTTTCTACTATCCTCTACATTCCATTCGGTGGTTTGAACTTTCCAATCAAATGGAACTTCCTCCTTAACAGTAAATGAAGGAATACTCCATATAATTCTGTTGTTGGGCTGGGCTGCATAATTTCCATCCTCTAATGCAAGGATGTGGGCGCACTTATGTTCGTGCGGTATCTCGGAATGATCCGTGTCCACTATATTACTCTCTGGATGAGCCCAGTCAACAGTAAAGAGATAGGCACCAGGGTGCCATTTCTTGTCTTTTCCTATATATTTTCCTGATTGTCCGTCTAGGATATCAAAAGAAGTAACGCTAGGATAGTAACTAAAGCAATTCCACAGCTCCAGCTCATCAAGTCTATATCTAGGAACTTCTTTTGCGTCATAGCCTCTTTGAATGAAAGCGGATATCGGTATCCGATAGAATACAGCACCGTTTTCCATAATTGCATGAAAGAGTACAGGACGCCCTGTAATCGATGCCAGGCCAAAGATAATGCAGTCTTCGACTTCTCCATGATGTTCTTTAAGATCATAGAGATATTCTCTCCTGATCTGTGAATAAAGCACAGGAATGTTCGCATTCAAATAGGCCATCGGTCATATAATTCCTAGTTTACTAAAAAATATATGGCAACGATTACTACCACAACAGCGGCAGATATCTTTGGATTAGCTTTTGCTAATGTCCATACTTGTTTTACTTTTTCCATAGTTTCCTCCTGGTTAATCGTAAATATCACCCCAATTAGACCCGAACTCATAGTCTACTTTATTGGGAATTTCAAGTGTAACAGCATTCTCCATAATCTCAACGATTTTTTGGGCATCTTTTTCGTTCTCAATAGACAAGTCAAGTTCATCGTGAATTTGAATATGTGCTATAATCCCTTCTTTATATAGCTCTAGCATAGATTTTTTTGTCATATCAGCAGCTGACCCTTGAATTAATTTATTTAAAGATTTGTATGTGTAAGCTCTTCTAATCCCTGGTCCATGTTCCCTGAGTGCATCTTCATGCGACATGGCCTTATGCATACCAAAACTGTTAGGTTCCCATAAATGAAATCTACAAAGTCGACCTAGTAAAGTTCTGATCTGTCCTCTGTCCTGTGCTCTGTTGGAAGCCTTCTCCATTAGTTGTTTAACAAATGGAACCTTGGCATGGTATTGATTAAATAATTCTGATGCTTTATCTTTTGTCACTCCGAGTTCTGCTTGAAGTTTTGCTTTGCCCATCCCATAAAATAATCCTAAATTAATTGTCTTAGCCTGGGATCTTGGGATCTCTGCCATGTCGGCAACGGTTTGGTGAAAATCTGATTTAATATTTTCTTTATAAGAATCTACAACATCATAGACTGAAGGTAGTTTATAAAGTGATGCGTAATGAACTACGAGTCTTGGTTCCTGTTGATTGTAATCAAAACATCCCCACTTACATCCTTCTTCAGGTATAAATAAACTTCTAATCTTGGGCCCTAAGTCTTTGTTTCGTGCTGGAATCTGTTGAAGGTTAGGATTCTGATATGAAAATCTTCCTGTTACTGTTCCTCCGGTCTGTGATCTTAATTGATTTATCTCTGCGTGAATTCTCCCTTTGTGTTCGTATCTTAAAATAGAATCTATAAAAGTAGTGTGAGCTTTATTAATCTCTCTTGCCTTTGCAATCATATTAACAACCGGATGTTTATGTTCTTGTAAAAAATTTTTAGTAAATGATGGAGCTGAAGTTTTATCCGTACGTGGATATTCTAATCGTAAGACATCAAATACATTTGCAATTGATCTTGCAGCCCATATCTGTGTATCTATGTTTGTTTCTCCTTTTATTTTATGTAATAAATCTTGTTCTGCTTTTTTAAATTCTGTTTTCATTGCTTGAGCTCTTTCGACATCTACTCTTACACCTTTAAATCTCATATCCACAAGACAAGGGAAGAGTTCTGTTTCTAAATCAAAGATGTCCTCCAGGTCCTGGTTAATAATTTCTTTTTTCAATTCTTGCCACAAACCAAAAGTTACTTCTGCATCTCGTTCTGCATAAGACCCAACATGCATAGCGGGAAGTTTATACATTTCAGCTTTGGGATTGATTCCCCATTCTTCGGCAGCTTCGGCTAAAGCCGATTCATTCTTACCATAACCGAGGTAATGCCAAGATAAACTATTAAGATCGTACCTGAATCTATTTTCATCTGTCACTGCTGCAGCCAGCATAGTACACACAATATTACCGTTTATTTTGAAACCCATAGCTCTTAACCAGCAGACGTCATAGATAGCATTGTGAAATATTTTTGTTGAAGGAGATTCTAGTATATCTTTAAGCCATAACAGGACTTTTTGTTTGTCCATATTACCGCCGCCTTCGTGGGCGATTGGAAAGTATCCTTTATAATGTTGGGTAGCAACAGCGATACCAATTACTTCGCCATTACCAATAATAGCACCGGATCCTTTTTTAATTAAGTCTGGATCTTTTGTTTCTAAGTCTATTGCAATTTCATCAACTTGACGTAAGTCAGGAAATTCTGTTGGTTTGACCCATTCTGTTTGAGCTTCAAACTTAGGTATTCTCATTAAGAATAATCCCTTTCAATTATCATATCTATAAAATGTTTTGCTTTTTCCAAATCTTGCTTTTTTCCTTTCAACCTGTGTCTCAAGATATATTTTATAACGCATCCTTCTGGATAAAGCAACTCGTTTTCAATTACAAATTTACTTGGCTGAATTTTAAATTTCTGATAATGTGTTCCACCAATTTGTTTATTGTAGACTTTCGATGTCATAACCATGGTCCTCCTTTTTTGCCGCCAGAATATATAAATTTTGTTTAGTACGTGTGACGCCGACATACCACACTCTGTTTTCTTCATCTTCTTTGTCTTGACTTTTTTCAATAGCTTCTCGAATAGTTTTAGTATTATCCAAGATAAGTAAAACGTTATCCGCTTCACCTCCTTTAGCTGCATGAATCGTTGATAGCTTAACTCTAGCTTCTTTGGATAATTCTTCACCACTTTGAAGCATGTCTCTAATATATAAACTGTCTTCAGGTTCAGTTTCAAAAACTTCAAACCATGGTTGAGTGAGGGCATAACCAAATTCTTTTAGGTTGTACATTCGTTCTTCATTTTGTGGAAATTCTTTACCAAAGTATTCAAAAAGATCGCGACACTCTGAAATAGAGAGCAGTGATCCATTGGTCCAGCGCGTGTAGTTCTGTATAGCTTCGTACAATCTTGTTTTATAACTCTTTCTATTTTTATATTCAAAATAAATTCCCATTTCCCTGAGGATAGGTTTAAGTTTTATTAATTTATCGTTGTATCTAGCTAACACTAACCATTTTCCTTCATGTAAAGGAACATCTTCGATAGATGTACCAAAATATATTGAGCCATCTTCATCACGTGCTTCCCATTTTTTTTTCAATCTCCGTTCATCTGGTATTCTACTTAAAATGTTGTCAGCAATATGTTGAACTAATCTAGGAACTCGATAAGATTGTGGTAATACTATTTCTTTTGCGGGTTCTCGTTGGAATCTTTTAACATCGGCACCTGCCCATCCATAAATGGCTTGGTCATCATCGCCAGCTAATATAACATGTTTAGAGTTTTTCTTTAAAACATCAAACATTTTCCATTGAATCGGCGATAAGTCCTGCGCTTCATCAATAAAAACGACGTCATATTTTGGACATAATTCTGACACAATGAATTTTTCAATCATATCTGTAAAATCTTTGAGGTGGAAGGACTCTTTATAGTTATTTAATTCATCTCTTAAAATATATAGTAAATTTTTTTCTAGTTCGTAAGAGTACATGCCGGTGTTATATTCTGTTTCAATAGGTATCTCTTTGATTCTTGCCGCGTTAATTAAATTAAAATATTCACTATCTGAATCCACAAAACCTGTTTTCTCTTCTCCATTACTATAAACTGTTACTTCTATCCCTACACTTCTACCAATGTCTTCGTAGTGTTCGTCCTGCATCACTTCACTTTTTTTCAATCCTAATTTCCAAAAAGCCAGTGAATGTAAAGTTCTAAAATGTTTTAATTGTTTTTCATTTATATGTGAATTTTGATCGAGCATTCTTTCCTTAGCTTCAGCTGCCGCTTTTTTAGTAAAAGCAAAATATCCTATTTTATCAATAGGAGTTCCTAGTTTAAGAAAAGTTCGGGCATAATGTAGGAGACGCGTTGTTTTCCCTGTTCCCGGAGGCCCGAGTATTTTTCTCATCATAAGATTTCCGTTTTATGTTTTACGTTAGTGTGATGAATCGGAACGTTTTCAAATTCTTTAATAGAAATTTTTACAATATTTTTAGTAGGTGTATTATATTTTCCTTTATCTTTAGTAGGGAATCGTTTTTGATCTAGAAAATCTATCTCACATTTTTTATAGGTCGCCTCCATCATGGTGCCTGTTTTGTCTTCACTATATTTCCAGTTCTTGGATTTTAATTTGTCATAAAATTTATCAAATTTAAAAAAAGCATATCCTTCTTCTATTAAAACAGTTCCTGTTTTAAATCCTGCATCATTCATAGCTTTAGGACCGTTAATTTTGGCATGAAGTACATCATGTAATTTTTCTTTAGAGGTTGTTCCAATTGGAGGGTTAACTATTTTTTCAGTTTTCCATAAAGCATCCAGGACTATTTGATCTTTATCTCCTTTGATAATTGGAGGAGCAAATCCTGCAGCTTTAGATATTGAGTTTCTTCTTTTACGTTGGTCATTCACATGTTCGACTGAACGACAATGAACCGTAGCTGTACTCACTCCATCTGGTTTAATGACATCGAATTCATATTCGGGTTCAGGATCAAGATCTATTTTTTTAAGATTAGTTAGGATTGGGTAAGTTCCTTTAGAGCCTGCCAAGACTCCAAATTTTTTCTTAAGACATATTCCTTTTTTACAATGATCATTGATAGGACTTTCGGTACAAGTAAATCCTTTTTCAGATTTATTCCATGATCTTATTTTAGCGTTTAGAATTCTATCATCCCATGCATTAGCATGCTGTTGTTCGAAATATTTTACTGGTGCATTTTTAACTTTTTGTTTCCAAGTATCTTCATACTTCATCTTCACAAATACATGATAATTATACATAAATCTGTCTTTGCCATCAAAGGCAGGATTCTTCATAATCTTGCTAAGTGTGGCTAGGCAAGGTGGTCCTTCCTTAAATTCTTCATCGGCTCCTTCATAAATTGCCTGATCAATACCTTCAGTAATTTTATTTAATTCGTCGGGATGTACAAGATTAGATTCAACTAAAGGGATGAATTGTTCAAAAGTAAATTCTGTTCCGTCTATATTTAATGCTCTTCTATCTGTCTTATTAAAATAAGGTAAATTAATAAATTGTCCTGGTCGTAGTCCCCCTCTTTCCAGGTCCCGAGTCAATTGAGTTTGTTTTGGAAAAATTTCTGTGTCTGCTTTTAGATTAAAGAGAGGAAGAAGATTACTTAAAAAAGATTTTAATGTGGCTGCATCCACAAACTTTTTCATAAAGATGTAGAGATGAAGTGATCCGCTCTTAGATAAGATGGGGATAAGGGGTAATTTGTATTCTTGAATTTTGTCTATAATAAATTTTTTGTCGAAGTGTGCGTAATTAGATGGGTCTATATCAATAATTCCATATTTAGTTTCCCCGTCTTCGTTACAGGGCTGCATTCCAATTGATTTGATTCCATTTAAGTGATCAATGTAAACTTGATCAGTAAGTTGCTCGTAGTTCCAACGATAGTCTCCTGGTTTTAATTTAAGTTTTCCGCTATCAGGATCACGATAGGCATTCTTAATATTAGCGACACCATAAGCTCCTCTATAGCCGTTAAAAATCTGTATATATTTCTCATTCATAATATCTTTCCATGGGCCCTTCAGTCTCCCTCCGGGCCCACGTCATGCATGCTTTCTTCTTCCGAAGAAATTAGAAATGCGATTCAGAACCTTTAGGTTTTTCCTCACCATGTTTTGCTTTAACACTTCCTTTGGAAATGTTTTCAGAAAACGTTTTGGCTTGTTGATAGAGTGAACTATCACTGACTGGTCCTACCTTACTTACTTCCCAACCAAACCAAGTGCCTTTGTCATTAGACATTTGAGTTGTTTTTAGTTTGTAAATATGGCTAAAAGATGCCGGAGTATATAATCCGTTTTTACCTTTTAGTTTTAAACCATTCATCATTGAGTTCCATTTTCTACTAATTTTTAATTGAGTAGATTTCATAGAAATCAAAGCTGTTGAGGGACTATCTCCTAAGATAATCACAAAGTGTGATGCAGTTTTTTCGATATAATTACCATTAGGTAATCTATCTTTATAATTTGCATCTGCTTTTGTTTTTGACATGATGTCGGATGAAGATTGGTAGATGTTAATAGGCGCACCTAGACCCACTCCTCTATCCTTCCATTCAAGATATTCAAGTTTATAAAAAGCTGGAATAACATCAATGCCTTCCACCCCATCATATAACTCGCCAGTAACAGAATTGTATATCATTCCTGCCTTGGCACCTTTCACATATTTACCATCCCTTTCATTTACTTCGGGGGATAATTGTGCGAGGATTTTTAAAAAAGGCAACGCTAAGTCTTGTTGACTTATATCACCTAAACCTTTTGCTGCATCTTCTTCAAACACATTGGCTGGAAGAGGAGCATCGGTTTTTTTTGTCATGGTTCCTTGTTCTTTGTTCATGATTATTTTTTCCTTGTTATTTTTGTTCTGTTGCCCGTGAACAGGTTAAAAAGATCAGAAGGCATTTCTTGTCCAGCTTCTAGCCGTTCTCTGACCAATGCTTTAAGTGTCATGGGTTCAACCTTTAATTTCTGGACAGGTTCGTACCCTTGACCTTTGGCAAGGTTTGCGTATTCGCTCGCCTTGTTGTCTTCGTTACGACCAAAAGCAACAGTAATCTCATTTTTAATAAGATCACCTAGGCCGTTGTCTCGAAGCCATTTAAATGCTCCTTCTCGTTGTGCAACAAGAATAGAAGCACCGTAGACGGGTTTAACTTCAACTGAAGATCCGTCTGCTAATTTTAATGTGGAGATATTCATTTCCTGCATCATTGTAGGAATAACTTCTCCCGACACTAAGTCTACTTTTCTTTTAAGTTCCTTCAACTCTTTTTCTTTTTGAGTGAATTCATCCTCTAAGTTTTGTAGTTTTACTACTTGATCAGACAGACTCTTTGCCTCATTAACTGAGTCTAAGTCCTCTCTCTGATCTTGTTCAAAATCAATTTTATTCATCTATTTCTCCTTTCTCATGTAGATTAATTTTAATAGGGTAATAAACTTTATCTTGTTTATCCCATTTTAATAATTGATATTTACCGTTAGTTATATCAGAAACAATAGAACATGCTACGCCAATGATAGCCGGGTCCCCGGTTAATAATAAATAATCGGCTATCGTATAATTTTTCAAAAGATTACGAAGCTTAAATATTAATGGACCTGGCGAAAAAATTATTTGAGAAAATTCTGGTAATAAAAATTTAAATTTTCCGTATTTAGATGCACTCATGATATTTATTCTAGGAGCACCGGCTTTTGTGCCTGGTATTTCCTGAATAACATAAACAATGGGCGATTGTTCACCGCTTCCCAGTACACTAAACATTTTTTCTTCTTTCTAACATTGACAATCTATATAGGATGTTCTATATATAAAGTCAAGAAAGAAAAATTAAAAATTATGAATTACAAATTTAAAACTAAGCCATACGCGCATCAATTAAAAGCGTTAGAGGTTTCCTGGAATAAAACCTATTTTGCGTACTTCATGGAAATGGGTACCGGTAAATCAAAAGTTTTATTAGATAATATGGCCATGCTGTACGATTGTGGAAAAATTAATGGTGCCTTAATTGTGGCTCCTAAAGGAGTCATAGGAACTTGGTATGACCAGGAGATACCTACCCATCTGGCTGATCATATCGAAAACAAGGCGGTATTATGGCAGGCCAATATAAATAAAAAACAACAAAAAAAACTAGACCTTTTATTTGAAGGGGGACAAGATTTTCATATTTTAATTATGAATGTGGAATCGTTTTCTACTCAAAAGGGAGTAGATTTCGCGTATAAATTCCTAAGTTGTCACAACGTGTTAATGGCTATTGATGAAAGCACCACTATAAAAAATCCAGATGCAAAAAGGACAAAGAATATTTGTAAGTTAGCTCCTCATGCTAAGTATAGAAGAATTCTTACAGGCTCTCCGGTCACTAAATCTCCTTTAGATCTTTATAAACAATGTGATTTTTTAGAACCAGAATTATTAGGGCATACTTCTTATTATACATTTAGAACACGTTATGCAGTTATGAAAACCGCCAACTTTGGAGGACGCTCAGTTCAAATAGTAGTCGGGTATAGTCATCTTGAAGAATTGGCTGAAAAATTAAAAGCTTTTTCTTACCGAGTTTTGAAAGATGAATGTTTAGATTTACCTCCTAAAACTTATATGAAAAGAATCATTAAATTAACCCCTGAACAAGAAAAAATTTATAAACAAATGAAACATTTGGCATTGGCGCAGATGGAAGGTAAAATGATGACGACTGCTACTGTTTTAACTCAACTTATGAGACTTCAACAAATTAATTGTGGTCATTTTACTGCTGATGATGGAACCATTAAGCCTATAAAAAATAATCGGACTATTGAACTACTTTCCACTCTGGAAGAGATACACGGTAAAGTTGTTATTTGGGCCCATTACCAGTACGATGTAGAAACAATCGTAGAACATATTAAAAAAGAATACGGAGATGATTCAGTAGTAACTTATTACGGAAAAACGCCCATGAATGAACGCCAAGATAATATTCAAAAATTTCAAAACCCGACTAATCCAGTCAGGTTTCTAGTTGGAACGACTCAAACAGGTGGCTATGGAATTACCCTAACCGCTGCATCGACCATGATTTATTATTCCAATGGATACGATTTAGAAAAACGCCAACAATCAGAAGCTAGAATTGATAGAATTGGTCAACATTTTCCTATGACATATATTGATATTATGGTAGAAGATACAGTTGATGAAAGGATTGTTAAAGCTTTGAGGAAAAAAATAAACATCGCTACTAAAATAATGGGCGAAGAATTAAAGGCATGGATTTAAAAGAATATATTTTACCCAAGAACAATATGATAGGAGGATGGTATATTCCCCCTCTACTTTGTGATGATCTTATAAGTTTATTTAAAAATAATAAAGATAAACAGTCTCCAGGAGTAGTAGGTCCTCCTCCACGAGTCGATACCAGTGAAAAAATATCTACAGAAGTACCTATCAACCCTACTTATGACCATCCAACATTTTTACTATATAAAAATCTTATGGGAAATATTGTTCATTTATATGAAAAAAAATATCCTGAGATTGAACAATTTAGTAAATTTGGAATGGGAGAACCGTGTCAGATTCAGCATTATAAACCAGGAGAAGGATTTAAAAAGTGGCATTTTGAAAGAAGCAGCAGAAAAGAAAATCGTTGTTTAGTTTTTATGACTTATTTAAATGATGTTCCGGAGGGAGGCACTCATTTTAAATATCAAGAATTAACGACTCCTGCGGAAAAAGGATTAACACTTATTTGGCCAACAGATTTCTCTCACACGCATAAAGGCCAAATTACAGATAAACACGAAAAGTACATAATAACGGGATGGTTGGGATTTGCTTAATCCTACATTTTCTGGGACGGTAGTAAAAGTTTGCTTACAAATTTTTACCTATTTTACGTATCGGTCAGTTGAGAGCCCTAGGATTGGTTTATAATTTGTCTTTCCATTGTCGTCTTTAAAGGCCATTAAGTATTCTTTCCTGTTACTATTTATTTCTTTCTTGTAGCTTACGTGGATCCATCCTGAGTTGGGTTGCCCGGGCTCATAGTACTCGAGAATTAATTGGTCAAACATAAGGTTCTCTTTGATCCAGTCGCTGACTTCATTGTTAGGAGTGCCAAAGATTTCAAAATCCGCCGCCTCTCCTTTACAGTGTTGCGAAGTGCTTGAACTACCTATCTTTTTTGACAGGATTTCGTTGCGATATCCGCTGGAAACGGTGACTGTGTGATTAAAATGGTCTCTAACGGGCTGTAGGACCCTCTCACAGAGCAATCTTAAGTTCTCTGTCTCATCCTCACTGGGATTATTATCTAACCCCATACGTGTTGCTGTTTGTGACTTGGTCAGTTCAGCCAAGCTAAAATTTTTAGATAGTTTCATGATTTTAATGGTTCATTAATGAAAAAATAACATAAGCCATACCACTAATTAAAGCACCAACAGATACTAATAGAATACTTTCTATTCTATTAATCTGTGTCTCTAATTTAAGAATCTTGTCATGAGTTTGCTTTTGCATAATCCTGCAGAGCTTTTCATGAGATTCTATTTTTTGTTGTGCGTTGTACTTAGCCATTAAGCGGTCAGTCCCTTCTGTCTTAGACGCATTGCTTTTTCTTCGTTGGACAATAATGCCTCATCTATATATGTCAACCCAGTATTTTGATTAACATTGCTAGGTAATGCTGCTGTTTTAACTACGTCTTGCGAAACATTCTCAGTTTTAATTGGTACACCACTAGGAATAAAAGACGTTTTATTTTTTTCTTTACGTAGTCTCTCTTTTTCGAGTCTTCTTTCCTCTAGTATTTGTCTATAATTTTTTCTTTTAATATTTACTGGTATATTTAGTTCATCCCCTAAAGTATGTGTTTTAATGCCTAGAGGTATATACCTCCATGATTTATAAATATTGTTTAATTCTTTTTCATTAAAGAACTCTGAAATTTTTAGATCCGTTCCTTTTTCTCTATTAATTTCTTCAATTCTATTTTGGAAAGAGCCTGTTTCATACTCACCTTTGTCTGTAAATTGTTTGACATTAGGAATTTTTTTAGGATTAAATACACCGGCCATTAAATATCTTACATCATCTTTAGAAAATCCTCTGCCTGGTTCCTCTAAGATGGCTCTAATTTCTGATTCACTATAAAAAAGTTTCAGCGCTTGAATATCTTTATAGGTTTCAGTCCAGATTCTATATAAGTTTTTTTGTTGATCATTATATAGCTCATTAACATATACTGGAGCATAACCATTTTTAATTTCTATCCAATCAGCTTCTAGTTTACTAGCATCCAAGGCTTCAGATCTAAATCTTCCTTTAGCGATTCTTAATTCTTTCGCTCGTGTTGCTATAGCAAAGTTAA
>VTLG01008440.1_pt1 | contig 12009 bp, 17 predicted proteins | sample 4694571 | NCBI WGS metagenome assembly VTLG01 (sample SAMN12604809, study PRJNA352737) | marine metagenome | biome: ENVO:00000447; feature: ENVO:00000209|ENVO:00000569|ENVO:01000036; material: ENVO:00002151; isolation source: viral sequences binned using virsorter ... | reverse complement strand
TTATTTAATTCTTTTTGTGCTTTTTTATCAGAAGATATGCCCTCTTCCACATAAAATATTAAAGCATTTTCAACATCTAATAACGCTGTTGATACTTGATTAGTTAAATTATCATTAGACATTAGACACCTCATTAAATAGTTCTGGTTGTTTGTATTGCTCTTGACATTCTTTAGAGCATTTTTCAATAGGTTTATTTTCTAAAAAATACTCCATAAGTGGGTATTGTTTATTAGTTTTTCTAATTTTCTTTTTATGCTTGTTAGCTAGATCATTCATTATTTATTACCTCTAAGTATTATTATGCATATAACTTACTAATTGTAAAGAGATAATATTATTAATATAAATATATGTATGAAACTGAGGGAAATAATAGCATCTTCTTTGTTAGTGGCTCATACACTTAAAAAAAAACACATTATTTTACAATTTGTAAGTAATATCATGTATAATATGGTTATATGGTAGATACACAATTCACGAGGTATCTTAAATCAGACTTGTTAACAACTCTTGCCATATTACATATTAATCAATACGGAGAATAACAATATGAATAATACAAAAGAAAAGAAATGTATTGACTTAGTAGCCGACAAGTTCGCAGAACAAGAACAAACATATAAAGATGCACATCAGTTTCTAGAAAAATATGATGATGCAACCGAAGGCGAACAAATAGCATTAAAAGTAATTGATAAACATAATGGTAATTATTTCCAAGAATATGATGATATATTTGATTATGTTAATCAAACAGCTTTAAGTTGGGATTATGTTGAGCCTTTTACATTTGATGACCAACGCGAGGGTTATTACAGACTCCAGTTGTCGTGGGGTGGCCCAAGTGATGAATTTAGAATATATACCGATATGAATAAAACAATACATGATATTGAATACTGGTATTTAACTTGGGGAGATGGGGCTTGTATAAATGTTCCTAGAGATACAGTTAGTTGGGATATATGTTCTTGGTTTATAGATTTAGAATAATTAAGATCATAAACAACGCTATATAGGAAGCGTAGGAGGATGTCCTATAACTAGGGAGTATTAACTCCCTTTTTTTATACAAGTATTTTACAAATTGTCCGATAATTACGATATAATGATCTTATCTTAATTAATTAACGGAGGATTTAAGATGACAAAAACAAATATAAAATTAGATAGGGAGTCAGTTCTATATTACAAAGCTTGTAGTGAGGTTAGAGGATTACCAGAATGTAATGACATATCCACTTTTAGGCAATTATCACACAATTGCTGGTTAGCTTTAATGCTTAAAGAAGATTTAATTGACATAAAAGAATATGTTAAGGAGTTAGAATTATGAACAAGATAACAAGATTAATTGATACACCCGAACTTATGAATTGGTATGTAAACATCTACAAAGTAGAAAGTGCATACGGAGGACCTGAAGAGGGGGGCTGGTATTATGATGTAGGCGAACTTGTAGAAACTAAATGTTTCTGTTCAGCAGAGCCAAGTAATAAAGGCGGAATGACCCATACAAATGCTGTAGCTTATTCTGAACAAGTTGAACAGGAACTTAAAGAAACTGAAAAGCTACCATACAATATGGGCTACGGCCCTCATGACGGTTGCGATAATGATGGCAACGGTAATGATGACTACTTAATTCCTGGTGGTAAGTGGGGAGAAGGATCATACAGGATTGATGTATCGCCAATTAAGGGTGCAAGTTATCCAACAGAACGGCCATATTGGGATTAAGATCGTAAGATCATAAAAGGGGGAGCAGCAGCTCCCTTTTTTTATACAAGTATTTTACATTTTGTCCGATAAATATCTTATAATACTTATATGTTAAACAACAAATACGGAGGTTAGTTAACATGAATAAATGGAAATTAAATATTAAAGACCTTGATAAACTGATTGATCTGGTAGAAAAGGTAATGGAGAAAGACCCAGAAGGTTATAAAAATTCAATCTGGTTAAATGAGTTGGGCGTTACTCAAACAAAACTGTATCAGCTCTGGCATCAAGAAAAAAATAAACAAGAGAAGGAGGTTAGTTAACATGAGTGAATACCCTAAAATGAGTCCAGAAGAAGATAAAAAATGGAAACTAAATGCTCTGGAAGGCATATTAATAAATGCTACTGAAGTTGAAGACTGGTTAAGAGCCTACATACGCACTTATCCTAAGAACAAAAATATACAAAAATTTAAAGAATTTCTTGAAGATCTGGAATATTACCAGAACAAATTGATCATCAAAGAAATAGATAAAATTTAAAACATCTGGACTTTTAAAAGGGGAGCTGCTGCTCCCTTTTTTTATGGCCACAAAAAGTTATCCACAATTGGCCAAGGCCGACATTCATGAAACTTATAACTGACAGCTGAGATCCTATTCATAAAATTTATATTACAATAATTAGAGCCTTGGCCTTTTGTTGTTTACATTAACCACACTAGAACATCAGTTAAATAAAACTAATCAATACAGAGCATTACAGAGCCTTATAACATTAGGTTCCCTTAGACCCCCATTTTTATATACACATAACAATAGTTTTGACCCCCCACCCCCAAAAAAGATGCATCACTATATAACCTATATACAAGTACAAGCTTTCTCTCACACAATTTTAATTTTCACAACATTCTAGTATTTTTTATATTTAGTGATACAATCGATACAAAAGGGGTGTAGTCAAATATGTACATCTTATTACCTCCGTACAGATTGCACCCTAATTTAAGATAATTATGGAAGAAGAGATGATCATGAATGTTTCTCCTGCACCTGACATGCAAGGGACTCCTATGGCCCCCAATTTATCTGGGCAAATGCAACCTGAAATGGGTGATGTATCACAAGCTGAAATGCAAGAGGCTCAGGGAGCCCTTATGCAGATTATACAAGTTATAAACACTTTGATTGAGCAAGGTCTTAACGAAGAGCAAATCAGAGCTTTCCTAGAGCAATACGGCATCTCTGAAGACGAGCTTGACCAAGCTGGTCAGTTGCTTGGTGTAGATATTGATTCGTTACTTGGCGGTCAAATGCAAGCACCTCAAGAGCCTATGATGATGGCAGCTGGAGGGCCTGGTGATAAACGAAAGTTTGAACTGCAAACTCAAATTATGCAACGACCACAACCACAACAGTTTGTGGGTATGTCAGATAACGAACCTATGATGCAAGATAGGTCTGTTGATAATCAAATATTTACCTTACAATCACAAATTACAAATCTTATGAACAATTATAATATTGCGGTTCGTGACCAAGACTTTGATACGGCTCAAGCTATAGCCGATCAAATTAATAATATTGATGTTGCAATTACTCAACTTCAATCACAAATGCCTATGATGGCAGCTGGTGGAGGTACCGATTCTGATGAAGCGGGTAATCCAATTGTAGTTACTAGCCCTAGTACTCAAGTTGATACTTTTATGGGTCCCTTAGAAGAAACAGGAATTAATTTTGATACTAATATGCCAACCTTGCAAGATACAGGCATGAGAGTAGACGCAAGTGAAATACCAGCTCCCTCAGTTAAAATTAATGTAGATTATCTTAACTTTATGCAACCTAATGGTGTGCTTGATGAACGATCGTATGGTGATGCTATTCAACGTGCAAAAGAAATGGAGCAAAGCGTACAAGAACTTCTAATGAATTACGAAAAAGCTATACAAGCAGCAAAAGGAAATGAAAAAGAAAATTTAATTAAAAACTTAGAAGAATATGTAAGTACCATTCAACAACCTAATATGACAATTTTCAGCCCCTCTCTTGTAGAAAAAAAAAACTAAATAATTCTTTCGCTAAAGGCGGACCAAACGATTTACCTGACGTAGGTTCTATAGAGCCATTCTCTCCATTAGATCCATCTTTTGCAGGCGGAGAATATATTGATCCTAGATTTGGAGATCCTGTTGAAAAAATACTTAAAAAAGCATTTGGTGTTGGTACTGGGTTAGTTGGGTTTGCAGCTGAGGCTATTGGTCCTGGAAAAAAAATTAAAATATTAAAAAATCAATATAGTAGATTGCTCAAAGCTGAAAAGTTAGAATTTGATCCAGGTTCTAGTAAAGATATTTTAGAAGCTAATGCAATAAGAAAAAGTATACCTTATAACAGCTCTCAAGAAATAGCTGATGAAATATCTAAACTTGAAGGCAGAAAACCCTTGGATCCTAAACTACTTGAAAAGTTAAGAAAAGAATTTGATATTTAACGTATGACCAATCCTAATTTTTCGCACCTATCTGATTCAGAAATACGCGAAACCTTAATGTTACAAGAGCGTCTAGCTCTAATAAGCCAACAAAAAGAGTGCCAAAGTTCTTTCCTAGAGTTTATTAATTACATGTGGCCAGAGTTTATTTGTGGCCGTCATCATAAAATCTTTGCACAAAAGCTGGAGGAAGTAGCCGAAGGTAAGTGCAAACGGTTAATTATTAACATGCCACCTAGACACACCAAGTCTGAGTTCTGCTCTACTTACTTTCCTGCTTGGATTATGGGTAAGCAACCAAATCGTAAAATCATGCAGACTACCCATACAGGCGAGTTAGCGGTACGTTTTGGCCGTAAGGTCAGAAACATGATGGATACCGAAGAATATAAAAAAATATTTAGCAAAGTAGAATTACAAGCCGATTCTAAATCTGCTGGTCGTTGGGAAACGAACAAAGGTGGTGAATACTTCGCTGCTGGTGTAGGTGGTGCTATAACAGGTCGTGGTGCAGATTTATTAATTATTGATGACCCACACTCAGAACAAGATGCACTTAGTCCTACAGCTATGGAAGCATGTTGGGAATGGTATACCTCTGGTCCTAGACAGCGTTTACAACCAGGAGGAGCGATTATATTGGTTATGACTAGGTGGAGTTCACTAGATTTGACCGAAAGGCTCCTAGAGGCTCAGAAAGAAGAACTAGCTGACCAGTGGGATATTGTAGAGTTCCCTGCTATTTTTGAAGAAACAGGTAATCCTTTGTGGCCTGAGTTCTGGGATATTGATGAACTTAATAAAGTAAAGGCCTCTTTGCCTACGCAAAAGTGGAACGCCCAGTGGATGCAAACTCCAACCGCAGAAGAAGGTTCAATTATTAAACGTGAATGGTGGAATACGTGGGAGCATGATTCCTTGCCACCTGTAAAATATATTATACAAAGTTACGATACTGCCTATAGCAAAAAACAAAACTCTGACTACTCAGCCATATCTACCTGGGGTGTATTTAATCCCTCAGCTGACGATCCAGATTCAATTATTTTACTTGATGCCCAAAAAGGTAGATGGGACTTTCCAGAACTAAAGCGTATAGCTTATGAAGAATATAAATATTGGGATCCTGATATGACGCTTATTGAGGCTAAGGCATCTGGTACCCCTCTTACCCACGAACTTAGAAGACTTGGTATACCTGTCGTTAATTATTCTCCTACAAGAGGCCATGATAAATCTACTCGTATGCACTCAGTTGCACCTATCTTTGAATCTAATCTTGTGTGGGCACCACAAAAAAAGTTTGCTGAGGATATGATAGAAGAATGTGCAGCATTTCCTTTTGGTAAAAATGACGATTTATGTGATACTATGACTCAAGCCTTAATGAGATTTAGGGAAGGTGGTTTAGTTTCGTTACATGACGATTATCTAGAAGAATCTAGACCTGTAGTTAAAAGGGCATATTACTAATGGCAATAGAAAAAGAACCGAACAATATACTTAACTCCCAAAACACCCTCGAAGGAACTGAAGATATGCAAGTTGCTATCGAAGCAATTGAAGAGGCAGGGCAAGAAGATTTTGAAATGATGGATGACGGCAGTGCCGTTCTTGGTGGTATAGAAGATATGCCACTTGATACTGACTTCAATAGCAATATTGCCGAAGTCTTAGATGACGACATTCTTGACGGTATAGCTATGGAGCTTACGGCTGGAATAGAAAAAGATAAGTCATCTCGCGAGGATTGGGAAAAAACTTATACAGATGGTCTTAAATACCTAGGTATGAAGTTTGATCAAGAAAGGTCTGAGCCTTTTGAAGGAGCTTCAGGTGTTATACATCCGTTACTAGGTGAAGCCGTAACAAACTTTCAAGCCCAAGCATACAAAGAACTTTTACCTTCTAACGGACCCGTTAAAACTCAAGTAGTTGGCAAGTATGATGTGGTTGTTGAAGAACAAGCCCAGAGGGTATCTGATTTCATGAACTATCAAATAACCCACGTTATGGAAGAGTTTGATGAAGAGCTAGACCAGATGTTGTTTTATTTACCTCTTGCTGGCTCTGCATTTAAAAAAATATACTATGACGAAGCATTAGGTCGTGCCGTATCTAAATTTATTGCACCAGAAGATTTAATTGTGCCTTATTTTTCTACAGACCTAGAATCATGCCCTAGGATCACAAATGTAGTCAAAATGCCTGAAAATGAAGTAAAAAAACTACAAGCTATGGGTTTTTACAAGAAAGTTAAGGTTGATTACGCAGATAATGATGAAAATAGCCAAGTTGAAGAAGAAATTAATGAACTTTCAGGGATAGAACCTAGTTACGATACAGGCGAAGTATCGATTTTATACGAAGTGCACTGCAATTTAGAAATCTCAGGCTTTGAAGATATGGACGATCAAGGTGAAATGACTGGTGTAAAACTACCGTATATTGTTACTTTAGACTCAAGTTCAAATAATATTCTTAGTATTTACCGAAATTACGAACAAAACGATCCATTACGTAAAAAAATAGAGTATTTTGTGCATTTTAAGTTTCTTCCTGGCCTAGGATTCTATGGTTTTGGTCTAACGCACATGATTGGAGGCCTTTCTAAGGCATCTACTTCTATTTTAAGACAGTTAATAGATGCTGGCACCCTTGCAAACCTACCAGCAGGCTTTAAAACCCGTGGTATTAGGATACGTGACGAAGATACACCTATACAGCCAGGTGAATTTAGAGATGTAGACGCTCCAGGTGGATCTTTACGTGAATCTATACAACCATTACCTTTTAAAGAGCCAAGCGGTACTTTATTAAACCTTCTAGGCATTTTGGTAAACGCAGGACAAAGATTTGCGTCTATTTCAGAGATAAATGTGGGTCAAGGTAATCCAAACGCACCTGTAGGTACCACATTAGCCTTGTTAGAACGATCAACCAAGGTATTATCAGCTATACATAAAAGGCTACATAACTCACAAAAGAAAGAATTTAAGATACTTTCAAACGTATTTAAGGAGTATTTACCCGAAGAATACCCCTACAACGTAGCAAACGCTAATAACAGCATAAAATTAACAGATTTTGACGACAGGGTAGATATATTCCCTGTATCAAATCCTGATATCTTTAGTCAGTCACAAAGAATAGCTATGGCACAAGAAATGATGCAGTTAGTACAATCAAATCCAGAAGTACACGGTGCATCAGGGGTTTATGAGTCTTATAAGCGTATGTATGCTGCAATAGGCGTAGATAATATTGAACAAATATTAGTGCCGCCTCCACAAACAGAACCACAAGCAATAGAAGCTGGTTTTGAAAATAATAAATTATTACTCGGTAATACTGCGAAGGCGTTTCCAGAACAAAATCATGATGCACACATGGCTACACACATGAGTTTACTCAATACGCCGCCTGTTCAAATGAACGCTCAAGTACAGGCTTTGATCCATTCTCATATTATGGAACACTTGCAAATGAAAGCAGATGTATTAGCTCAACAACAAATGACGCCTGAAGCAATACAACAGTTCCAACAGTTACAACAACAAGCTCAACAAGTAAGTCCAGCTGAACAACAAGCTTTAATGCAACAAGCAAACAATATATTAGCTCAATTTTCTGCACCTATAATGTCAGAGTTAGTAGCTGATTATACTTCTAGAATACAATCGCCAGAGGATGAAGATCCTCTAGTAGCTATAAGAAAGCAAGAACTTGCACTAAAAGGACAAGAGTTAGCAATAGAGCAACAACAGTTTGTAGCTCAAGAAACACGTAAAGAACAAGACGCTGCAAGAAGAGCTACAATTGATAGAGAAAGAATACAAACTTCTGAGGATATAGCAGAAATGCGAGATGACACGGCTAGGGCAAGATTAGATCAACAACGTTTATTAAAAAACTTAGATTTAATGAATCGTAATTAATGCCAGCTAAAGTTAAAGGTCACGGGATCTTCAAGGTAGATAATCAACGAAGAAAAAATAAAAGAACTTCTATTGGTGATAGTAAAAATACATATCCAAAAAGTAAACAAGCAAAAAAACAATATAAGCAATACGTAGGACAAGGAAAATAAAAGTTGCAAAATATATTTTTAGTCTACATAATATGACACATGATTAAACGAACAGAAATAAATCAACAGAAAACACCAAAAGTATTAAAAAACAAAAATGGCTATAGCAACAAAGGCAGTGCGTCTTTGAAAACTAATAATGGCACTTTTGATGCTAATACAAAACCAAAACCAGGAATGGGTAAAGGCAAATCCAGAGGTATGGGTATTGCTGAGTACGGTGGTAAATTTTCTGGTATTTATTAATGGATTCAGTTTGGCTTGCTAAAAAATTTTTAAAAGAAATAGAAGCCAGAAGGGAAGACACTAAAGACGCTATGCTTTCAGGGTGTAACGACTTTGCTCAATATGAGTTTTTGCGTGGGCGGTACAGTTCTCTCGCTGACGCAGAAAATATTTTTAGGGAACTGCTAGGAAAAACAGAAGATGACATCCAAAATACAGGTACCTGACCACATAGCCAAAGAATTAGAGGCTGAGCAAGCACCCTCTCAAGAAGAAATAAAAACTCCTTATGTAAAAGAGTCCGCACGGGTTTTAGATCCAACATTAATAGAAAAATCAGTTTTAGAACGTATGCCACAACCTACTGGTTGGAGAATACTAATCTTACCTTATGCAGGTAAGGGAGTTACAGACGGTGGTATACAGCTAGTCCAATCTACAGTAGATCAACAAAGGTTATCAACCGTTGTTGGTTATGTGGTAAAAATGGGGCCAGATTGCTATCAAGATACTTCAAAGTTTGATGGCCCTTGGTGTCAAGAAAAACAATGGGTATTAATAGGCAGATATGCTGGTGCTCGCTTTAAACTTGGTGATGAATCCGAATGTCGGATCATTAATGATGATGAAGTGATTGCTACCATACTTGATCCTACAGATATTCTTGCAGTATAAGGAGAATAAATGTCTGAAGAAGCATTAAAACAAGAAGAAATAATAGAGGAAGAAGGTGAAATAGTAGATTTAAGTGATTCTGTTGAAAAGACAGAGGAGCCTGTAGCTGCTGCACCAGAACCAGAAGTAATAGAAGAAGAGGCTGTTGAGCCTGAGGCTGAGGTTGCGGAAAAAGAAGAAGAATTAGTAGATTATTCTGATAAAGTACAAAAAAGAATTAACAGCCTTACAAGAAAGCTAAGAGAAGCTGAAAGAGGTCAAGACTCTGCTTACGAATATGCTAAAAATTTAGCTGATGAAAATGCAAGATTAAAAACAACCGCACAATCGTTACAACAAACTACTTTTGATGAGTCAGCAACAAGATTAGAATCGCAAAAAGCACAAGCTATGACATCTTTACAGAAAGCACATGAAGTTGCTGATTATGAGAAAGTTGCTCAAGCTCAAGATGTTTTAGCTAAAATAGCCGTACAAGAACAAAAAGTAGTAGAAGGTAAACAAAGAATGGAGCAAATGAAAAATGTAGAAGCTCCAAATCTACAACAACCCATTCAACAACAAACTGGATTCAATTCAAAAATGCAAGATTGGATTGATGACGGTAATAATTGGTTTTTGGATAATGCACTTATGCATCAAACAGGAACCCAGATACATGAAGATTTAGTTACTGAAGGTTTTGTCGTTGAAAGTGACGCATATTTTAAAGAAGTTAATAAAAGAATTAGGAATAAACATCCTGAATATTTTAATACTGAAACTAAATCTAAACCGTCACAAAAGGTGGCTTCAGCAGGAAGAGTAAGCGGAAATACTGGAAATAAACAGGTAAGGCTCTCTCCTAGTGAAGTTCAAATGGCAAAAAAATTGAACGTACCTTTGAAAGAGTACGCAAAATATGTTAAAAGGTAACTTATATGACAGATAATACTGACAAACAAAACAGAACATCACGTTCTGCCGACACTCGAGCTGACAAAGTAGCTCGCAAACCTTGGAGCCCACCATCTAAGTTGGATGCTCCTGCTGCACCTGAAGGTTATACCAACAGGTGGATAAGAGCCGAAACCGTAGGTGTAGAAGATCGCGGCAATATTTCTGACAGATTAAGCGAGGGATTTGAACTCGTTAGATTTGAAGAACTAGATGAAAGCGATAAGAAAAAATACACCAGTATGGAAGATGGCCAACATGCAGGGGTTGTAAAACGAGGTGGTTTGCTATTGGCGAGGATTCCTAATGAAACGCGTGAAGAGAGAAACTCCTACTATGCTGCACGTGCACAAACCCAGCAAGATGCTGTGGACAACGATATGATGAGGGAATCAGATCCAAGCTCTCCGATTTTAAATCCAGAGAGAAAAAGCAAAGTAACTTTTGGCGGTGGTCAACGTAGTTGATCGCTAAACTTTAAAATAACAAATATAAGGTGACTTATTATGGCTAACAAGAATGCCCCTTTCGGAGCACGTGTTGTAGGTAAATTAGGTTCTGGAGTCCAAAATGGTGGAGTTACAGAATACGCAATTGCCTCAGGTGCTTCTGGGAATATTTTTTCTGGCGATTTAGTAAAAATGCTCAACACAGGTACTATTTTAGTAGCTGGTGCTGGGGATGAGTCTATCGGTGTATTTAGAGGTTGTACTTTTACAAACTCTTCTGGTGAAACTATTTTTAGTTCGCACTTTCCCGATGGAACTGTATCGTCTGATATAAAAGCATTCGTAATAGATGACCCTGATGCTGTATTTGAAATTCAAAGTGCAGGTTCTCCAGCTCAAACTGATGTCGGTTTGAACGCAGATATTTCCTATACTGCTGGCTCTGTGAAAACAGGGATGTCAGCTTTGGAACTATCTGGAACAACAGCAGCTACAACTGCTACGTTCAGAATTATGGGCTTTTCGAGTGACCCAGATAACAGTACAACAGGATCAGCTAACGTGAATGTGATTGTTAAATTTAATGAGCATTTCTATATCGATCCAACAGGAGTATAAATAATGGCAATTAATAGAGCACAATTAGCAAAAGAGCTCGAGCCAGGTCTTAATGCCTTGTTCGGTATGGAATATGCTAGATACGAATCTCAACATACAGAAATCTATGAAACTGAAACTTCTGACAGAGCGTTTGAAGAAGAAACACTTATCGTAGGGTTTGGTAATGCAGAGGTAAAAGCTGAAGGTAGCGGTGTCAGATTTGATACAGCTAACGAAGGTTATACATCTCGTTACACTCACGAAACAGTGGCTCTTGCTTTCGCTTTAACAGAAGAAGCAATTGAAGATAATCTTTATGATAGACTCGGAGCAAGATATACCAAAGCTTTGGCAAGATCTATGGCTAACACTAAGCAAATCAAAGCTGCTTCAGTATTAAACAACGCGTTTAGTACAACAGGCGGTGATGGTAAAGTGCTTGTAGCAACAGATCATCCCCTTGGTGGCGGTGGTTCATTAGCAAACAGAGCTACTACTATGGCGGATCTTAATGAAACTTCACTTGAAGATGCATTAATTAATATCTCTACATTTACGGATGATAAAGGTCTTAATATTGCGTTAAAAGGAATGAAGTTAATTATTCCACCACAATTAGTGTTTGTTGCTGACAGATTACTACAGTCTCCAGGTAGACCAGGTACATCTGACAACGATATTAACGCAATTAGTAACACTGGCATGATACCTGAAGGATATGTTGTAAATAACTATCTAACAGATACAGATGCGTTTTTCATTAAAACAGACTGCCCAGACGGGTTTAAGTATTTCGAAAGATC
>VTLG01001446.1_pt1 | contig 12010 bp, 18 predicted proteins | sample 4694571 | NCBI WGS metagenome assembly VTLG01 (sample SAMN12604809, study PRJNA352737) | marine metagenome | biome: ENVO:00000447; feature: ENVO:00000209|ENVO:00000569|ENVO:01000036; material: ENVO:00002151; isolation source: viral sequences binned using virsorter ... | reverse complement strand
GGTATCATATTCTGAGTGATCTAACTTCTTCTGACCTAATTCTACTTCACCAATATAGTCCAGTCTATATGATTCCTGTGCTTTGTAGGTGAATTTCTTATAGAGGTCAAGATAGTCGAGCACAGTTACACCAGCAATATCATATACAAGTTGAGGTCTACCCATCATGTAGATCTCCTCATTGGTCACCAAACCCCAGGGAGATAACTTCTTCATTGACTTGTCTCCAAGCACTCTGGTGATCCTCTTAGCAAGGTATGGAATGTCATATAACTGACAGTTCCATCCAGTAACAACCTCTGGTGGATTATGACTCCAGTAGTTTATAAAATGCTGAAGTAAATCATACTCATCATTACACTGGACATACTTGACCATCTTATCCTGAGTCCTGTATGGTCCTACACCAAAGGTTAGAATCCTCTTAGTGTTATAGTCCTGTAAAGATATAAGTAACAGCTCTTCATCACACTTCTCTACTGTAGGGAACCCATGTTCAGACTGAACCTCAATGTCAATGGTAACCAATGACATCTTCTTAAGATCAAACTTGATCTCATTCTCTGGATACTTCTCAGAAATATACTGGTAGATATATCTGTTGTTACCGTAGATATCAAATCCATCTACATCACCATGACTCTTGATAAATTCTCTAGTCTCACGTACAGTACCAGGTTGGATACTCTGTACATACTTACCATCTAATGTTTTATACTTTGTCTTCTTCTTACTGGGAACAAACATCGTAGGTTGAAAAGATTCCCTAGATGTAAAACTCTTGCCACCCTCGTACCCTCGGACCAGGAAATCATTCCCGACCATTTGAACGTTGGTGTAGTATCTCATCCTGCGTGTATAGGTTCCCCTATTTTAACAAAGGATGTCCGTGAAGTCAACTCCCTTTCACGTTCCCTAAACAATCTGACAAAGTTGTTGAACATATACTGTATGTCTTCCTTACTCATATAAGGTTCTGGCATATTCAAGTACGATCCCTGATCATCACTCCTCATTTCAACAATAAGATCCTTATCTACAAAACCTGCATTAACACACATATCCCTCATAGGTGTACCATGATAAGGAGTGTATATGAATGCATTAGTATCATTACATCCTAACTGTGCTGCTAGTTCAACTGACTTCATACATTTTTCCATAGTCTCATATGGATATCCTATGATGAAGTTGCATGTAGTAGAGAGACCTGCATCACGAGCAATCTTGAATGCTTCAATTGCTTTCTCATTATGATATACCCTTCCAATAACTTCTTTACGAAAATCATAGTCACCATGTTCCACACCCATATTCAGTTTCAAACATCCAAGTTCCTTTAGTGTCTTTGCTTGATATGGGCTAAGCAATTCTGGTCTTGTCTGAGTAAAGAATGGTAGTTTGTATTTACTATACATCTCTGCCCACTCATCAAAACCTTTCTTTGACATGGTGAGGAATGTATCTGTAACAATCCAAAGAACTTCTATATCATGCTTCTCAATGAGATCTATAATCTCCATCTCCTGATGTTCTACAGTTCTTTTTCTAAAGAATAAACTATCAGTCTCTTCTTTATACAAACCAGCATTAGAAGGTGAATTACAGAATTTACATTTGAATGGACAACCACGTTGTGTTTCTACAGTAGCAATCTTTATTATCTTACCTTGAAATGGTCTGTATAATGCTTTGTCTGTGAATATAGTATGATCAGTTGGAGGTAATGTATTGACATTCAACGCAGGTCTCATTGGATTAGGATGAATATTAGGTAGATGATGACCATCCTTACCTTCACTAATAAGATCCATTAGTTCTGGTATTGCTTCATCTCCTTCTCCTCTACAGATATAATCACACTTACCTTCAAACGCTTGTGGATAATATGTACAGAATACTCCACCACATACACTGATAAACTTTCTATCAGTGATCTTACTCATAAATTTTTGCCACAGATAGTAAGTGTCCTCCACAACAGAGGAGATGATGACATCAGGTTTATATTCTATTACCTTCTTTCTCCAAGCAGTATACATATCATCTTCCTCTAGCATAAAGAAAGATGGTGGTATATCATCTCGTTCCCACTTATACTCTGGGAACATCTGTCTGCTAGATCTTTCTATATCTCTATCAGGACGAGCAAAATCTGGCGACTCAGTATCCTGACGATACCAAGTAGCATCAAATAATTCTACATTATTATACCCTGCTCTCTTTAGACATGCAGATATAATTGCAATTCCCCCTGGAGGGGTAACCCGCATATGCTGATTAGGATATAACCATAATATCCTAAGATTTTTCATTTACTTTCTTGGCCGTAAGACTCTGATACTTATCTAGGTGATGTGCGTCAGGTTCTAAAATTGTCAAGATACTATCTGAATGAATTATCATCTCACGTTGCATAGAAAATGATGGCCAATGCTCTAGGAACTCTCCTTTGATCTCAAAGGGTTCTGTCAACTTACAATCAGGTTCACCCAATTCAGTTGACAACTCTTCAATACGAGCAATGAGTACAAGTGAGTACTCCTTCAACATTAATATTTTTATCATAGAGATAGACTCTTGGATTTTAAGTTTACCACAGTAGAACGTACTTTGTCAATATAACCTTGGTTTCGTAACTCTTTGAAAACCATGTTCTCGAAACCATACTCACCATACTTCTGAAGTGATACAGTTCTACCAACTCTAAGTTTCTTTACCAATGACTTGAGTGCTTCTGGATCCTCACTCTGAATAAAGGTATCAATCTTATGCTTTAGATTTTTTACTTTCTTCTCTAATTCCTTTTCATCCAAATCCTCTTCCATCTTCTCTGGTTTCTGTATCCATGTCTGCCTCATCAAACTATAAACACCTTGACTCTTCTTACGAGTAACACCAGGTCTCTCAATATAAGGTTCTGCTTTTGCTCCAAGAATAGTTACGTTATGAGTCAACTCCCATAAAGTTTTCTTATCCATGTAAAACTCATCTAATAGATCAGGATTACAATCAGGAATATACTTAGGATCTACAACAAGATGTACATCTAAGTCAGACATAACAGTATAGTTATAACCTGCATTACCACCAAGTAATATCACATCTGTAATTGCCCTATCATCAAGATCAACATAATCTGCAAATGCTTTTGCAAATCTCATCAATGCTTCTCTGACCTCAGGCTTTAGAGAATCCCCAATCCAGAAAACTGGATTGAGGACATCGGTAAATCTAAGAGATATAGTTTCTCTTAGATCCTGTGGTTTAATATGTTTTAGAACTCTAGAATACAAGGGACTATCATAAGTCTACACTGTATTTAGAGCCAATCTTTCCGTTGCTGTGCTTCAGGAATGATCTTTTCAATGTCAACTAGTAACAATCCATCTTCGAATCGTACTTCCTTGACTACTAGTTCATCTGGTAATGCCCAAGTACGTGTGAATGCACGTTGTGCTAATCCCTTGTGAACATAGTCTTGTTCTACACCGTCACCTTTCTTACCTTCGATGACGAGTTTACCCTCTTGGGTATATACCTTCAGATCCTCTTTCTTGAATCCTGCTAGAGCTACCTCAACCCTATACTCATGGTTAGAAACCTTTATTGTATTATAAGGTGGGTAGTTTGTGTTTGCGAAATGCTGATCGAATGTGGTGTACCAATCATCAAACCCGATCATATTCTTTTGTACTTTGTCTAAGTATGCCTTAGTCTCAGGCACGGACAAAGTAATAGAGTTAGTACCAAACATGGTGACCTCCTTGAGCGTCTGTTGTAATGTCCCCGTAGGCGACATAGTTAATTATAACAGATCAGTCCTGTACTAGCGTTCGGTTGTTACTATCGAATAGTACTGATGCCCGATCTGCTTTCCAGTCATGGTACTGGAACACACCATCAGCATCCATATCCATCTGAGATCTGAACTCTAGATACAAACTCTTTAGGTAGTCCATAGTTCCCTCAAAGGTAGCACAATAACTACCATCAATCATACATCCATACTCACCAGGTAGTTCTTTTATATTAGCACTAAACATACCCTCTATGAGTTGTTTCAACTTCTTCTGACGTTGACCCTCACCATATATTTCTACTTGTAACTGATGCTTACCTCTATATGCTCTGACTACATGTCCATAATATCTCATCGACCTTTCCCATTTACCTATCCTATCCTCTAAAGGTATACGTTTATAATCATCAAGATCAATAGCATAGATATCACCACGCCAGTCCTTTATAAAATTCTGAGGTCTAAATGTATTGAAAGAATAGTCTGAATCTCTTAGAACTAGATCCTCATACATTATCTCATAGTCAGATATAGATCTTAGTGTTTCTCCTTTGATAAACTCAGACTCATATATGAGAAGGTTACCATCCCACTTGACTGTAAACTTAGGTATCTTTATCCTATTGAAATTCTCACTCTGAAGTTTCTCTAAGTTCTCATATACTTCATGCTGATCTAATCCATCAGCAAATAGCATTTCTTTACGTAAAGTAAGAGACATAATATTGTAAGGTTTATCAAAACTCAAGGTTCGTTTGACAGCAGACCAATGGTCACCGTCATGGATACTTGGACTAGCAGCGACATCACCTCTATAGGTGCTACTCACTTACCTTTTTCTTACCAATATTATACTTGGTTTCTAAAGACCAGTCACCCTTCTCTTTATATGCAATAACCTTTATCTGATTTAGTGGTGCTATATCTGTTGCCACATCTGGCTTTAGAATAGTAACCAAACCCCAATCAGATAGTAGTTGAATAATTCTATTCCTTCTCTGAACATCATTGACACTAAGGTTTGCTCTCTTACCATCTAGTGCAAAGAGTTCTTTGAAGTGAACTATGTAATACTTACCCTGCTTGTGTAGAATGTGACAAGACTGGTATAACTTCTTTTCCTTTCTTGATGCTACTCCTATCCGTGTAAGTGTCTCACGTACCTTTAGGAAATCATCTGGTTCTGATAGTAACACCTCGACCATCTTGTCAGGTGACCACTGATATTCTGGTTCCATAGCATTCATCTCAATACTCCAGTTGTAATTAATTAGTCAGTTTTGTTCTTCAGTAACTCAATTACTTCGAGTAAAAAGAGCATGATAGTATGGTGCTTTTCTTCTTTAGGAGAGTATACTCCTGTTCTAGTGAATAGTGCATCACGTTCTGCCATGAACTCATCAGATGCTTCAGTACCAGACGTATGCTGGTGTTCCAAAAGCTTGGCGACCATTGCTTCCAGGACGTCATGCTTTGGGTCTCTAGGACAATCCATTTGTGGCATTACAATCCTCCTTTATCAAGTTTACTCTGAATGAATTTGATCTGTTTGTCAGTTAGAAGTGGGAGGGCTTGCTTGGCTTTTTCATTACTATAACCATAGTATTCTTTTACCAATTCAAGGTTTTTCAATTCTTCTTTTCTAATCCAAGGAGAATATCTCTTCTTAGACCTGAGTGTATTTAGATAAAAATCATACTGTAACTTCTTGTCTAAGTTGGGGTTCATGTTCATCTCATTAGCAAACATGATCGCATCTATATGACCTGCCATACATTTGTTTACAACGTATGCAGGATACTTTGATTCAAGAAGTTCATCCTCATCAATAAGGTTCTTCTTAGAAGTGTTGATGGTATTGAGCCAATCTTTTAGTTCCATTATCCCTGCCAAATCATATCAGGCATTGCTGCAGGTTGTTGTCTCCCTACAGTAAGCATAAGAATAAAATATCCTACGAACCATATAATATTAAATATCCATGCCTGTCTATAAAGATACTTACGTACACCCATAGACACCACAACCTTCCTTACATCATCTGGGTTGTCCTCACTACCTCTTGCTCTAAAGATCTGTTCTATGACTACAGCAACCAATGTACCTATCACCAATGGATAGAATACAAAGTTTGCAAATGACATGATTGAGATTAGAAATAGCATTAGTCGAATCCTTTTTGTTTTTTCCAGTCAGAATACATTCTACCAAATAACATACCCTCATGAGACTTAAGTTCTGATCCCTTGAGAATCTCCCTTTCTCTATCAGAAAGTTTGTTATTCATGGTGAGGTATTCTTTCTCCCAGTTTGGGATTTCTTTATAGAGTTGTTCATTCATCTGTTAATGATCCTCTCTTTCATTTCAGGTGTCCAGTTATCATAGTAACCAGTCTTCTTTAGTTCTTCTCTTGCTTCCTCAACTTCTTTCCTCTTCTGGACAATCATCATACACAACTCACCTTGATTGACTATAACACCACCAACATCTTCAACTAAATCTGGTGTCTCTTCAAGAAACAAAAATTCAGGATACTGATCATTGAATGACTTAGCCAGTATTTCTAACTCATCACAAGTAGGTAACATAGTACTCTGAAAGAGATATATTATAACATCCTTTTCCCAGTCTCGTAAATCCTTTCTCATATCCTGAAAAGATATGAACTCTTTCACTTGAACATTACCATCTAACCATGCTTTCTTAGCAAAGGGACATGGTGGTAAATTATCAAAGACTTCATTAGGTTTACTAAGGAAGTCTAATACCCAGTCCTCTATTTTTAGGTTGGATAATGATTCTGTCGTTGTCATAATCAGGGATAAATTCTAATGGGATGTCATGTTCCCACATGAGTTCTTCATAAAGACTGTTCAGGCGTTCCATGTCCTGATAGAGATCATTAATATGATCCATTGTCCTCTTCAGCAAGGAACTGCTTCTCTTTAGCATAGTATTCTCCTAAAGAAGACTGACAGTTAGGAGGTTCTGGTTCTATGTAACCATTCCTTTTCTTCCAGTCATTATACATTGCTCCCATTATCCACGATTGAGAAAGAGATTTAGGACCATTCCTCAATAATTCTTCTCGCTTCCCTGTGTAGTATGGCAGAGATTCTTCTCTCCAATTGGAGTCATCCCAGAGTTTTTCCATAATACGAGTTCCTTACGTTTTTGTTGTGCTTTAGTATAGGTAGCAGTAGACCTCATAGTATATGTATGATCATACTCTGCAGCAGACCAACCAGAGAACCGATCCCTAATCAAATTAGATGAGTTATAACTGACCAATTGATCATGCTTACAGTCATCACATTTCTTAGAGAATTCATCGTGACTGAAATATCTTTGAAGATCACCCTTCCTACCATAGAGATTAGAATCTATTTCATATGGTGGATCTAAGTATACGAATGAACCTTCTCCCTTTAGAAGTTCTTCGTATGAGTGGTTTGTAATTCTCCAATGTCTGATGAGGGATTGGTATCCGCTAAGTTTTCGAATTCCCCTCTCAGAAAAATTGGATTCTGATGCTTGGGCTGAAAAAGAACTCGACTCAGTGAGACCAGAAAAACTACACTTATTGACAACATAAAAACATGTTGCACGGTGTTGACTGGATAAGGAGTTGTCGTTAACTTCTTCTTTACACGTTCTAAAAAGTTCTCTTGCTTTATCTCGGTCATTATGCTCTGCCTTTAGTGCTAAGAGTTGTTTCTCCAGTTCAGTTCCATTTGTTTGTAACTGAGTCCAGAAATTATATAATGGACCATACAAATCATTGACCCATATAAGCAGATCAGGATACTGTTTAGTTACCCACAAGGCAACTGAACCACCTCCTAAGAATGGTTCTCTAAACTGGTCATACTTCGTCAGATCTGGAAAGAACTGACTCATCTTCGTTATTGCTCTGCTCTTGCCACCTGGATAGCGTAGCGGAGTTTTCAAGCTCTTCATTAATGTAGTCCTCTAGGGTATGATTGGGTTCCCAATCTAGTAGGAGTCTTGCCCTCTCATTATCGGCAAGAGTTTCCCTGGCTTCACCAGGTCTTTCTGGAAGTGTTACTGTGTTATTAGATATCATAGAAGCAAGATCATTCACAGAATGATTAGTGCCAGTACCTACGTTGATAGCAAGACCAGAATAGTTAGTCATCATAGAATTGATGTTTGCCTGTACGACATCATCAACATGAGTAAAGTCTCTACGTTGCTCACCATCTCCTACAATAGTCAATGGTTCACCACGTTTGAACTGCTCTAAGAATAATCCAACTACAGGTGCATATGTTCCTTTCAGTGGTTGACGAGGACCATATACGTTGAAGTATCTAAGTGTAATAGTCCTAAGACCATACAGATTATGATACATGTCACACATTATCTCAGCAGATTTCTTACTAGCAGAGTAATGATTGAGACAATGGGTCTGCATAGACTCCTTCAAAGGAGGTTCATTTACTAGACCATACAAGGAAGATGTAGAAGAGTTTATGAATCTTCTAACACCAACCTGCCTTGCACATTCTAGCATGTTTACAGTACCTTGAATGTTTGTCTCCAAACATTCTTTAGGATTCTGCATAGCAATCTGAATCCTACTCATTGCTGCTAGGTGAAAGACATACTCCACACCATCAAACAATGGTCTGCAAGCATCGAAGTCACGTATATCAACTACATGATTCTCAGCATCGTCCTCATACCAATTGAAAGCATCATTCGATACAGCAGATTCATTATCAATGACAACAACCTGATGATCGTTCTGCAATAATCTACCAACAATATGAGAGCCAATAAAACCTGCTCCACCAGTAACTAAACATTTCATTTTGGTAATATGCCTCCTTCTTTGAGGTCTTTAATAGGGAAGGTAATCATCTTCTCCCAAGGAGATAGATTATCAAAGAGAACTGCAGCTTTAGTCCCACTTATTCTCTGTACAAATCCAACGTACCCCCTATAGATAGAGGTCTCGTCAATAACTGTAACTGTAGTACCTGGTAAGATCATCGTATCATCTTTATTGGTACAGGTTCAGAAAGAAGTTGCTTGATGCTCATGTAAGCATAGGCAGTAAAGACTTGTGGGACTATGAAAGCCACCATTGCTACTGTCCAGAATACGTAATACTTGGTCTCTTTGTTTTGAGTAGTCATTTGAATTCGCAGTTGCACATGATTTCAGTAAGAGCTGCCAATAGATTTATCTCTTGGTCAGCAACAAAGGCAGATTGATATTGGTATTTCGCAATAATCAATACTGCCTCTGGTATAGACTTGGGTTTCATAGACTCATAGATTGAATCGTAGATACTCCTTAGTATAGCATTCGGATCATTATCTATGTTCTGAACTATCCACTTCCTAACATTAGGAAACTGTTTCTTGGTGAGGTATCCCACCAATTCAGTTACATTTACATTATCTAGCTCTACAAGAATACCAGAATCTATACTACCACTAGCAGAATACCTTTGGCATTCATTCAGGACTCTTCTCCAATCTGGGAAGTGTTTGTTGATGAGTTGGATAAGTACTTTGTTATCACTTTTGCACCCTTCTCCGTCCAAGATAGATAATAATCTTTTAAAGAATTGTGCTTGGATTCCTGGTTTCTCTTTGGCATTGATGCTGAAGTCGATAACTGAGCATCTGGAATGTAAGGGCTCAATTATTTTGTTCTTGTAATTACAGGTAAAGATAAACCTGCAGTTTTTGTAGAAGGTCTCAATATTCGCTCTAAGAAGGAGCTGTACGTCGGAAGTGGTATTGTCTGCTTCGTCGATGATGATAACTTTGTGACCTCCATCAGATGTGAGAGAGACTGTGGATGCAAAGTTCTTTGCTTGGTTCCTGACTGTATCGAGGAATCTCCCTTCGTCTGATCCGTTGATGACATAATAGTCTGCTCCTAATTCTTCACATAAACATTTAGCAACTGTGGTCTTTCCAATACCAGGAGGACCAGACAGTAGCAAATTAGGTATCTCACCTTGAGATAAGAACTCCCTAAAGGTTTTCTTTATACTCTCTGGTAAGATACAATCATCAATTTTCTTGGGTCGGTATTTTTCAACCCAAATAAAGTCACTCATTTTTCACTAATAGATTCATTGCAAAGAGAGTCCGTTTACCTTCAGTAGGTGGGACTGAGTGGTAGATGAAACCTGGCCACACTACTAGTGTACCACTTTTCGGTACAATTTTCAAGTTCTTTAGCCCATGAAAATATATGGGTGCAGCATTCTCCTCTACATCAACATAATATGTTGCAGCATACGGACAAGGAAAATGCTGATGCTTTACAGCATGATGTCCTGAGTTAGACTCATACATGCATATCCAGAAGTCCCGAAGATACAATGTCTTTTCAAACCCAGAGAAACCACAAAAACCATTATCAAAATGTTTTATATGTTTTACATTCTCAATCAATTCATCTATGAATGGTCTAAACCTATGATCCTTCTTATGGGTCTTATAATCACTATGCCATGCCTTGACATTACTGTCATTAGTCTCAGGAAACCTTTCTCTATGATCCAATATAATTCTCATCAGTTCCTTCTTATCTAAATCTACTTGCATAGAATAGACAGGAAGGGACATCAAGACATTACTCCTTTTCATCTAGTTTTTTGATTTGAAAGAGATTGGATCTTTGATACTTCTTTATCTTCTTATACTTCTTCAGTACCTCTGCAAGTACGTCCTTATTGACACGTACTTCAGGTTTATCATCCATCGGTTTCATAACTGGAATCAGGCTCCAACGCAATGAAGTATGTTAGTTTATAATCTGGATTATAGAACCTTGCTAGATTCTTCTTAGATATAACAACTTCATATTTACCAGTAACTAACTTGATGTTCTCTATCTTGAAGTTGAATTGGAATATCTTCTTAGTCTCATTTACTACGATAGCAAACTCATTAGACGTATCATTCTTACGATCACTAACAACTAACTTGACTACACCATCTCCTCCTACAACTGACAAGTCAGGTAACTGAAGAATAGAAGCAGACTTCATTAGTTTGACTAACTGCTCTTCTGCTATAGCAAAAGATACGAACTCATCAGGGAGCTCCATATTCTTCTCAGGTGGTGCAATAATAACACTAGGATCTGAGAAGAAGTACTTCGATCTCTGATGGAACTGATATGCACCAGCAGATTTTATACTTGCAAAATTAGGATTAGTTGATACATCTATATCTGCATTCTTATACAACGATACTGTATTCAAGAACTGAGGTAAATCATAGATAGCAAAATCTTTAGGTACGTACTCCTCTATCTCTGCCTCTGCCAATACATTTTTCATTGGAGAGATTGTACGTAGTTTCCTACCTTCCTTGAATGCAAGGGATTGATTGATTGTCGTAAAATTCTGAAGTATCTTCAGAGTTGTATCAGACAGTTTCATGGTGTCACGGAGTTTCATTATTTGTCATAGTCTACAGCAAAAGCAGTAGAATTACCAGCATTACGTTGATCTGCTGCACTACGTTTGTCTGAGAAATGTAGTAGAAGCATACCATAATGGATTATCTTGATGATATCCTTACGTGCTGTTCCTTTTCTGTCATAACGTGAAGCATACTTTAGGACATTACTCCTACAAAATGCTTCGGCATCACCTACAGAGTCAATGAGATCAAGAGTCTGTACGTTTCCAACAGAGTAATGACCCCTATAGGTTCCACCTATGTAATCATCGATCTCTTTCAAGATCGCATCTTCACTATACTTTCTCATAATATGGATCTATTGATCTATATTATAGCACACCTAATGAGCCAGCTGCAACCCCGACTCCACAAAAAAATGCAAACTCCAACAGGCCATGAACACCTGCTGGAGTTGATATTATTATACTATTGAAGAACGTACTGACCAACATTAGTGTATGCGAATGTAACTACGGTTGTAAGAAAAATTAATTGATACATTAGGAAGGTACTGGTGCATAGATTGGTTGAAGCATTCCCTTGCCACCACCTTGATCATCGTCGTCATCTATGTCTGCTCCTGAAGCATAATAGACAAGGAGTAATATCAATACTGGTACGAATGGAAATAGTAATGCTAGTTGTACGTCTGACATTTAGAATATGCCTGGAATGATTTGTCCTGTAGTAACGTAAGCACCGATAGCGGAAATAAACCCGATCATTGCCCAACGTCCGTTTGCG
>VTLG01015390.1_pt1 | contig 12011 bp, 18 predicted proteins | sample 4694571 | NCBI WGS metagenome assembly VTLG01 (sample SAMN12604809, study PRJNA352737) | marine metagenome | biome: ENVO:00000447; feature: ENVO:00000209|ENVO:00000569|ENVO:01000036; material: ENVO:00002151; isolation source: viral sequences binned using virsorter ... | reverse complement strand
GGTTAATGTGGCTAATGGAAGTGCTGGATTATTAATTAATAGTTCTTCTTCATCTCATAATGCATATCTTGGTTTTTCATATGGTTCTGGTTCTAGTACATCTCATGCTGACCAATTCTCTGCATATATTGGAAGAGTTGGAGATAATCAATTAATTTTTGGAACTAATAATGTTATAAGAGGTAGTTTTACAAGTGCTGGACATTTTCAACTACAAGGTGGAACAGTATATGGAGATGATTCTGCAACGGCTACATTCAAACTTCAAAGCACAAGTGGTAATAGCAATCACGCAAGGATTGAAATAGGTGCAATTCAATCCAGTGATAATGGAGGTATTCATTTCTATACTGCTGGATCATCTGCAGCAACCAGACACATGACCCTTAAGGGTACAAGTGGTAATTTGGGAGTTGGAATTGATAATCCTAATTGGCCTCTTACAGTTCAGCGTTCTAGTGGAACAACTACTATAGGATGTAAAAATACTGGTGGAGATTCAACTGTTTATGTAGAAGCTTCAAGTGGCAATACTGCAAAGTTAACCCTATTCCAAGCAGGTACATCAGGATATTCTTTACAAACTGGTAGTACTGATGCGTTGCAAATCTTTAGGGATTCATCAGAAAGAGTTCGCATTGACTCAACTGGACGAGTAGGTATCAATGGTGCTGGAACTAAGGGGATGCTAGAAGTCAGAGCATCAGGTGGTGATCCTGCTCAATTAACTGCTGTATTTGGTGCAAATGAAGGAACAACTGCTGGAACTCTAACTGATAATGCAGATAAAGCTTGCCGAATAGGAGTTCAACATTATGATACTAATGCTAAACCATTTACATTTTTAGTAGGATCAGGAACGACTAGTGCTAATGTTTTAAACATTGGCGGTGGTACAAGTTTAATGAATGGTGCTACAGAAATAAGATTTAGTACAGATACTGCTACAGTTAATAATGGTGGAACAGAAAGATTGCGTATCAGAGATGATGGTAGAACTAGTATTAATATTGATGATGCTCGTTTTGGACAAAGTAATTCAGCATCTGGCAATAAATTTTATCAGAACAGTCCAAAGCTTGGTGTTCAGGGATCAATAGTAATTGGTAATTTAAGTTCAACTGCTACAGATATGAGAGAACTTGCGTTTTATAGAAGAGCTGGTTCCACTGCTGGATCAGCAATTTCTAATCATCATATAGGAAGAATTGCTTGGTATGGTTCTTCTAATGATAGTTCTTTCCCTGATATGGCATGGTCTCTTGAATGTACTCCTAACGGAGGTGGTTGGACTGCTGGTTCTAATAGACATGGTTATCTAAGTTTCATCAGTGGTAGAAATGGTGAATATATGCGTCTTACATCAGCTGGTTATCTTAGTGTAGGATTTGCAGGAGCACCAGATACTAGATTACATATTAAGGGTAATTCAGATAGTGGTACTGAAGATGCTACATTAACTATAGAAGATACTGATGACACTGCTGGTAGTAAAGAACCAATTCTTGCTTTTGATGGTAATGGAACCAGACAAGGAAGGATACTGTCAAGTGATAATACTAGTATTGAAGACGGTGGATTGATTTTTGGTGTTGGTAGTGGTAATAATACAGTTCTTCAATTAAACAATTCAAGAGGTCTTGAAATTCATAGTGATGTACGAGGATGGGCAACTGTTAGATATCATCAGGGTACTGGTATAAGAACTCATGTTAGAATGCATTATTCGCCAGGTAATGCTGTACAACAACAAACATTATTGAGAATAAGAAGATATTGGTGGGGATGGGGATTTTATAAGATTAGATGTAAATCGATTTATTATAATAGTTCTCTTGAAAGTACCTTTTATGTAAATGGACATGGATCTGGTGGTAATCATTATTCTATTACACAAGAAGCTTTTGGTGGAAATACTGTCAATAATAATTTTGGATGTACCATAACTCATACTGCATCTAATAACTCTCCTGGCGGTGGATCTCCAAATGTTTGGTATGCTGATATTATTGCAAACATACCTAACTATACATATACTATTTTCTGGATTGAAGCTTGGGGGTCTGGTTATAGTACTGATCCAACTAGTATGCATTATGATAGTTATTGTTTAATGTAATGGAGGTTAATTATGACATTTCAATATAAACCAGAATGGAGTCATCATCCTATTGTTTATAGTGATGGTACTATAAATGCTTGGGATCCGTCCCAAGTAGTTCCAGCACCACCCGATCATCCAGATCATGGAAAGACGGGACAAGAGGTAGATGGGACAACAAAATGCCCTGACTCTTTAATAGCAGAGTATAAAGAGAAGAATACTTGGGCACAGATGAGAGAGTATAGAGATGGATTACTTAAAGAATCTGATTGGACTCAAGGTGATGATGTTCCAGATACTATAAAAGTACCCTATCAAACATATCGTAAAAAACTTAGAGAGATTGGTGATGCAGCAACTACTGCTGATGTTGTTTGGCCAACTAAACCCTCATAAATAATTAAAATTGTAGTCACATGGCAGCAAATAAGATACAAGTTGGATACATTGAGCCACAAGATGGTGCTCAATTTAAGGTGGATGAAGGCACTGCCGCAGCGCCAGGTATTTGTTTCGTTGATAGTGCTGCTACAGGTCTTTACTCGCCTGGTACTGGTCAATTAGCATTTAGTACATCGAGTAAACAAACAGCATTAAGAATACTTGCAGATGGTAAGGTTGGTATTGATTGTAGTCCTACTGTAGCATTAGAAGTTAATGGAACGATAAAAGCGACTGCTATTGATGCACCTATTGAAGGTACACTAGATGATTGGATAGTTCATGCTGGAGATACTAATACTAAAATAGGATTTCCTGGCAATGATCAGTTTGAAATACATGCTGGTGGTGGGCCAAAAGTTCATGTAAATTCATCTGGTTATGTTGGTATTGGAACCAGCACAATGTCTAATGCTGAAAGACTTGCAGTTCAACTTGGTAATGATGAGATGTTTGAGCTTAGGTCTGCTGCTCAAGAATTATTTCAAGTATGGAAAGAAGGTAGTACTGAAGAATGTAGATTAAATGTTAAACATGGTGGAGCAACTAAGATCCATATTAGAGGAAATGGAGCTTCATATTTTAATGGTGGTAAAGTTGGCATAGGTGAAGCTTCACCTGACGAAATGCTTCACATAAATTCTGGTACTGCTAATGGTTGTTTAAAACTAGAAAGTACAGATGCTCAAGCAGATTTATATATTGTTGATAATAGTGGACAAGTAGCAATTTCTGCTAATGGAGATAATTTATTATTCCAAAATACAAGTTCTCAGACAGAAAGAATTCGTATCGACGCAAGTGGCAGACTTTTAATTCATGGTGGAAGCTTCCACGGAAGTACTATGCCACATGTAGGTGATGCGGCGTTACAAGTATATACATCAGATAATAAACATCCAGCAATAAAAACTGATTCATCAGGATCTAATGGATATGCGATGATTGCTGATGCATATAAGGCAGATGAAAGTCAAGTAAATATTGGAGTTTCTTATTCGAGTGCTAAACTTGTTCTCTCAACGAGTGTTAAAGTTTCACCCACTGCTGATGATGCATTTATCTCATCACAAGATACATTTGCAGCAAGACCCTGTGTATTCCAAATGAATCATCAGGGAGTATTTCAATTTTTAAACACAAATACTAACGCATCAACAACTACTGATAGTGTTGTTAATGGTATTACTGAAAAACTTCGTATTAAACCTGATGGTGAAATTATTATCGGAGGAGCTGATAGACCTGTTGCTGGACAGAGATTTAATAGTGCTTCTGGATGGAGTGGAATACTTCAAATTGAGAAACTAAATCCAGCTGGTGGAAATAATAATATTCCTATGCTGGCAATAACTGCATGGAATGCTGCAAATGAACAGTACACTGGTGGTATATCATTCAATAGATCTAGTAATAATACAAATGGAACACAGGGTGCAGTAAATCCAAATCAACAACTTGGTAATATTGCATTCAATGGATCTGATGGTACAAACTTTATTCAAGGTGCAGAGATATTTGCAATTCCAGAGCAGACATTTGCAACTAATGATGGACCAACATCATTAGTATTTGGTACAGTTCCTGATGGAACAAGTGAAACTAGACCAGTAGAAAGACTTCGCATCGCAGCAGATGGTGAATTAAGACAGACAGGTTCAAGTAGTGGTTTAGGACAAGGTGATATAATTGCAAAATATACACATCATACTCTTGATCCCACTACGCCAGGTGGAGCAGGTGAAGTATTTAAAATATATACTTATTCTGCAAATGCTAATGGTGCTGATTACTCAACTTGGTTGTATAAGAGAGCAGGAAGTGCTGGTGGAGAATGTGGTATAAGACTGGGTGGAAGTGCTGATGGTTCGCTTAACTTCTATACAAGTCCAAATAGTTCAACTGCACATGTTGAAAGACTTAAGATCGACTCAACTGGTGGTGTAATAATTGGTACTGGCAATGATAGTAATACCATGTCTGAGTTTGGTAGTAATACTGGTGGTTTAACAATTGATGATGCTGGAGTTTCTAATACAGGTCTTAGATTATCTCATGGTGCTGATGATACTTATCTAGTTCAATCTAGTAATGGTAATTTCTACATGTCGGCATATACCGATAATGATATGATATTTGGTGTTGGAACAAGTGGTAATGATAGAATGCGTCTTGTTGGTAGTGGATCTCATGAGGGAAGTTTATTTGTTGGTACTAATACTGGTGTTAATGCACATGTAAATGCAAATGACATAGTTGTTGGTAATACAAGTTCAGGAAAGAGAACTGGAATAACCATTGTTACTGCTAGTGATCAAGATGGAATGATTCATTTCTCTGATGGCACAGGAGCATCACAATATGTAGGACAGATTAATTATCACCATAATGATAATGCATTCCGTTTTTATACTGCTGGTGATAAGAGATGGAAACTCTGTGCTGATGGACAAATTGTACACTCGATGAGTGGTCATACTAATTCTCCAGGCGCTACGTCTTTATCTCACTGTATCGTTCAGACTGGTGGTTATCAGAGTACTTATCCAGGCCTCCATATGAAGAGTCTTTCTTCTGGTGGTGGTAATGGTATTGGTATATATCCTACAGATTCTAACTTTGATTTGTATACTCGTTCTGGTAATAGATCTGGAATAGCATTGTCTGCTAGTAGTACTGGTGCTAGTTCTGGTGAAATCTCAATGTATATTGGAGAAGATGATAAGGTCTGTTGTGGACCAGAAACATTTGGTGCTTTAGCAGGTTCTAGAACCTGTAATACTGCTTTCCATGTAGCTGGTGGTGGTATATCAATTGGGCCGGAGAGTGATGCTTCGAATGCAGTTTTTGATCAGGCTGGAAGATATACTCTTGGTTGGTATGGACTTCATCACTCTTCTGGTGGAAGTTACTATCATGTAAAAACAGATTTATGGGGTGGTGGTTCACCGCATGGAAACAGTGAATATATTATGGGTGGATTTATAATTCATAGTTATGGATATAGTCAAGGAGTTGCTGTAGAAAGAATTTTCTTCCATAACTGGAGTAATACCTTTCATGGAAAATATGTATGTTCAGATAATTCTGGTTGGGCTCCAGGCGCTCATGTATATATATCAAGTGATGGTTATGTTTGTTTACGAACAGCTAGTGGACAGTACATTAGTCATATAATTGATGTAATGCAAATAGGATCTCACTATGGTGTTAGAGATATTAAGGTTACTGCCACCTCTAGCAATAACAATTCATCCCATTATTAATTAAAATTATGGCTTATTCAACAAAATTAACAGTAGAAGAAGCACTGACAGGAATCAAAGCAACAGAATTTCCACCAGACTTGGTACAAGAAGGTGATGTTGCATGGTATCCTGGCGGTTCATTGGGTACTGATATAGGACACAGATTTAAGTATACTGGTGGTGAGTGGGTTTCTGATCCTACAGAATTGCCAACAGTAGAATAGGTTCGGTTTCACTTGACAAACCTGTATAAATATCTTATGATTACGCTTTACTACTACATTAGGTAAGAATTATGACTGAAACTCCAACGGCACCACAATCGCCTGAAGAAATGCTTGAGAATTTTAGAGCCCAGCAAAAACAGACTGGTGAACGAGTTCAACAATTAACTGCTGAGTTAGATCGCAACAAAGAATTATTTTTGAAACTTCAGGGTGCAATAGAAGGTATTGAACTACTACATCCAGAAGCAGCTAAGACAGAAGAAGCAACAGCACCAACTGCTGCTGCACCAGAGGCATCACCTGCTGCAGTAACAGAAGCGGTTAGCTAATAATGTCTGTTTCTGATAACATCAGAAAAGAAATACTTGCAAAATTACAAGGACTCTCTGAGACTATAACTGATCAAGTTGGTGAGATTGCACAAGGAAATAATATTTTCTGTACTCAAGAAATTATTAATCAGAGACTTGCTACTTGCAAGGCTTGTCCAGAGTTCATCACTATGACTTCTCAGTGTAGGAAGTGTGGTTGTTTCATGTCTGCTAAAACCAGACTGAGAACAGCCAGTTGTCCTATTAATAAGTGGGGAAGAGAACCATGATTACACAGGAATTAATTACCACTGTTCTTAAAGAACGGATGGATAGATTAGAGTATCTGATTAATCAGGGTAGATTTGATGACGCTATTTGTATAGGAGAGGAGTTCCACGAATGGATTAGTACTCACATAGATACAGGTGAATTACCCACTTGACAAATTATTAAGTGGGTAGTATGATGACTTATCAAGTAAACACACAAAGGAGGAAATTATTAAGAAGATGGCCAAAACACATCGGAAGTATACCAGTAAACGACACCGTGATGATGTTCGAGATGAAAAACTAAATGAGGCAATTAATGCCGATTTTGAATTTGAAGAACGATTCACTGGTTACAAGATCTCTGGTAAAAAAAGGTGGAATAGGCATCATTCCCCAGACTTTGATTATGGTGATAGGTAAAATCCTGCGAGTGGTTTGATTGAACCGTGTTCGCTTTGAACACATATATTAATGGGAAAGTGAGATTAAATTTTACCTATGGTGATAGTTTACACAACCCTCTTAAACTATTAAGAGGGTATTTTTTATACATAGTAATGAATTCTTTAGACCAATGATTACTAAACTAGGGCCTCGTGAAAAAGGTCGTAAAATTAAAGGTAAAAAGAAGCCTAGGTTAATACAACAGTCGAAGTGTAAACTGAAATTCATCAAGAAAAAATATATGACATAATATGTACACGCAAGAAGATAAGAAGGCGGCAAAGAAAATTATTAAGAGAGCAAAACAACATCCTACTTGGTATACAAGAGAGGAAGTTAAATACGCCAAAATGATCAAAAAACAAATTAAATCTATGAAAGATCAGAACAGTATTGATGAGACTGAAACATACAAAGAGAAATGGAATAGAGCATTAGATCTATTCACTGAATCTGTGCATAAGCCAGATCATGAACTTAGGGCATGTGCCCATAATCAGAAATGTTTCAATGAATTGATGAGTGTTCGTGATCATGTATTAGGAAATCTTAAATCATTGAGAAGATGAATCAAAATGAAGAAGATACTAATATAGAATGGGATGTTGAAGAATTAAAAAAAGCATACCTCAGAAGTGCTGAGGAATATGATAAACTAATGAAAAAGGAGGATCAAAATGGTACTAAAGACTCACACAATTAAGAAAAAGAATCCACAACACAATCAAATATGGGAATGGGAAGAAACTCCTGAATTATTGAAAGCACTAGAAGATTTGGAGGCATCTACAGGTGAAGTACTTGCAAGAAAAAATAGATAGTGCTGAAATACGCATTAAAGAGCTTCAATTGTTAATTAAACACTGGAAAGATGCAGACAAGCAAAGACAGTCTAAAGATTAATGCCAATGAAGATGGCACATTCTCTATTGAATGGGATCGTAACGATCCTAGGTGGCAATGGATGAATGACTTGACAGATGAGCAACTATCCACTATAATCAAAGAAAATTCACTTCCAAATGAAACGATTTCTAGCGATTCTCTTAATCCTTAATCCTGTTGGGGTGTTAGCTGATGAGTACCAGCCTGGTTATTCATCCACTAAGTCATGTTACAGGTCAGAGTATAGAGAAGAATATATACCAGGCACTGAAGACTCGCCTGGCTATGTAAGGTCATGGAAAGAGACCATTGAGTTTCCATGTGATAATAATAGTGCAAGAATACATAGACCAACTAGAACAGTAGTAGAGAATCATTATCAAGTTGATGATAATGATTGTTCTGATGGTAAGATTGCTGGTGGTCTTTTAGGTGGTGGTCTTGCTGCAGCTATAAGTAGAGGCGATGGACGCTGGTGGGCCATTCCTACTGGTATAGTTACAGGTGCTATGATAGGGTGTGATATAGACGGTGGTTAAACTGTCACACATAATGGTGACAAGTGATTGAAATGGTGTATTGTAGGTACATGGGAAACAAAATCGGTTTCTTTCTAGTCTGACAGCATCCGCCTCGTGAGGAATTTAAAAGATCTCCCTCGAACGGTATGGGCAAGAAGCAGACACATGATGAAAGAGTAATGCACTGACCCCGTTTTTTGTTTCTCTCACCTAAATAACATCAACCTCTTGCTAAATGGCACAATGACTAAAAAATTATTTGTTCCTCAAGTTGATGAAAAAGAGTATCTAAACTCTGAACATCGAGTATCACTCACTGGTAGTGAAATCAGCACTATTCTATTTTACTTAGAAGGTATTGAAGATGATGTAAAAGACATCAACACTATTTTTAGCAAGTTAGAAGGATTGACACATAGGTGGTATAATTTTCAAGAATCTATGCTGCTTAATCAACATAGAAAGAATGAAGATTTACAGGATGAAGATGACGATGGATTTATTCATGATTCGGAAGGCTGTTAAATGTCAAAAAAGTTTTATCATTACAAAATGGTTCCTTCAAATTTATGGAACACCTTTATTCCTAGTACAATGAAGTCTGAAAAAGATTATATTGATGAGATTAATCATCAATTGACAAAGACAATTCCAGAACAAATAGAAGATTTAAAACGAGCAGTCGCACAATTCTGTGTAGCTGTAGATCGATATATTAAGGATGTTGAATAACTGCCAAATTACAATATAGTTTGAGAAAGCCATAATCCAATCCACAAACTGTCACACAGACCCATGCAAAGGGTCTGTGATGATGTATTATAGCCATATGGTCAGTTATGACCTAATTCACTTCTTATTCTTTCAAATGGTCGCTACTCCAATCCCAACAATCGCTGTATTTCCTGAAGATCAACTCACATTAGACCAAAAGGTTGAGAAATGGGTCTGGCAATTATGCCGAACACTTGAGACAAATTACGATCACAGGTATCCTAATTCATCTGATCCTGTAAGATTCAGTATGGAGTTAGGACGTAAGTACTGGAAGATCATGCAGAATCATGGTGGTGTTCATGCTTTCATCGATAAGAAAACTGGTCAGGTTTACAAACCTGCTAGTTGGAGAGGTCCAGCAAAGGGTGTTCGTTATGATCTAAGGATCATCAAAGAACGTGACAACTGCATGATGAATGCAGATTGGGCTGGTGGTTACCTTTACATGAGATAGAACTATGAACACTGAATTGCCAATTTATTTCACACGTGAGGAGTACAGGATACTCCTCAAGTGTATTTCCCACAGTAATTATGTGGTTTCACAAGAAGAACAAGATACGATCAATAGATCTATCTTTGATAAACTGTATCATTTGACTGAATCATGCACTTAATTCTCCCTCTAATCTGTATTGCTCTGATAACACTTGTTATCGTTTATTCCATTATCCAAAAGTACAATCCTCATTAAATGAAACTTGTTTTTAACGTTGGTGTAACTTATCGCCGCAATCTCAATTTTGTTTTATACAATGAAGTTGTCTATGTTGATGATGAAATTGTAGGAGCAATCTATGAGGACAAAGAGAATGACGGGTTCTCAATCAAAAAGTTAGTTGAAACTGACAATGGTCCAGAGTATCAATTTGTTGGTAACTTTGAGACTGTCAGTGATGCTAAATCATTCATTGATCAAGCTGGAGGTCTTTAATCATGGCATTTGAAGTATTAGTCAGAGTACCATCTGGCAGAATTGTATGGAAACCTGTTGATGGTTGCATCACACATAGTGAAGCAGAACAACAAGCTGCTGCACAATATGCTGGTGAAGTGATCACAACTCGTTCTGTGAATGAGTCTAAGTATAATACTTCAAATAGTGAAACTTACATGGATGTAGGTGGATCTTGGGGTTTAATCATCTTAGGTGGTGGTTTAATCTTAGTGGTCTATCTATGGCCTTTACTCGTTGCTGGTGGCGTAATCTACATCAGTACTGTTCTTTACAAATGGTGGAAAAACCGTGGCTCTGACTAACAAGAAACTCAGAAAACTATTTGGTAATCTTACCAAGAATGCTGCAGAGATTGTTGAGAATAAATTAGATCAAGTTGATGAACGATTAGAAGTATTAGAAGATAAAGAGAGATGGCGTGATGTAGTAGCACTCTGTCAAGAATATAAAGAGTGGGCTACTGAAGAATCAGATTTTGAAATGATCTATATGGACAGATTGAAAACTATCACAGGCGATTGACATATAGCCTCATTATCCCTTATAATAGCCACATTGAGGTCTTTTACACTATGAATCTACGCCCGCACCAATCACGTGCTTTGGAGGCCATGAGAGATGCTAATAAGGGCAAGATTTTGATTCCTACAGGTGGTGGTAAGACTCTGATCGCTATCCGCCATTGTCAAGAGATTCTATCTCGTGACACTAGGAACCGTGTTGTAATTGTTGTTGCACCACGTATTCTATTAGCTACTCAGTTATGTGAAGAATTTATCACTGGACTGAATACTGCTGATGAATGCGTAGTTGGACATGTACATAGTGGTGAAACACATCATTGGTCGAGTACTAAACCTGATGATATATCAGCATTTACTCAACTCAAAGATGTATTGAACTGCAATGTAATTCTATTCACTACATATCACTCATTGCACCGCATTGTTGAGTCTGGAATAGATATTGACATCATGTATTGTGATGAAGCACACAATGCAACACGGAAAGATTTCTCTATTAGTGTTTCTGATGCATCTAAGGTTGCGGAAAAGTCTTTTTACTTTACTGCAACACCACGTAACACACGTGACCCACACGGAACTGGCATGAATAATACCGCAATCTTCGGTAATGTTCTGATCACTGTAGCTGCAAGAGAACTGATTGAATCAGGTTCAATCATTCCGCCAACTATTGTTCCATGTGAGGTTGACGGACTACGCAACAAAAGATTTGCTGCAGAGAGTGATGGTGAGACTCTAATCAATATAATAGATCAATTGGACGAATCCAAGTCATCTAAAGTATTGGTTGCTGTCCCATCATCTAAGGTATTATGGAACATGGTTACACAATATGATACTTTAGACCAACTCGAAAGAAGAGGTTATGAGTTCCTTCATATTACATCCAAACACGGTGCTTATGTCAACAAAACAAAAGTAAATCGTGAACAGTTCTTTAATACATTGAATGAGTATGGAAAAGATCCTACTAAAAAGTTTGTACTCTTCCATTATTCTATTCTATCAGAAGGGATGAACGTACCAGGCTTAACCCATTGTATTCTACTCAGAAATCTCCCACTAATTGAACTAGCACAAACCATTGGTCGTGTAATTCGATTAGATAAGAGAGACTCTGAAAGAATAACAAATGGCAGTATACCAGCTGGTGCATGTCATTTCTATCATAAACCAACAGGTTTTGTAACTGTCCCAGTGTATAAGAACCACGGTAAACGTGCAGCACTCAAGTTACAGAACGTGGTTAATACCATCTTCAAAGAGGGTAAGCCAGTCGAGGCATTGACAAAT
>VTLG01013695.1_pt1 | contig 12011 bp, 6 predicted proteins | sample 4694571 | NCBI WGS metagenome assembly VTLG01 (sample SAMN12604809, study PRJNA352737) | marine metagenome | biome: ENVO:00000447; feature: ENVO:00000209|ENVO:00000569|ENVO:01000036; material: ENVO:00002151; isolation source: viral sequences binned using virsorter ... | reverse complement strand
AAGATTTTTTGGATCTACAATAAAATCTTCATAAGACGGTAATTTCTCCGACATTTTATGAGTAAAATATTACTTCGGGATTCCTCTCCCTGATTTATTTATTCTCCTTATTAAGTCCAGACTTTAAGATCTTTGATAGTTCGGAAGTTGATCCTACAAATAAAGCATTATTGACTGTAGATGGCCCTTTTGATTTTTCTTCCTCATTCACATCCTTCAACTTTTTCTGTAAATCCATTAACTTATCAGTTGCATCAGAGACGCTCTTTATCAATTGTCCTGCAACTTCATATGCTCTTGGCATCTCACTTTCTTGTGCTAACTCTAATATTCCGTTTATTGCTTCTTGTCCTTTTTCTATTATACTGTATAGATTACCTCTAGTATATTCGTAATCTTTTTGAATATGATCACCATTTGATTTGACTTCCTTTTTCTGAACTTTCGTGGTTTCCGCAGGGACAATATCTGTCTCTACATTGAAAGCATCGTTTAGGTCATCAAATTTTGAGGTTTTCATGTAATTGTACCACTGAATCCAAAGTCATCACCCATCGGAATGATTGCACTATCAACACCATCTCCATCTGAATTATCAGTGTAGTCAATGCCTTTAATGTCTGTTCCTCTAACGTGTGATGTAGCAAGTGTAGAATCTTTTCCTCTCTGAACAGTGATTTTACTGGTAGATGCGGAGATAGATTTTACTAACATCTCTTCATTATCTATAACAATGTAGAATTCATCCTTAATATTAGTGGTGTCATCAACTGTAAATGTTCTTTGTGTAGCATCAATATCCTCAGCCAAATTAGTGACCACATCACCAGTATAATCTTTAATTGCTCTTGGTTTGATAGAGTATGTAACATCTCTTTCTGTGCTCTTCGCACCACCAGCAAGATATCGAACAGATACACCTTTGATAATATCCGTAGTGGCAGAGGAGACTGGGCCAAATAGATATGTCTTTGCAGTGAATCTTAGTGTGTAATATAAAACTCTTCTTGATGTAAAGTCTCCCTCATATTCATCTTGAAAAGATACGTTTTCTAATACGACTGGTATATCTCTCTTTTCGTTTATTTCCGAAACTAAATTGACTGTTAAATTATATGATGGTTGAAAGAATGGTAATATTTGTTCAACAATTTGTAGAGCATCATCATTTAACTTACACATAATATTTAATTCAAATTGCATATTATATGGGACAGGCATGAACACTTTTTTTGTTGTTGTTTCTGTGTCCGGATCTTTAACTGTTATCTGTTGTGTTGTTGTAACCTTTCTAGTTGGATCATATGTTAAACCAGTAAATTCAAATGACATTCTTGGTAATGTCATTGCGACTGATTTATTTAAATTTGGTGACTGTTCTAATCTTGCTAAAAATTTTCCAATCGGCCCGTATGCTAAAGGAACTTTTGTTACCGTTTTATTTCCATCTGAATCGGCATGCTTAATTGAGAGATCATTAAACAACGTACCAAAAGAGATAATCGTCTTTCTAAATATTTCGTTGTAAAAATACTCAAACATTTTTGCACCTATACCGAGTTATTTATGGTTGTCCAAAGGGATTACCCTCAGAGAAGTCTAATATTGCATCTGCTTCAGTTTCAAATCCATCATTGTCGCCAAAACCATCATCAAAATTAGTAAGATCTATCAGTCTTATGGTATGAACTGCTCCTGATGATCCTCCAGTAATCTCCTCTTTTCTCAAGAATACTCCCTCTACATTTGATATCTTAAGTTCACTTGTAACACTGTTCCAATCACGAACTCTTGCAGTTGCACCGCTTGTTCCACCAGTAATTATCTCATTGAACTGGAAGTTACCAGATGCATCGCTAGCTGCAGGAGGAGCGATCGCAATTGTTGGAGGTGTTGTGTAACCAGCACCTGCGTTGGTGATATGAATTGCACTAATTGTTCCAGCAGTCGAGACGATTGCAGTCGCAGCAGCAGAGACTGTTGATAATCCTGTAAACGTAATAGTAGGTGTGGTGGTATATCCAGAACCACCACCAGTTATGGTTACGATACCGATTGTTCCATTTGCCATATTTGCGGTTGCTGCAGCACCCACACCATCACCAAATATTTGTATATCAGGGCCTGTGGTATATCCTGATCCGGGGTTAACTAAATTAATGCTTTGAACTACACTTGCTTTTTGATTTAGCGGGTCAGCAGCACCAACACATACAACGATACCACCACGAAGGTTTGCAGTCGCAATACCAGTAACACCACCTGTTGGTGCAGAAGATATCGCTACTCTTGGAGCAAATGTATATTTTCTACCACGATTTGTGATATCAATAAATTGAATACCACCATTTACAACTGTAGTGACAGCAGATGCGCTCGATGCAGTTCCAACTAATGTAAGAACTTGTGTTCCACCTATAATAAAATCTTCACCGTCCGCACCCTCTGTTGCTGCAAGTGTATCATCAATCTCATCAACACCAGTATCAATGACTTCATCCTCATACTGAAATAGTTCACAACGAAGTGTATATACGTAATTTTTCTTTAGTTGATAGAATGGTTGCTCGTGTTCAACATATTTTATTTCAAACAAACGATCACCTAGTGGAAAATAAATTAAATCACCTTCTTTTGGTCTTGTTGATAACCTCACATCTGCCTCATTTTTCATCAGAGGTGAGATGTAAGTTTCAAACCTATCTCTTGATATTGTCAGAGTAAGTTCGTTTGTTGCCTGAATACCAAACTTTGATAAAAGTGTTGGATTTTCTCCGTACCCGTCAAAAGATTCAACGTAAGCCTCAATGGGATACGCATCATCAAATTTTGATTCAATAACCTCTTTGATTATTGTATTACTGTTCGCATATTTTCTTGGCATATAATGAACATTCACTCCATAGATTTGAAGTTGTTCATTTATAAGAGATTGAACTAGGTTCTGCTCGCTAGTTGATCCTTGCTGAAAAAAGGGATTGAGAACCATGTCACTATCCTATGAAATCGAGAGGAGGTAATTCGTAAGTATTTGACATCTGTTCCCTTATAACATCTAATTCTCTCTGCCCATCTTCATATATCTGTCTACCATTCAATTCTACACCACCCGGTAATTTGACACCCTGAAACTTAATTAGATTCTGCCCCCACTGTCTTTTCATCAAGGCAGTAAGATATCTCTTTAAAAAATAATCATTATATACACCAGTATGATCATTTGGATCAATAATTCTAAAACAATCAATCACTAGAAAATCATCAACACTCATAGCTGAAAAATCCATATCCATGTATAGTCGATCTTGTCTTTGATTAAATCTGATTTGTTTTTCTGTTGTAAGTGCAAAGTTAATATCTTCTAGGTATCTCTTTGTCATTGCGTAGTTTAATATACCTGCATAACCAAGATTAAAAGCAATATCATTCAAGAACAACTGATATTTTACACTAAACATATTATTTGTAACTGTGTTTGCACCATCAAAATGGAATAACTTATTAACACCTATCACAGAGTTTGGCATCTGTAGATAATTACTATCTTCTTCAAATGAAAATTCTGTCGATACACCAACAATAGTTGCACTTGTTGTAGTGGTTACAATACCAACGGCGTTATCACCACCTCTTCCTCTTGCTCTATCAATATCTACTTGTCTTACTTTATATTTTAAAAATGTTTGTATGACACCATTAAAATGTCTTTCCTGAAAGTATTGAATGGCATCATCTAATAAATCCTCAGTTTGCTCATCTGCAATATTAATCTCAAGCAATGGAGCACCCAACTGCCTTTTACAGTAATCTATTAATGTTGATCTACTTGATGGTTGAGCCATTTATACTATACCTCTGTCAATATTTAGGGTGCAGAAGATACACCACCGCGTACTTGTATATTCCCATCTACAATTCGATACACTGTCATACCTGATCCAACTAAAATATCATATACATATCGACCTGCATTGATACTTCTTGTAGCGGTTGATCCCAATGATATGGTCAAACCATATCCACTTGATGGGGTTGTGTCGATACCAACTGAAAATGTAGCCACTGGAAAAGCAGTTGATCCAATCGCTGTGCTTTTTGTCATCTGAGATGATCCTGTCCAACCACTCACAGTATTTAATCCAACAGAGTTAGTGGTGGAAAAATTAAATCCAGTATTTGAAGTGTCAACAACATTAAAAGTGGCACTAAAATCAGCACCGACATTCATTATCAAATCGCATGGATATGCAACTCCTGCCTCTGGATCAAACGTAATTTTTTTAGTTGCCATTTACCAGACTCCTTAACATATCCTTGATTTCAGTAATTTCATTTCTAAGTGTAGATACATCTCTCTCAAGATTATCTACTTTATTTACCTCACTTTGTTTATGTTTTTTACGTGCAAGATACTGCTCGTATTCAGATTTATTTGTGTTAATGATACAGTTTGATTCTGTATCTCTAACCAAATGATTATTATTTTTTACTTTGATGTAAGACATTATGCAAGAGCGATAACTTTAAGATTTGAGACTCTAGGAACATAAGCTTGATTTGTTGATGTCATTACAAATTTGATTCTAAAAGATTTGAATGATGGCAAATCATTTATACTAAATGTAAGTTCCTTAAATTGTAAATCCTTAGTTACAAATCCACTTGCCTCCGAGGGAGGTGTAAATACATCAGTTCTTCCATCACTCTTATCTATAGATATAATTTGACCTTTTTCATTTAAATTATCAAATCCGGGAAATGGCACAAATATTGGTTCAGATCCCTGATTTTCACTAATCGCATAGAAAGCACGAATATCTGTGTATTCGTTAATGTGTGCATCAAGTATTATTTTTAAAGAAGTCGCTGAAGTCTCAAGAACATTTTCTTTTGATACATACTGGAATCCTGAAGGATCATTTTCTAAACTATCAACACGATTATCAGTTATAAAATCAGAAATAAGTTTATCAACTCTATTCGACGTTAGAATCGCACTAATCCTTTCTGTGTCAATAGTTGGAGATATTCTTGAATCATTTGAATCAAGATTAAGTTTCATATTAAATGATCGATCACCCGGCAACACTGTTATTGATGAATTATTTGTTTCATTTACTCTTGATGCAATAATTCTAGGTGAATTTAAATAGTTTATTTTGTTTACACCAACTGATTCAACTGATTGGACGACAAATGGTGTGTCAGAACCTTGACCAGAACCAGTATTTACACTTGATCCACTCACGGTTTTTATTTCAGCTGATAAAGATGTTCCTGTTACAGTTGTGTTTTGAATCATTGGAGTAATCACTTCAAATGGCATATTTTGAGTTGCGTGAATTACTGTTCCACCATCTGATTTTGTGTCCTTTATTTTTAATAAAGGATAACTTTCAGCACTTGTTCTTCCAATGCCATTTGCACCCATGTCAAGTTTTATTTTGTAAGAATCCAAACTGATTGGATTTGAATCAGTTACATTTGCTAAATTATGTGTTAAATTAATTCTACGTAATGATACTCCACCAAATTCGTATTTAGAAACTAGATCACCAGTTACATAATTTTGAGCAAGTGTTGAATCTTGTTGTCTTGTGATGCCTGTAAGAGTATCTCCTGAGAATCCAGTATACTTAATTATCTCATTTTTTATTTTAAGATAGCCTGGATTTGTTGCAGCAACTCCGACGTTTTCAAAAGTTGAAAACTCACTTGTGCTTGCGACTGATATATTAGCAGTAGAGTCATTATTATATGGAGCTGTTAATTTAGTTGTAGGAACATCACTTTCAACACCTGATATTGCCACCCTGTTTATTTGGTGATGCATACCATGATTCTTATGATTTACAACAATATGCAATCCATCAGATACTGTTGTAATACCACTCGCTGGTATGAACGCACCTATTTCACCACCATTTCCAGTTACAGCACTTGTTATTCCAACAGTTGATGCTGCATACATTAAAGTGGTGCCAGCACCAGTTAAAAATCCACCTTGAACATTATCCAATATAAGTTCACTTGTGCTACCTATAGATGCAACAGTCAATCTTGCGTTGATACCCAAACTGGTTGTGATACCTAAAACATCACCAACGGAGTATCCTGCACCACCAGCAGTGATTGTTGCTGAAACAACAGATCCCTCATTATAAACAACAGTTGCCTGTGCGTCTCGACCGCTACCTGTCACTGTTGTAAGAGCCACACCAGTTACAGTTTGTCCACTACCACCAGCTGTTCCATTTGCTGGAGTGTAACCTAGACCAACTCTTGACACTGTAAGAGAACCTGTTGCGATACCTGCCGTTGAAACTAATTTACCAGTTGCATTTGATCCTTGTTGAGATATTGTATTACCAATCTGAGCGTGTACCCCTGCACCAAAAGCTGATGATATACCAACTCTTATTTTATTTGCTGTAAGGTTTAAAGAATTTGGTAATAATTTTGGAATTTGTGCATTACCTTCACCTAAAATTGGATTATATATTTCAACTGATCCTGAAGGTGAAAACTCAGCTCTATTCAGAGTAAATTTAAGATCTTCCCACTGACTTGGTTCCCATGTTGAAGCATTTTGTGATTTAAATAATGAACCTAGTGTAGGCTGATTCGATACAAATTCATCAGTTACTAGGTCATTTTCACCTATTCTTGAAATAAAGACTCTATATTTTGCAGATGCTGATAATAAACATATCGCATATTCAGTTGCTGGTGAGAGATATACTGGTGATTTAAATGTAAATTTAGTTGCAATAGATCCGTTAGTCGATGTTGTTATTTGATCTGGATTTAAATTTACCTGTGAGAATGGAACAACTTCTCTAGTTGGAGTTCCGAGTTTAACAGTTCTTATATCTAATTGAACAGGAACATTACTATCATCAACTGTTTCAAAAAATATCTCACAACTTGTTGCAAAAATACCAGTTGTGTCTTCAAGGAAGAATGATTGTGCTAATGGGTCTGGACTACCCCCAAAAGTTCGCAGAACTCTAGTCGTTGTATTTGAACTTGCTAACTCTCTCGCTGCCCTGCTTCCAGAGGCATCCAATGTTTGAACTCTAGCATTTCTCAATGAAATAATATTTTCTTGAACAGTTTCTAATGTTCCAGTAGAATCAAATACCTCTTGAGCAGTCGTTGATGCATTATCTAAATTATTTTGATCATTATCAATCAATACAAATGTTCTTCTTCCAGTTTCAAACGTAGGATTTGATGATATGTTTGGATTTGGTATGAATAAACTACCAAGAACTGATGCTGCATAATCGGATATTAATCTGAGATTTGTTATTTCAGCCTCTGCCCCTGATGTTCCACCTTTAAGTATCATTCCAGTTTCAACTCTACCAAAGAAATCACCTTGTGCTTGTTCGGCAAGTGAATCTAAATCTACATTTAAAGTGGTTGATGTTGAAGAATAAGATGCAGGTATCACTGATGCACTGCCACCGCCTGTTAGTTGAACTGTTCCGGGTGTTCCAGAGTAGGTTTCTAGTGATGTTGATGCTGTCTGAGTTGTATAGGGATTTTTTGCATAAATTCTTGTAGGTGCATTAAATGGCCCCTCTTTATGATTTGAAACTGCAACTTTAAATTTTATAGTTGCGGGGTCTGCAGAGTTTGTTGAAAATACCTCTCCTGTAACTGTTTCTCCAACTTGAAACACACCAGACTTCATTGATATTTCTAAAAGTTTAGGAACGCAATATGAGGTCATATTAATTCCATCAAAAAATCCATACATTCTAGACTGAGGTTTAAATCCTTTTCCATCGAAAGTTATATTTCTTGAACGCATTATTGGAATTACTTCACTCGATATGGTTCTATCACCATCAGATACTTGATCAAATTGTTCAGTAATTAATTGTCTGGTGCCAGTTCTTGTTTGTTCTCCTGTTCTAAATGTATTTGTTGTTGTATTTTGAAGAAGAGAATTTCGACCATTCCATCTACCTCTAAATGGTCTTCCTACATTTCTTTCTGTTTCAGTGCCTGTCCAAACAGTTTGCCATCCACCCCATATTGTGCTAGTTAATCCTGTCTGAGGATCAAATCCACCAAATGATCTTTCTGCTTCAGCAACAGTCTCAGCAAAATTTCCCTCTCTTTGAATAATTCTTGGTTCTAATCTTACAGTATCTACCCAAGTATCAGACGCAGGAATTAAATCTATGGTTCCTTGCCAAAAATTAAGTATGAAAGGTGTCACACTTTCTGAGCGAGTTCCAAATGGTTGTGTTAAGTATACAGTTTCTTCATAATCCAAAGTAAGCATACTACCTGTTTTTTTGATATCCGTTCCTTCTGGATCAGCACCATTAAATATTGTATTTTGTCCCTCAACTGGGCCAACCTGCAAGTCAATTAAATTGCAATAATGAGATGCTCTTAATTCTTTTTGTGTTAAATCAATACTATTTTTAACTGATATACCTGTTTCTTGTGGTAACAATGAGGTAAAATTATCAACAAAGAATCCAGATTTAAATTTATTCAATCCATTTTCATCAGATACAAATAAATTTGATGTCTCAGTTTCTAGTAAAGAGAGTGTAGTGTAATATTCTAAATTTTGTATTCTATCCTCTAATTTACGAATATCTTGCATTCGATATCTTTTATGCTTCAAAAAAGATAATGAAGCATCTGAAACCTCGTAAAGGTATGGTGGTAAATTTATCTCTGCAATTTCGAGAGCATCATCAATTGCAACTGGTTTATCAGGATCTTCACTTGGAGAACCCTTTGATACTGATAAATTTCCATACTTTGTTAAATAAATTTTATCGATTCTACCAAGATAGAATGAATAATCTAAAATGATAGACTCATCAGATGCTAAGACATTAGCTGCTGAATTACCTGATCCATCAAATGATCTTCCAAAAAATTCTAATGGAGAGCGATCACTTTCAGAAACTGAATAGTTTGAAACTCTTGGTCTTATATCAATTAAATCTGTATTTCTAATACCATCAACACTTTGTATATCTTGTGAATAATTAAAATCATTGTAAGAATTTTTAATTGTAATATCACCTTCATCTGTTGATTCAAAATATCCATTTGTAAAATAAACTTTTAGTTTTTTTGTAGGAGCAGTTTTATCACTTACTCTCTGAATAAATCCAAAATCATAGATTGTTAATTTTTGTCCTGAGTCAAATTTATAACTTTCAGTGATATTTTTGCTTGGATTATCTAAAGTATTGACTATGGCTTGAACATTTGATTCTTCAAAATTAACTGATTCACCTTCTCTAAAATCAACATCATTTAATAATACAAATGATATTTGAGAGTCTGATAAAGTCTCAGCATAAACTGCAACTGCACCAGACGATACACCTTTTATTTTTTCACCTATTATTAAATCAGTGGTCTTACCAGCAGGACTATCAATTGATGATAGTGTCATTTTTGGTGCTGAAGGGTCATCTGTTGATAGCGATTCAAAAATACCTAAAACATCTAATACATCTGGGGTGTTAAGAGATATTTTTTCATCCTGAACACGAGTTCCAAAAGGATAACTTCCAGATGTTAACCCATCATTTAATGTTGTGCCACCTGTTCCAGATCCAGTTTGACTTGATTTATCAATAAGTTGTGTATTTACTCTCTCTTTTCTCTTTATTTTTGCTGTCGGTTTTGTTTTAGCAAGAGTTGCAACTAAAGTAGCATCTTGATTTGAAGCTAAATCTGCACCAACATTACTTATTTGAAGAATAGCATTTCCAGAAGTAAATGTAAATTTATCAGAGGTTAATGTTTCTTGTGTACCATCTTTTCTTATTAAAGAATATCTCTCCTCATCAAAAGGTAAAAATGTCTCGTTTGTTCCAGCAGTTACAGCCGAACTTAGTTGATTAGCAGAATGACCAATGGTAACATCAAATGTTTTTCTTATATTCAAAGTTGCCGATGATATGTCAACATCTGATATATTTTCTTTTGGCATTCTTGTAAATAAAGCATTGTCAAATGATTTTTCAAAAGGAGTTGTGACAAGTGTGAGGTCAGGAACTTCTAAAGAAGAACCCTGTGTGGCAAATAAAGCACCTTCTGTAACTCCAGTTACAGTAGCAACACCAGTTACAATAATATCATTAGCATTGACTTGTGTTATTCTTACTAATGATTTTAAATTATTACCCAATCCACCAAATTTAAGAATATTACCAACCTTTAATTTACCGGGGAACTGTTCATTTCCACTTGTAATTGTACTGATTGAAACACTACTTGCGTCTGTACCAACACCAGTCATATTTGCAGATCCAAAAATAAACTGATCTGTTTGAACCACATCACTTACAAAACTTTTTGCAGATCCAACATTACCTAAATCAGGGCCTGCGTATAAAGATTTAACGTCTGCCATTCCAAAAGATGTAACTGCAAGAGCTATCCTACTATTTTCCTCTCCGTTAATTATGATCGGTTCGTTTGGAACTAATTCTCCAGACTTATCATATAGTGTTAATGAAGTTGTATTACTCGCACTCGATCTTAAAAATCCAGTCGCACCACTAAATTTACCTTTTATGAATGCAGGGGTTGCCTGTGTGATCGCTTGGTTTAGAGTTACTTTACTAAATGTTTGTACATCAAACAATGAAATATCATATTCATTTACATTAGAATTTGTTGCACTGTATGATCCAGACTCTAAAGCAAAATCATAGACTCTAGCAACTCCTATCTCCTCTCCAGATATATTTGCTGCTCCGGGTAATCCATTTGATCTTTGATCTCTTAAACTAACTATGAAAGTATTTCCAATACCTACCTCTGGTGATCCTGTTTGATTATTCAATCTTAAAGTTCCACCTGTATTATAATTAACTCTTTGACTTTTTAGTGTTTTAGTAGTTCTAGGTTTTTCTACATCAAGAAAATTGGATGATATTGTTTCTATCTCATATCCTTTAACAAAGGCTTTACCAGCAGACACTTGGAACAAGGCAAGGTCATCACTCGCTATCAAACCACCCTCAGTTGATTGACCATCACCATATACACCATTATTGCCAATATTATCATTTAAAGACTCTCTTACTGATACTGAAAATGGTTTGACAGTGTAATTACCAGATTCAGCAAATGTTCTTCTTGCTAGTTCGTCATTTAAGATATTATAATCTGATGTTGTAGGTCTTGTTCTTAATACTCCGTTTCTTACTGATGCTAATTCTACAAAATCATCATCATTCAAATCATCTAAACCTTTAAAAAATAATGAACAAGATATTTTAAGACGATCTGCACCCGGTGCAGCAAAATTATTAAAACCTTTTGAATTATCTGTGAGTGAGGAATCTTCATCAGAGTTAATTGTCTCTTCTAATACTCTAAGACCTATTCTACCTGTTGGGGTGTTCGAGTATTGATCTAATAGGATAGTTTGAGTTGGAACATTTACAAATGTGCCTCTTACAAAATAAACACCCTCTGATATAGAAAATGATGAAGCGGTAGATGTTGCGTTAACAGATATTGCACCAGCAAATGATTCACCACTTGGTATAAATGTGCTATTTTCAGGGCCTGATACTATGTCAATATTTGCTGCTAATAACTCTCCATTTTGAAATACAGAATTTTCATTACCTAAACTAGAGGAGTCATATCTAATGTATAATGTAAGATTATCTCTTATAGAATCTGTAGAGTCTAATATTTTTACGATTGTAGCTGATACGCCAGATGTTAATCCTACAATTTTACGATTTAGTAATTGATCAATATATGATTTAACAGTTACACCTAGATACTCATTATTAATTTCTACACATGCAAAATTATCATTATACGACGTATTGCCCGGTATTACTTTTGCACCCTCTTTAAATACATGTTGACCAAATTTTGCAATTTGATCTTGTAATATCGATTGTAAACCTGTTAATTCTCTTGCTTGAACCGGTAGTCCGGGTTTAAACAGAACCTTATGATAGTTGTCATCTGCATTAAAATCGTCA
>VTLG01005542.1_pt1 | contig 12011 bp, 14 predicted proteins | sample 4694571 | NCBI WGS metagenome assembly VTLG01 (sample SAMN12604809, study PRJNA352737) | marine metagenome | biome: ENVO:00000447; feature: ENVO:00000209|ENVO:00000569|ENVO:01000036; material: ENVO:00002151; isolation source: viral sequences binned using virsorter ... | reverse complement strand
TCTCTAATCTCTCTTCTTTAAGGTGACCCACATATTGAACGACTAGCGGGCTGAGTCTAGGATTCAATAGTGATGATCCTTCTTGCCTTGCACTGGTAGCACTATATCCAGCAGCGATGGCTGCTTCGCCCTGAGTCATAGGTCCATTGGGTCCACCGAATACTACAAATTCAGCGAATCTCTTTTGCATTTCTGTTAATCTTTTAGGAACTCCCATATTTGACAATTTAAGTTAACATTGATAAAAAGTCAATATGTCAGATACAGATTGGAAGAAGAAATGTCAGGAGCTAGAGAACGAGATGATTCTTATTAAAGGAATCACAGTACATAATGCCCCTGAGATGAGAGAAGCAAAGAAAAAAATAGCAGAGCTCGAGGAGAGTCTTGCTAATGCTTTAGAAGTCAATGAGTCACATCAAAAATTTAATGGAAGACTACAAGAAAGATTGACAGAGGTTGAAGAAGATAATAAAAAGCTCGCGAATCAGATTGATGATTCAGTTAATCGTATGAGGAAAGCAGGCGTGATTTAATGAGAGTGAGAGATCTCCAACAATTTTTATCAAAGTTTACAGAGTCAGATACAACAGGCCGACAAGGCAATGCAATTTCTGAAGCTGTGATCTTAGTAGAAGTAAATGGATTCTTACATGACATTAGACGCATGGAAGTTCAAGAGCATGCTGTTCCAATGATTGGAAATAAAGGTCATACTTCACATCGATTAGTTATGAAAACTCAAAAAGAATCTCCACTTATTCTGCCGACGAAGCTTAAAGATGACTACTGATGTTAACCCAAAAACCTCATGGGTCCAGAAGCTAAATTATATAAAAAACTTAAAGCCAAATCTCCCAAAATTATATGGACAAGGATTGAAAACCTTAGCTTACTTGGCTGCCCTGATCTATTGGGGTATAATACTTCTAGGCACTTTTTCACTGTTGAATTAAAAATTACAAAAGCTAACAAACTCAAATTTTCACCACACCAAATTGCGTTCCATGTTGCTCATCCTGAGAATACTTTTATCTTAGCCGAGGCCCTCGGTCCGAGGCTCGTGAAACTTTTCCATGGTTCACGGATCAGGGAGCTTGCGGCTTGTGGCTTTAAGCTTGAGGCTTGTAGCTTGGGGCTTGACGCTTGCGTCTCTTACCTCGAACGGGTTGGTTCGAAAGCTTGAGGCTTGAAGCTTGTGGCCTGTATCCGTTGGCCCTGGCCCACGCTTCATGGATCTGGTGAATGAGTCTAGTGTTTGGGGTATGTGACATGTTTAACTTCAGGGTTCCAGCAGCGTCTGCAGCTGCCGCATTTATTGCCCTGCTTGGATGCAGGACAGTCGCCGTCTTGATCAACGACCGTGGACCAATGAGTCCAGGCCTGACCAGGGGCTGTGTTATTCTTCGCGTTTGATAATCTTATTACTAAGTTCTTAGGGTATGAGCCCAGCGGCAGGTAGCGACGCTCCTGAGTGGGCAGCCAGTGCATGGTGCCTGGTGTGTTGTTACAAACTTCAAAAATTTTTTTAAGATGCGCAACTGACTGGATATCTCCTGAGTCGTGCCAGCGGAAGTGCTTCTTGCCCTTCACAAGCACAGTCATGGCTTCAGTCCACAGGGGATGCTTGAGGCTTTCTAGACGACGCGCGAGTGCTGTCTGCACGTTGTTGAATCGATAGCGGCCCTTCAGGGCATAGCATCCATGGCACGGGGTCCCTGGTATCTGAGCTAGCTTCTGGCCAGTCTCACAGGCGCTCGCAGGCAGGTTATAGCTGCCTTCAGGCATCTTGCCAGGCGCGCTCAGTCCTCCAGTTATTTTTCTTGCTTCTTTCTTTAACATAATTTTTGTGGTGCTTTGGCAAATTTACCGAGCGGAAAAGCACCAAACGAGCTCAAGGCTTTAATTCTATCATTTAAATGTGGTTAAACTATGACGCTTGCGGCTTGAAGCTTGGGGCTTGGTGCTCGTCCCTGCTCTCAGGATCTGCTCAATGCTTGGCGCTTGGAGCTCGATCCTGGGGCCGAATCTTTTCCAGTTTTTTGATACTCCATGCAACTCTAGAAGCAGCGCGGACCATTGGCCCACGCTACAGTTTTTAACAGTTAAGGTTACGCGTTTAGTCAAGTAGCACCATGTACTCTTTGGCAAAGTACTGTCTAAAAAAATTCAGACCATTGCGCACGACCTGCCAGCCATCCTGGTTATCACTGAAGCCAGGCGTTTGATTCGTTAGCCTGTCTACCTGCTCCATCTCATAGCTTTTATACATTGTGTAATCATACACAGCTGCTGCGAAGCCTGGGAGCGTTGTTGACTCACCGCTCAGCGGGTTCGTTCTTTTTACCATAGCTGTCGAATGAGTCTTAATCTCAAACGGCAGTTTCATTTTTTTATTGTTATAGTTTATTGTTGTCATAATTCTTATCCTACATTCTCCCTGGTCCATTGTCAAGCCTCCGCAGCACAATGCTATGACGCTTGCAGCTTGGGGCTTGGGGCCCGTGGGCCCACCCTCCCACTTTAGAATCATTCTAAAGTTTGGAGCTCTACCTGGTGTCCCGCGCTTGCGTGCACATCGGTTTTGACTAGTCCTAGCTGAACCAGACAGAGCCCTAAGCTTTAGTTCATTTTCTTTTTGTTTACCCTTCCGCCCTGTACCAGGACATCTTCAGGCTTAAATACTTTGCCTATCATCTCACCAATTTGAGCGACCATTTCTTTTTCGGTCATCTTGCCAGCGTCTTCTTCTGGCTTATAGTGTTTATGACTTTCAATCCTGACCATTTTCGTAAGGTATGCGATTGATGCTCTTTTGTCCTGATCGTAGTAATCCTTCGGAGCCTTCAGTGATTTTTGCTCTGAGACATACCAATGACCTTTTTTGAATAAATAAATATATTCAATAAAGATATCACCTGACATATCGTGCAGGAAACACCACTCATTATTATAGGTTCTAGCTTTCTCTTCTTCTCTTCCCCAATCTCTCGCGTAAAACGAGCAATCTTCCAGGGTAGATCCCAGAGAACTAGCATTACCAAACGCAAACAATTTTTTTGCGTTTACTTCATATTTCCAATAGGTCAAAAGACAATGACCGACGCCGTTTGGATATCCATCACTATGGACATAAATTACTTTAATTGTGCCATCAGGCAACTCAATAGCTATGTTTGATCTAGTACTCATATATTCTTTCTGGTTGCCCTCTATTGTTAGTCTGTGAAGAAAAATAATATGAGGGCAATCCGTTATTACTTTTATCATCAAATCCCTTTAGGATAATATCTTAAAGTAATTACTATCCTATATACTCCCTTGACAATTAAATGTCAATAGCTTATAAATATATTTTTAACTGAAAGGAAAAAACAATGGCTAGAGTAAGACTAAATCAAGAGTACAGAACTAAAATCGCAAATCGTATGCGGGTACATCTTGAACAAGAGAACACGCAAGAGAAAGAGAAATTTCTTCAAGCAAGAGAAGAAATGAAACCTCTACAAGATGAAACGTGGAAACTTGCCCAAGAAATAGTAAGCCGACATTATACACCCGAAGATATTAAAATGGCTTATCATTTACAAAACAAGTTTGAAAATGTGGACACTATTGCGAAAGATAGTTGTTTCCATTTTGGTTATATGGGTGAGGTTGAGGATAGAGATCAAAATGATAAACCAATAATGAAAGATAAATATATTGAGAAACATTTTGACTTTAGACTTAATGGAAATATTAATGGTGTTGAGGGTAGTAGGCAAAATGATTTTGCTTATGCAATGTATCGTGATGAGTTGAAAGGTCGTGATGGTTGCAATCCCGATATTAATATTGAACAAAAAGATAATCAACCTAATCCACATTGGACAAAAGTTGATGACGCAAATGAAAAATATCTTGGCTTAAATGGTGGTAGAGATAATCAAACTTCTTTTGCGAAAGAGTGGAACAATGATTATGTTTTAGATTTAATTGGTCGTGAGTATTGTAGAGATAGATCAATTAATTGTAAGAAAGAAGAATACGCAATCTTGATGAGTTGGCAACAAGCGAAAGGTCAATTAATCACGTGCCACGAAAAATGGATTGAAAGCATTTTAAATCAGATGAAAGAAATTAAACTTGGTTTAAAAGGTTATAGATATTTAGACGAGGCGATTGAGTTAGCAACTGAACTTGGTCTTAATCTAAATGACGCAGAAATAATTAGAACTAATAGTACGGGTTTAGTTATTTACAATCCTAAAAATCTTGCTGAAAGAGTTAAAGCTATGAAGAATAAAAACCAAAGTCGGAAAGATAAAATCTTGGCTCGTATGGAATACGAAAAACAAGCCAATAAAATACATCAATAATAAGCATTGACTTCTTATGTTATATCCCTTATAATGAGGGATATAACAGAAAGGAAATATGCAAACTAAAGATCAAATACTACAATTCGTTCAAGATAATGACGAGTTTTTAATTACTTACTATGCTAAAAAGTATGGGAAGATAATTACAAGACGAGGAACTTGGACAAAACCAAACACAGATACAAAAGGAAGATACATTGCCATTAATGGTGATGATTGTTTCTTCTATTGGGATATAAATGCCGAGCCAAATAAAAATGGCAATCAATGGAGAAGAGCAACTAATCCAACGAGTGTGAAAATATGAAAGCTTTATTTATAGCTTTATATTTTGCACTTCATTTTGGTGCAGCTTTTTTAGGTCTAGTCATAGCAATATATTTAAACTTTTGGCTAGGCTTAGGAATGTTCGCGTTCTTCATCATCAAGTTTATGTTGATGATTCCAACTGTGAGTGAATCAATATGAGTCTGAGATATTGCCAAGGTCCTAAGTGTCATAGGTATGATACTAAGGATAGAAAGAAAGGACCGAAAGATAATAAGAGGAATGAAACTCGTAGAAGAAGTTCATTCTATTATCTTGGTGGCAATGCGTGTTCAATGAACTGCGAAAGAGATTGGTTCAATCTTTATGGTGAACAAGCTATCAATCATTATGGTAGAATAGTTGAGCCTAAAGTATTAACTAAAGATAATGCGTGGTCAGTTAGACGTAATTGGAATTACAATGGTGATGGCGCCGATACGTTCTATGTTTATAATTATCTGACGCAAGAACGACACTCAATAACCGAACAGCAATACAATGACGACACATCAATCACATCAGACGGAAGATTAAACATCTAATCTGTTAGCCTCGGGCGGCTGCGCCGCCCGAGGTCCTCCCCCCAATCAATCTAGTACCTAAACCCAACGAGAATTGCGCTTGTAACCGAGGGGCCCACCCCCCCTTTTTAAAAGAAGGTTCCTTTTGATTTTACTTTAGTCCTTGATTTAGAGAGGCATAGGGGTTAAAAACATTTTGGTACCATATGGACTTAAATACTGTAAATATTTCAAAATTACCTGCAGATGTCCGAAAGACCTTTTTGCAACTTAAAGTCCTGCATGCAGAAAAAAAGATACAGAATAGAGCTAAGGATGACTTCTTGTCTTTTGTTAAGTGTGTATGGCCTGAATTTATAGAAGGGTCCCATCACAGGCACATTGCAGAAAAATTTAATAAATTAGCACGAGGGGAAATAAAACGCCTGATCGTGAACATGCCCCCTAGGCATACCAAATCAGAATTTGCGTCTTACCTCTTGCCATCATGGATGGTGGGCCGTAATCCAAAATTAAAAATTATTCAAGCAACGCACACTGGAGAACTTGCCATTAAGTTTGGTCGTAAGGCTAAACACTTAATCGATAGTGAAGAGTATGCAAAAATTTTTGCAACAAAATTACAGGAAGATTCCAAAGCCGCTGGGAGGTGGGAAACAGCACAAGGCGGCGAGTACTTCGCTGCTGGAGTCGGTGGCGCGATCACTGGACGGGGTGCTGATTTATTAATCATTGATGATCCGCATTCTGAGCAAGATGCATTATCCGAAGCTGCATTAGAAAACGCCTATGAGTGGTACACGTCAGGTCCACGTCAACGTTTGCAGCCTGGTGCAAGTATCGTGCTTGTTATGACAAGATGGTCGACGAAAGATCTAACCGCCATGTTGTTAAAACAACAAAAGGAAGTGAAAGGTGATCAGTGGGACGTGGTCGAATTTCCAGCACTCCTGGACCACGGACCAGTGTGGCCTGAATATTGGAACACGGAAGAACTTGAAAAGGTTAAAGCAACATTGCCCACGAAGAAATGGAACGCGCAATGGATGCAAAACCCAACGTCTGATGAAGGAGCCATCATTAAACGAGAATGGTGGAGAAATTATACCAAAGAAACGATCCCCGCTTTACAACATGTGATTCAATCTTACGATACGGCGTTTATGAAAAAAGAATCCGCTGACTTTTCAGCCATTACCACGTGGGGGATGTTTTATCCTGATCCTGATAGTCCTTTAAATTTGATTTTACTCGATGCGGTTAAAGGCAGGTACGAGTTTCCAGAGTTAAGAAGACGAGCTTTACAGCAATATAAGTACTGGCAGCCCGAAACGGTCATTATTGAAGGAAAGGCTTCGGGATTACCCTTGACCTATGAATTAAGACAAATGGATATCCCAGTTATTAACTTTACTCCAAGCAAAGGAAATGATAAGCATGTAAGGATAAATTCAGTTGCACCCCTTTTCGAATCTGGGATGATATGGGCGCCAGATCAGAAATTTGCAGACGAGGTCATCGAAGAGTGCGCTGCGTTCCCTCACGGGGATCATGACGATTTAGTCGACTCTATGACTCAAGCAGTCATGCGCTTCAGACAAGGAGGCTTAATTAAGCACCCTGAAGATTACATTGATCCAAAATTACCGCCCAGAAAACATGAGTATTATTAAATGGCAGGAATAGGTATAGCAAAAAAAGGTTTAGGAATTCTCGGAAAGAAGCGTAAGACGCTTACCGCTGATAAAGGGGCTCTACGTATTTCAGAAATTAATAAAAAACTAAAAAAGACTCCAAAAAAATATCAACAAGATGTGCATGAAGATCATGCCCAGGAAGTATTAGATATTTATCAAGGAAAAAACTAATGTACGGCAAAATATTACAACGACTGCTTCAAAATTTCTTCTTAACCATGGGCCGTGCTCCAATCACCCCGATGGAATGGTCTAAACTCAGAAAGCAGGCAATGGAACTCGCGCGAAAAGAAGGCGGAGACCCCATCACAGGAGCAAAAATTGGAGCTCCCCCTAAATCTTTGATGGATACCACTAAAGATTTACCTGGAATTGAGTCCTTAAAAAATAATCCTAAAATTATTCCCTTCCCCAAAGCAAAAAGTCGAAATATGACCCCTCTAAAACGGGCGATGAACGATAAAGGTATTTCAGCATTGATGGGAAAAGGCAATTTAAGACTTGGAGAAGCACCAAAAACGCAAAAATCCACTTTAGATCAGAAAAAAGCCGCTTATGAAGGTCATGTAAACAAGGAAATGTGGATAAAAGACAAAATTCAACAAAATAAACAAGCTATTGAGCGATTTAAGCAAAAATTCGGAAAAAAAGAGCCCACAACAGTCGAAGATTTGAGAGATCAAGGCGATTGGGATCCAGGAGGCATGAATCAAGGCGGAATTGCGCGTTTAGGTTACGCTTTTGGAGGTAAAGCGCTCAAAGCGATTATGGATGCGTGGCGCGCGAATAAAACGTGGGGTGTCGGAGGCCCTCCTTACAAACCAGAAGCAACCACGTTTGATATTAAAAAATTAACCAAGAGAATGTTTGGAAAAGAACTCAGTTTAAATGAATTAAGACAATTAGAAAAATCTCCTTTCAGGGGACCAGGGGGACAAACGTTTGACCAATTTAACCAAGGGTTTAAAAATATTAAAGCAAAGGTTCTTAAAGAAAAAATGATGGAACAAAAATTAGAAGCTAAAGCGATGATCCACTCAGCTGATATGGTCCCTGCAAACACTGAAATTGAAAAAAGAGTTCAAGCTCAATTTAGTCGAGAAGGTAAAAAAAAATTAGCAGAAGCTAAAGAAGGATTAAAAGAAATCGATATTTATATGGGCATGCTTCAGAAAAAAGGAAGAAGTGTTCATTACGCAGGGGGACTGGCGCCCTTAGTGGGCGAACCGAGCTACGCGGCTGATTTTTACGATGACCGAACTCCCTTTTCAGGAGGAGGCAAAGCAGGTTTACCTGCGATCACATATGGTATGCCTCAAGCTGGAATGCAAGGACCTCAAATGCCTGCGGCACCTCAACCGCAAGGCATCTCGGGGGTTAACTTGCAAATGGACCAAAACCAATTGATGCAACAACAAATGATGCAAAATCCTTGGATGCAGAATAATATGCAACAAGGGATTGGCGGAACGCCTCAGTATAAAGGTCAATTGAGAATGCCTTTTGCTGGAGGAGGAATGGGCAGACGGGCTTTTTTAAAATTCATGGCAAGTTTAGGCGCTCTTCCGTTTATCGGAAGAGGAGCTAAAGAAGTAGTCAAAGAAGCTCCTACCGCTATTAAAGCAGCTGAAACCATTACAACAACAGGAGCCAACACTGGAATGCCATCCTGGTTTCCAGCGTTTGTTCAAAAAGTTTTAAAAGAAGGAAAAGATTTAACACCTACCCATGCTCCTAAGGAAAGAGTGATCGTGGCTGAAACCAAACTACCTCACAGTGATACACCTGTCTATGTCGAACATGATCTTGTCACAGGAGATACGATGGTTGATATTGGTATGGGTAAACATGGTTGGTCGGATGGGTATCATGGTCAACCGACTCGACTACATTTAAAAAAAGGTGAAATTATTGAAGAAGGTAAAATGAAGGGTCAACAGACTCCTGATGAGTTTGTTGTGGAAGAAGCAGAATTTACGGGAGGACATCCTGAGAATGTAAAATTTGAAGAAAGCAGTTTTAACAATTATGGCGAGCATGGCTCTGATTTTAGTGAACTGGAAGAATTTGCTACAGGCAAAGTAACGAAAGAATCTAAAGCTCAAAAACAAGTTTGGGAAGCGGATTGGGATGATGTAGTTGATCCTTCGGATGAAAGTGGTTTTGGCATGGCATCTGGCGGAATCGCTCGTATGTTAGGAGAATAATGGTTAATACGATCAGACAACTTCAAGACCTAAAAGAATGGGCGCAGGATTCAACGCGCTATGAACGAAGACTTAATTTCCGTCTTGCACAAAAACCCTATAACTGGGAAGAAGGCAATTGGTGGGATTTGGATGATGAGTCTGTGGGCAATACTAAAATTCTAGAAGACTTTGAAATTACCGATGAAATGAGAAGAAGACCTAACGCTGAAGGGGGTGTGCAACAACTCGTGCAACCTGGACAACCAGGCGTAAGACAGGGATATGCAACCAGTAAAACGCCATCAAAAAAATTTAAATATAAAATAACCAATCAATCAGGAACGGTTTGGTCAGATACTCCTCCTGGAGGATGGGAAGGGGATTATCTTAAAATGGAGAAAGATCCTAAATTTAAAGAATGGCTTAAAACTGAAGAGATTGATTATGATAAGATCGAAGGAAAACATAAAGGAAATATCAGAAAAAGATTTCAAACTTTCCTAAAATATAAAGATAACATTGGTATTAAAGAATTAGCAGAACATACCCCTTTTACTCACAACACTCTGCGAGAAATGATTTATAACGCAGATAAAAAAATTGAAAAACAGATGCCTTATAAGACAAAATCTAAGATAAAAAATGCCAAAAGAGTTGTAGCGGAAATGGAGAAAGCGGGCATTGTTGCTTTGGATGTGGGCAAAAAAGAATGGCGATATAAAACATTAAATCAAAAAAAGATTAAAGCTTTAAATAACATTGCTTATGGTCCTCGTACTTTTAATCCAGATACTATGGATGAAATGTATCGTCTGTTTGAAAATGAAAAGTTTATGGATTGGGTTAAGAAGTATGATGGGGGAAAAATTCCCGATGAAATTATTGAAACTGTTTATAAAAAAGGCAATCGAGGAGCCTATGCTTTTATGCAATTGGGTCGAGTATTACAGGGTAAGGCAGAATTAGAAGGTGTTCTCACAAATAAAAAATTAGGCGATAGGATTGTATCGGCTATGATTTACGATGCGTCTCAAGGTAAAAGAGGACCGATGTGGGGAGCTTCTTATAATTATGTTAAACACGATATGAATAAATATGCGGGTAAGAATATGACGTGGGATGGTCTGGGGGATGCTATTAAAAAAGAATTTAAAGAAATTAATAAAAGCCTTCCTAAAAATTCCAAAATTAACAACATTGCCATTGATGAAGTGTTTCCCATTCGAACAGGAAGTTCAAGCATAGGTGAGTTAAAAGGAGCAGATGCCTATAGTAACTTTGTTCAATTTATTGATAGTGAAATTAATTCAACTAAAAAAGTAACCTTTGATGGTCAAAGCACTCAAAGGGCTAAAAAGATAATTGCCGAATTAAAAAAAACAAACCCTGATTATGAATTAGTGAAAACACTCTCTGAAACTCAAGATGCAGAAATTAAAAAATTTTATAAAGAAAATCCTGGTACTAAAGGAAAAGTAAACTTACAACGCTTTCCATGGGATGAAAAAACTAAACGCTTCTTGAATCCAAAGGAAGTTTTTGAAGCTCAGTATAAAGGAAGATATGACGAACTCCCTAAAAAAATTAGAACGGGTATGGAAAAATTCCATGCCAAACATAAATTGAGTATTGACCCTGGAAAAACATTTACAATGCTAGAAGCTCAAAGCAAACCTAATATGATCAAGATGATTCAGGCAGCGGGTTTTCCTATTAAAAAATGTTTAAGTAGTGGTGGAAGAGTTGGATTAAAGGTGGGTGGACCTGTTAATGAATGTATTACAGGTGTGATTAATGAAACCATAGAAAAAGCCAAACGAGGGGATGCAGCTGCTATAAAAATATTTAAAAACCAAAAACAAGTTCTTAAACAGGGTGTTAAAAGAGGAACAGGACTCGCTACTAAATTATCCTGGTTTCTAGGCCCTATTGATGCTCCGATTGAATTAGCCTTTGCTCTTCCCCATTTATTAATGGGAGATTATGAAGCAGCGAAACGTGCAACGACTGCAGGACTATTTGGATGGGGAAAAGTAGATCTAGATAATGTAGATGACCCTGAAGCTAGAAAATATATGAAACATATAAGAGATACTGAAAACTGGATTAACAACTGGCAGAAGCATGATTATTATACAAATAAATTAGAAAATCTTTCTGAAAATGCTTCTGATGCGTATCGAAAACAAACAGAGGACAGGGTTAATAAATTTGCTACTAACATGGAATCTATAGCACAGAATTATGATGGTTATGATCGAAGTGGCTCTGAAAATGAAGATTGGGCTTTTAATCCAGAAGAGATGGCGGGAAAGAAAGCAGCGAGAAACTGGATTGATACTAAAGTGGAAACTGATTTAGAGAAGGGATTAGATGCTACTTATAGAAAACAAGAAACTCCTGTAGGTGAAATTGACATTAGTAGTTATAAGGATGCTGCACGGGAAGAATTAAGAGCTTCTCCAACTGATTTAGAATCTTATATTAAAACAAAAGGACAGGATTTTTATGGAGATCCTGAAGGATGGTTCGCTTACGACCCTCTCAAACGGGAAGAGGCTGAAGCTCATGGCATAGGTCATATTTATGATGATTATTATATGGGTGCGAGTGAAGGAAAAGATATAAGAGATTCTTATTCCTCAATCCCAATAGATTATGCAAGTCAATTAGGAGCTTTAGAAGCTAAAGAAACAAGAGAAGGTTTAGAAGAGATAAGAGAAAGACAGTATTCTAGTCCTTTGAATAAAATGTATTATGCAGGTGGTGGCATCGCAGGTGTCCGTCGTCCGTGGGCCATTCCGCCTGCATCAGGACCCATGCCTCAAGGAGGAGGCTTGTCTTCTCAATTCAATCGTGTTAGAAAACTCACGGGGTAATATATGGCAGATATAGAAAAAGGACTCCCAAATACTAAACTTCCTGCGGCAG
>VTLG01002044.1_pt1 | contig 12012 bp, 21 predicted proteins | sample 4694571 | NCBI WGS metagenome assembly VTLG01 (sample SAMN12604809, study PRJNA352737) | marine metagenome | biome: ENVO:00000447; feature: ENVO:00000209|ENVO:00000569|ENVO:01000036; material: ENVO:00002151; isolation source: viral sequences binned using virsorter ... | reverse complement strand
ATTGTCCAACTTCCAGATGTACCATCCACTTTATTTGAAGATCCTTGATTCGATAAATTCAAGTCACCTGTATATAAGTTTGCCCATCTCTTTGATGAAGATCCTAAATCTGCATCATTATCTCCGTCAGGTAAAAGATTTCCACCCACAAAAGCATTTCCAGTTATCGTTGCAATACCTGTTACAACAGCCCCAACAGCATTTGCTTGTACTTTAACATTACCATCAGTGTGTTTAATACTTGTAGCATCAATTCCAGTTAAGTTCGCACCACTCCCATAGAAAGTTGTTGCAGTGACACTCACAACACCAACGATACTATTATTCGCTAAATTCAAATTATCAGCTGCTGCCAATTCCTGAATCTGATTTGCACTTGAATTTGCTATTAACGGAAATCTATCTGCCATGTTATTTTATACCTCTCTGTATTTATTAAAGATTAATAGCGACATTACCACCAGCCCTATTGACCACATTGAAAGATGATCCAGTCGCAGCAAATGTAACTGCAGCACCAGACCTCACACCAATAGTCACTTGAGTTGCAGCACCTACGCTGCTTCCATCTGCCTTTTTAAAATCAGTTGCAGTAACAACACCAACTACATTTGCACCACCAGATAAAACTTTAATACCAGTCCTTGCAGTGACAACACCGACTGCATCAACATTCGTGACATCCTCATAAGTTAATGTCCCTCCGATTGATACGTTACCAGAGAGACTTACACTATCTTTTATTATAGATCCAGATACCTTAGTGAGTGCCATTAAGTGATTTCCATAATTGTGAGTGCAACATCCAAACTATTATTAACATCACTCTTTGCAGTTATTGTATCTGTTGTTTCTAAAACGATTTTATTACCTTGCATGAATTCAAATGAAGACCCTTGTGGAATCGGAATATTCTTCATTAAGTGAACATCATCTGCAGCTGCTCTTGTGATACCTATTCCAACATTTATATTATTACCCGAAATATTTGATGCAGTGATTCCAATCACAACTGTAGTTGTTGAAGATGGTACAACATACAATGGTGAGGTAGTAACACCCACATTTTTTTTAGTTTTCAATTTAAAGGTGTTTGCCATTTGTTATCCTAATGCTATTGCGAGAGCGACTACATCATCTAATGATGCACTTCCACCACCTCCACCGGTGGAGTTAACAACTGTGATACCATTAACACCGACTGTCGCAGTTATATTACTATTAAAGTTTAGAGTGGTAGCGATTCCAGCTGGGGTTCCGTTGTTCTGTATGAAGACACCAGTTGAAACACCGACACCTTTGACACGAACTTCAGTCCTACTATTTATGTCACCAGCAACATCGAGTTTATATGAGGAAGACGGATTCGTCGTTCCAATACCAACCGATCCTTCCGTTGTGCCAATTCCAATATTTTTATTGGAATCATCAACGATTACTAAAGAACCTAACTGTGATAACTCTCTATTCTTTGACATTTTTATGATTTAGGAACTAATTAAAGCTGTTATTTCATCATCAGTGAGACCTAATGCTTTTAACTTAACAGTTGCTGATGCTTTATCTGTTTCTTTTTTTGCCTCTGCTGCAATAAGTTTTTCTTTTAAAGTTTTTGCAGAAGCAGCAGAATCATTATAATCTTTTTCTTCATCAGAAGACATGGTTTCAACTTTCCAAGTTCCGTCTGTTTGTAATGTTGCTTTTTTCATTAGATTTTTGCTCCTAACACAAGATATTTAAAATTAGAAGATGTAAAGTTATCTCCTCCATTACCATAAAAATGCACTCCTCTAACAGCATATGCATTCATATTGCAATTAGATCCATGATGATGGTACAAAGTAGTGCCACTTACCTGTGTTGCCTGAAAAAAATCAATGGTTTCTTTAGTGCTTGAATATGGATTCACAAAAAATACTTCACATATAGCAGGACAATTATCTGCACTATTCCAATAATTATAAAACGCATAATTTGCATTAGTGTGACCTGTACGGGAAGGGCCAGCAGCACTATTTTCTTTTGTGTATGATCCTGAGTGTAAGTACACGTTACCAGATTCAATTGATCCATCTGCCTTAATATAACGAGCTTTAACCCAATCGTCCTCAGCCCAAGAATAATATAGTTTATAAAAATAATAAGTATCAGAAAATATATTATCAATATTGATAGATGCTGCACCCGGGCCACTGCCTGATGCTATTACTGTCCAAGCACCTGCATCACCATACTCTAGTGCATTTCCTGCACTGTTTACTTTTAATGCTTTTCCAGCAGTTCCTAAAGAAGTAAGTCCAGTTCCACCTCTTGCTGTTGGTAAAGTTCCAGCAGTAATTTTACTTGCATTAAGATTAGGTATTTGTGAATCAGTTAAACCAGTTAATCCCGAACCACTTCCACTGAATGTGGTTGAAGTTGTTACACCGGTCACTACCAAACCATTAGGAGCAGTGGGAGCACCCGTGGAAGCCTTATCAGTTAATTGATTTGCCCTTAATTTAGACATGATTTATCTTTTTAGTTATTTATGTATCATTAAGACCGAGAACATCGATGACTAAAGCATCACCATCCTCAATAGTTAATTCAACTCCATCCTCTATCTTCACTTCTGCATAATGAGTATAGGCAGTTGAAGCACTTGCTGGTGGATTTACAGTTGTATTAGAACTGACTGACATTGTTTTATCAAAATAAAATATGTCTTTAAGAATACCACTATTTGATAATGCAGTTCCTAATCCAGATACTCCCGTTAAATTTGCACCATCACCACTAAAAGATGCTGCGGTGACAATACCAGTGACGATCATACCATCAGCATTGGTAGTGACAGTACCAACACCTGTTGTGTGCGTTATTCTATTTACTCTTAATTCTGATACTGACATATTATTTTTTTAACTATTTATCCTGATACTTCCATCAAAGTTATGAATGCAGATTGGTATCCATTATTTACAGGAAATTCAACATTTCCACTTCCACTTGATGATTTTCTAATATAAACTTTATATTCAACTGCTGAAGTTGTTGATGGACTATCCAAATAATTTATACTAACAGCAGAGTGTAATCTCTCAGAATATGACATTGCATTTGCAAATCCATGAGTCGCATGTCCTATATTTGCAAAAGTTCCACCACCAATACTTCTGTATATTGTCATGAACAGAGAATTGTTTTGTGCATTAGTATTACAATCTCCACTTACCATTATAAAAACTTTACTATCACTTCTTCTGGGAGTTATGGTAGCACTCAAATTAGTAGCAACAAAAGATTGACTAGAGGTTTCAGTTCTATTATTGGTGCTACCTTGTAATATTTGTATAATTCCACCACTACTTCCAGAAGGCAGTCCATCTCTTGGAACGATTCGATTGGTTCTTAATTCTGACATTATGCTGATACCTCCAATAATGTAATGACTGATTCTGGTATGTTTTGTGTTCCATTATTACCACCAGCACCTATTCTAGCATTATGTGATGAAGAATCAGTTTTCAATCTTCCTTTATATGTAAGCGTAGAAGTTGTAGCAGGTGAATCAAGATTTTGAATTACAAAAGTTCCACCAGTTTGTGATTGAACATTTGCTTTTTGATTATAACTTTTACCGACCTCAACATCTGATTGACCCGATCTGGTTCTATAAAAATAAAGATGAACACCATGATCATTTCCCTGACTTGAAATATAACCAGATGCTAAAACTAATATCTTACTAGTATTAAATTTGGGAGTTATTGAAAGAGTAAATCCAGTTATATCTACTAAAGATGTACTTGTTGTACTAAAAGAATCAGTTTTAACAAGATTTACAACTTGTACGATCCCTCCTCCACCATTGGTGGGAGCACCATCAATTGGAACTATTTTATCGACTCGTAATTCTGATGACATAATTATGAAGGTTCAGTTGGCCAAGTTACAGATGTAAAATCTAGATCGTAAGAAGAATCTAACTTTGGTGTTGCACTTGAGGGAAGATCACGAAGTGCTTGACGATAATTTATCCATTCTTTAAATTTTGATGATTGAAGCACATCTGCTAATACTCTCCAATCACATTCACTTAATTTTTTATTTCTTTCAATACGCAACAATCTCATCGCTTCTGAATCATGAAGTTCAGAAATTTTATTATCAATTTCTTCCTCTGTCGGTTTATTTTGTTTAGGATCTAACCAAGTAAGACCAATGTAATTATCACCACTAAGAGTCCACGCTGCTCCTGGCTTTAATTCTAGTATTGCGTCAGTAATATCGTATTTCATAATGTTATTTATAGTTAAACAGAAAGTTCCTCTAATTTCATAACCATAGTATCACCTACAACTGATGAATTTTGAGCTTCTCCAAATTGTGTTGCAAACCTATCTGAATTACCAGAGTATTTTCTCCCCTGCAATTTATAGGTAATTGCATTTGTAACCCCCGGTACATCAAAACCAAATGTACTTACTGTTGGGTAGTAATCACGGGCATACCCACTCTCATGCAAATAAAAAGTCCAAGTTCCTTCTTTAATTGAAGTGCTGTCTCTCAACAAACGCCAACTAACCCCTTGACTATATCCATTATTATTATTATAATAAGCATTAAACATTATAGTAAAAATTATTTTACTATTTGATTGTCTAGGTGTAAAACTTAAAGATAAAAGATCTGCATAACTCCCATCAGAATTTGCTGTTATGTTGTTTGTTGTTCCATTTATTGCAGTTTGTATAATTGTACCAACTGGAGCATCAGACAAACCATTCGTAGTTCCTATAAATTGTGCACCAGTGCCTAGTTGAATTGAATTTGCTGTAAAAGTTGCCATAATTCTCCTATACGATTACCCAAGTACCATCAAGGGTCATTGTTGTACCAAGACTGACGGGCCCTGCATTAAGTGCATTGACTGAAGTAGTTATATAATACCCACCAACTCTATCTAATGTTTTGTTGAATAAAAGTGAACCATCACCAATGTACAATCCAGTCATTGAATTTGCAGCACCAACTAGTGCTGTATTAGTTTCGATATTGTTTGTTGCAATACCAACTGTACCTTTACTATCAACAACAATTCCATCTCCGGATGATCCGAGGTGTTGTACTTTGTTTACTTTAATAAAACTCATGGCTTTGGATACTTATCTTTTGTTTCTTTGATTTTTGCTTTCCATGCATCAAATCCAGAATGATACATCAAATCTAATTGATCCTCTATGGAGGGATACTCAATCATTCTCTGATTTTTATAATTTTGTTTTGCATACTCAGCATCTACATCTGCCTCTACGACATCTATAGTATTGCCATTTGCATCTGACGCTAACCATTTATTATTTATTTCATCCCATCCAACATTAGTTGCATTATATAAGGAATGTATTATGTCAGTTTTTTCTATTCTCATGGTTGAATCTCCATCGCATATAATACAGAAGTGGTCGCATAATCAAAACGTGCTGTACCCGAACCATCTTGACCGAATCTTATTCTATAATTTATAACATGACTTGTATTCCAATTACCCGGATCATTATCAACATGTGTTAATGCTAAAGATTGTATACCTCCGTTGTTACCATCACCTATTTGGAATGATGCTACGTTGGTATCTCCAGTGTTGTTTATTTTTCTTCTTAAACGTAAAAAGAAAGAACGACCAGAAGATGTATTACCACCAACACTGTGCATTTGAACTAAGATAAATGACGAGGATAACACTGGTGTAATATCCACATTTAGTCCACTTTCGACTGAATCAGTCCAACCACCACTATTTGATGATGTTGTAACTCCTCCTCGTTTATATTTGACTTGTACAATTTTACCACCTACACCAGCAGCAAGTTTAGCTGCTGTAATTGAACCATCTGCAATAGTTGTATCAACTGTGGCAAATGAGAGTGCACCTGAGCCATCAGTTTTCAAAAATTGTCCAGTGCTCCCGTCTACTTGAGGAAGTTTAAAAATTGGATTTGTTGATGGATTGCTTGCTGGTGTTGTGAGTGTGACCTTATCACCACCACTATGTAAGAAATGTAATTTACTCATACTGCAATCTCCATTAATGTCATTGTTGCACCTCTATATCTTGCCCAACAATAAGTGCATGCCACACCATGTTTATGTTGAACCTTATATTCTATTGCAACAGTCCCATTATGATCATGAAGATAACTCATATTCCAACTATCAAAAAGTCTTTGTGTAGTATTACCCATATTTGTCATTCTCACTTCAATTTCTCTAAATTCTGTAAGACTACCACCTGATGGTGTGCCAACCAATCTCATATAATAATCTACCTGAGAATCACTTGTCTTGTATCCAAAAGAACCACCTTCTGACAAAACTAGAATTTTTGATGTGCTTACAGTAGGAGTGATTGAAAAAACAATTCCTGTATCTGAATAGGTAGTAGAATCACCTCTATCTGATCCAGAATCTCCATAAGGTGCAAAAGTTTGAGAGACAGTTTGAATTACTGAACCAGTTCCTAACTTAACACCAGCTGCTGCACCATTTGCTAACTGATTAGTTCCAATCGCACCATTAGCTATATTTGCAGTTTGTGCTACAAATCCTGTTATACTTCCGTCTCCGTTAATAGTTACTGGCATAGATTATATCCTCATCAATATTTATACGATAGTCCACGAACAACCTGATGGAACTGTTACTGCAATTCCAGCATTGATTGATATTGGGCCTGCACTCATTGCATTCTTTGTGTTTGTTATCGAATATCCAACTCCAATTACTTTATCATTCTCAAAAAATACTTTGTTCGTTGTTGCACCACCGACAGGAGCAGATGGTGGTAAATTTGTCAGATTACTACCGTCACCGTAAAAAGAAGTTGCAGTTAATATTCCTGTGATCACAACACCAGCAGCATTTGCTTGTGCTTTCGTTACACCACCAAACTTAAGTGTTGCTGCATCAACTCCAGTTAAATTGGTACCATCTCCGTAAAATGCTGTAGCAGTAACAGAATTACCAACTGAAACAGCATTATTAAATGTCGCAATACCAGTCACCACCATTCCGGCATTCGGAGACATAGCAATATTTACACTGCTTGCGTCAGGACTTTGTAGATTGTGGGTTTTTAATGTTGACATATTATGATGGTTTAGTTGGCCAAGTGGGGTTTGTTGGATCTGGTGTCGTTGCAGGTAAATCTCTTAGTGCTTGGCGATATGAAACCCATTTTGTTCGTGTAGATTCTGGAACATCAAGATTTTGTGTCCAATCTGTTTCAAATAACAATCTATCTCTTTCCTTCCTTAAGTGACGTATTGGTATCTCGTTCTCTATTTGTTGTGCTTTAGTTTTTATTTCATCCATAGTTGGTGCTGCTTCACCACCATTTTTATCAACATCCCATTCCAGAACAAATGTACCATCCTCGAATTCAGTTGCTTTGTATTTTCCGTTAGGTCTTAATTCTGATAGTGCCTGTATTTCAAAAGCCATTAACTTACGTCCTCCAACTCATATACCAGCATTCCTGATACTCCGTTTCCACCATTATCATTATCTTGTCGATTAAAATTACAATTACCACTTGCAGCTTCATACCAATAAAATCCTAAGTAGAACGTGCTAGGCATCGTGGTGCTACTAATCAAACTAAGATGATAACCACCAATGCCATATTCACCACTAACTCCAAGACCATCATCAGAAGTATTATATGCACCAGTGTAGGAACTACTTCCACCAGTGTAAGCCGTTGTAGTGTTAGAAGACCAATACCCTGTGTTTCCACTTACTAATAATTTATGAGCACCATTATTATTACATCTACCATATGCTAATGATGCTGCGATGTAAATTTTATTACTTGTGTTTTTCATCGTAAATGCTAAACCACCATCACCACTACTTTGACCACCCCAGAAATATCCACTCGATGTTAATTGTGTTTTATTAGCAGTTGCAAAGTGTTTGACCTGAACTACTTTTCCAGCAAAATCTTGTTGTCCATTAGAAAAATTAATAGCCATTACGTCACCTCCTGCAAGAGAAACTTATATTTTTTACCACTTCGATTATTTATCAAGAATAGATCTGATTCTCCCTCTTGTATCGTGTAGTTTCCCCAAGTGCCATCAACATCATTTCCACTACTTGATTCATTTGATAACTGTAAATCTTGTGTATATAAGTTTCTCCATCTTAATGAAGTAGTTCCTAAATCTGTTGTGTTAGTTGATGCAGGATTTACATGTTTGCCAGCAGTAACTGATACAGCAGTTGCAGATGCTTGTACTATAACATTACCACTTCCATCTTTTAATGCAGTCGCATCAACATTTAATCCAGTTAAGTTTGAACCATCACCACTGAATGAAGTTGCAGTACATATTCCAGTTACGACAGCTCCTGTGTTTGTGGTTTCAAATTTTACACCATTGTCGTATCGAAGTGATACACTACCACCATTAGTAGCACTTAAATATGTATCTGTAGTTGATACTGCTTTAAGTTCAATAGTATCATCTCGTAAAATTAAATCTCCTGTTGTATTTTTTATATAACTGTGGTTTCCATCATGATATATCTGCATCACATTACCGAAAGTTGCTTTTGCATTTGTTGCAAACTCTAATTGATTATCTGATCTATCCCAAACAACATCATATCCAGCAGTAGCACCATCAAAGATTACATCATTATTAAATGTAGTTATACCTGTATAAACATTATCACCATTTCCTATTAAAGCAGTACCACCAGTCGGCATCGTAAAAGAGAGATTGCCAGCATCTGCAACGGCTGCAATCTCTACATATCCACTATTACTACCAGTCAGTCTTACTTTAGACATATATCTTTATAGTTATTTATGTTGCTTTATCAGCGATAAGTTTTGCTTTCCATGCATCTTTGACTGTCGTTGTCCAAACAGCGTTACATATTGCTTTAACTTCATCTGGGATTGCAGTGCCATCTGCTTCTTTGTCAAGAGGATTTGGCACAAGATTATCAGATTCATCTAAAGTTCCGGGATTGAGATTATATCTTGTAAAAGATCTCGCAACTTCTGTTCCGTCTTTTTTATGACTGAAGCTTTTCTAACTTGTACATTCTTATATTCTCCGACAATTTCAATTTTGTCGTAATCTATTGATTCTGTAAGTGCCACTAGGGAAGTCCTCCGAACTAAACAGGTTTAGGCATTTTTATTTATGCTGTCCTATAAGATACATTAGCAATAAGATTTCCAGAACTTGCGTAATTAACTGTAATCCAACCTGAACTACTTCTTGAAGTATAAAAATAACAATAATCGTTACCGGGCCCAACATAAGTTGCAATATTTGAAACATTACTATGAATTGATATGTTATTAAACATAACACTTCCCATTCCCGTACAATCGGTTGCTGGTGAAAATGGAAGATTTGTTGTTCTCAATTCTCCACCTGCACTTCCACTGCTCCAAGCCAGTACCCAAGTTAGGTATACCCAATTACCAATTTTTAAATACTTACCTACTTGTTGAGAATAACTTGCTGTTCCTGCACCTGTAGTTCCTTTTATTTCTGGTGTCCAAGTTCCTTCTTCATAATCGTTAAGGAGCTCACCTGTCATTCCAGCAGTATTACCAGCAGCAGAAAAGTCAATACCTTTTCCATTTGGAAATGCTAATCCGTTTGCTGATGTCTCAAAAGCTAATGCATTATTATGTAATATTTCAACTTCAGCACCTTTTCGGATAACAATGGCATTTGCTCCAGCGTGGGAATCTTGTATTACAAATGCACCTGTATTGTTAGAAATAAAACCATTGGAGCCGTCATGATACATCCTCATATCATCATCTGCACCAAAAATTAATGTGTCATCACCCGATGCACCATGACTTGCAGAATCTCCAAATTTTATATTTTTCGTATTAGTATCTAAGTCTTCTCCCAACTGCGGGCCACCTACGATATAGATGTTACCAAGCATACTGTTTTGATGAATTGTGCATCTATATTTTAATTGAGCAGGTGCATCATGTTGAACATTTATATATTGTAATCCATTCTGTGCACCTGACACACCATCTGTGTAATCTGCATTATTTGCTGCGTTTCTAAACGCAAATGGATGATTACCAGCTAATGTGGTGTTATCAAAAAGATATCTTTGTCCTCTTACCAAATAAATGTTAGGATTACCCTCTGATCCATCTTGTCCTGGCCCTGTAAATGTAAATCCAGAACCTGAACCACCACCTAATTTCCATGTTGCCTGTACATTTGATGGTGATGTTGATATACCTGCAGATATTCCAGTTAAGTTTGATCCATCTCCATGAAAAGTTACAGCATGAACTTGTGACCATCTTTTTTGTGGGCCACTTCCTTGTCCAAGTAGATGAGAATTATCGGCATCAGGTATTAACTTATCGTACGCGGTTAAACCATTAGCACTTGCATTTAATTTCGTATTACCACCAACTTTAAAATTAATACTATCAGTTCCAAATGATATATCAGTATCGGCATCACCTACATGTATTATTTTTTCTGCGACTTGTATATCTGTAAATGTAGAGATTCCAGTTACATTTAAACTTGATATACCAATATTACCAGATACTGTGAGATTACCACCAATAGTGACATTAGTACTTATTGCAACATTATTTGCATTAAGGTTAAGATTATTCGGACTGGTGATTGTTGGTGTGCCTGAAGCATTCAGTAGATTTAATTCCTTTACACCAAAACTCTTATCTGCCATTATACTTTTTAGTTATTTATGTTTGTTTGAATAAAATGCCAGTGACATTCGTTCCTTCGACTCCTGTAACTGAAGGAACTGTGCTACTCGCTGAACGATCACGAAGAATTCTTCTTCTTGCACCTCTTAAGTTAAATGAACCAGCCCAGTAAGTTGTTGTTCCAATTCCAGTATTTGGACTAACTGTTGAAAGCAAATCATCTCCTACCTCAACCTTCCCTAGATCATTGAGAAAATCTCTTACATCTCTTGATGTTGCTCCCGGAACACTTTCAAGATGCAATGCAACAACTCCTGCACACACAGGTGACGCAGCAGAGGTTCCATTCATATACTGATCTTTAAAATCAGAATTATATCTATTGTAGATCGTATCAGATGAAGATACTTTTGTCCCGTTTGATGCTAACATACCGGCAGCAATACATGAATCTCCCGGTGCCCAAACATCAATACCCGGCCCATTATTTGAATAATATGTTTGATATTCAGCACCGTAAGTTTCAACTCCATAACTTAATACACCTACCTGAATTGTAGGATGAAACTCTGGATCTACTGAGGCATCAAATCCTGCATTTGCTGGATGTATCCAGTCACGATGTCCAACTGGTTCAACACCAGCAGGAAAATCAGAGTATATATTATTTGCTCCACCTCCAAGATAAGTATCAGACAAATAATCTAATCGATGAGGATCATTTGAACCTGTAGATATTCTTTGATTATCATTACCTGCAGCAACAACATGTATAATCCCTGCGTCTATCATTTCCTTTGCTGCTGTATTAGTTGAGTTAGAACGTGATGATGCTGACCACATCTTATGAACTCCAGTCCCACCTAACAAACCTTCCACTAATGCCCTTGCTAAATTTGCTGGTGTTGTTGCTGTTGTCAATGTAGAATTAGCAGCGAACGATCCTGTATTACCAGAAAATCTATAACTTACGGTATCTGTTGGCCCCTCTATTCCTGCAACATAACCCCAACTACCATTTACTACAGTTGGATTTTTTCTCCCAGTAATAGGATTAGTAGGTTTGTTTTGATGAAATAATTTAATTAAATCATACGCAGTTTCAACACTGGTGCCGGTTGGATCTGAGATGGCAGACATATTCCAAATATTTGCTTCAAATGCAATTCCAAAATCATTTCCTGCAGCAAGAGACGCACAACATGTTCCATGAGTACTTGTCATGCTATGGATAGTCCCACCAACTCCTATTGAATTTGCTTCTGTATAGTTTGAAT
>VTLG01013694.1_pt1 | contig 12013 bp, 16 predicted proteins | sample 4694571 | NCBI WGS metagenome assembly VTLG01 (sample SAMN12604809, study PRJNA352737) | marine metagenome | biome: ENVO:00000447; feature: ENVO:00000209|ENVO:00000569|ENVO:01000036; material: ENVO:00002151; isolation source: viral sequences binned using virsorter ... | reverse complement strand
AAGAACAGACAGAAAGTTTATCACTTAATTGTTTTTTTCTATCATGCACATCTAGATAGTATTTAGTTCCTTGAGGAAATCTTTCACCTGCTATAGTTTCAGGTGAGATGTTTTGTTGCACAATGATGTTAGGATATAGTGAGTTAAGGTCAAAAGATACAACCCAATCATGTGCACCAACCTGTGGTTCTTTTACATATCCGCCAGCAATCATGCCACCTCCCATAGAAAGATTATATTGTACTTGTCTTATCTGTTCGATAGGTGGTAATATGTTTTTGTTAATTAATCTGCGATATATAATTGAATCCCATATTGCTGTAGTACCAAAAGTATCTGATAAGTTTACACCACCTTTGTATGCCATAGTCAGCGCAAGAGAGATGAGACCCATCTTTTCATCGATACGTTCAACTAGTTGTACATCTTTAATATTATAGTCGATGAACTTTTGATGATTCTCTTTATATAATGTGTAAAGATTACCATAGTCATCATAAGATAATTTTTTCTCACCTAGTACAACATAGCCAATATGGTCGAGTCGATATGTTTCTTGTGCGCCATAAGAATAGCCAAACTTTTGGAATAGCTCTAAGTAATCTGCTTGTTGAATACCAATGATGTCATAAGTTTGTAAGTTCTTTAATCCTTTGAATATTTCTCTTTGATTTACCAGACCCCATGGTGAAAGTCTATTGAGAAGAGATTCACTAGTTGTGTTTCTAATTCTGTTTACTAGATATGGTACATCGAAGAAACGCGTATTCCAGCCGGTAATAACATCAGGATAATTGTTTGTCCAATACACAAGGAATCTTGCAATAAGCTCTTGTTCGTTTTTACATTTTACATATTCAATCTTGTTTTTATTTAAATCGATTTCTGTTTTACTAGTGTCATAATCATCTAGACCCCAGACATAGTATACTTTTAATTTACTAGATTTTACGGTGATTGATATGATAGGATGTGCAGCTTCTTCAGGTACTGGGAACCCGTCTGCAGACGCAACTTCAATATCAAAGTTTACAACATTGATGTCATCAATATTAAATTCAATATCATTAGGAAATTTTTCAGCAACAAATTGATGAATATAATTTTTAGTACCAAATATAGAATTATTACCAGCATTTGCTTTAATAATATCTGTAGCCTCTCTCATATTTTTAAACGGAACTTTGTTTACATAATCTCCATATATAGATTTGTATTCAGTAGTGTTCTGAGTTTTTATGTAAAGAGATGGTGAGAATTTTACTTTTTGTGTAACAGGCCGGCCTAAATCATAGCCGCGATACAAAAGTTCATTGCCATAACGATTAATAGATGTATAAAACTTCATAATATAATTATACTATATTTTTTATTAAAAGTAAATAGGTGGAGCAAAAAAATACTCCACCTAGTATTTTACGCTTTGTTACTTACGAAATGAAGAAAGAGCATCACCAACGGTGACTCCTTCAGACCTTGCAAAAGCTTCTGCTGCTGCATAAAGTTCTGATTTATCGTTATGAGTATCAAAGAGTAGCCCAAAGAGTGATGAACTTACTTTGTTTTCAAAGTAGGCTCTAGCTTGACTCATTGAGTAGTTTAGCATTGTTGTCATTTTTTTCCCCTGTAATAGATTGATTTATTGCTATTTTTCGGGGACGCTTTTCCTCTGGAAGTATACGCTTCAATATAATTGAAAGCAGTCCGTCCTCAAGGTCAGCTCCAGTAACTTCTACAAATTCGGATAGTCTAAATGACCTTTCGAATTTCCGTCCACTAATACCTTTGTGTACATAAAGTTCCTGACTTCTACGATGTTCACGATTACCTTTGATAGTTAATATTCCATCATGCATCGTGATTTCTAGGTCAGCTTCTTTGAAGCCCACAATTGCTAATTCGATGATGTATTCATCATCATTCAGTTTCACCACGTTGTGAGGTGGGTAATGGTCCTTCTGATGTGAAGATGCCATTTTCTCTAAATCATTGAAGATGTGGTCGAAACCGACAAACGCTCCACGTGGGAACGTGAAAGTATTGCTTACCATAGTGTCCTCCTAATTAAAGCAAGGTTATAGAATAGGACCCGTTTAACGGTATCCATATATTATATATACATTATTATAATTCAAAATTAAACAAAAGTAAATATATTTTACAAAATAATATTTTTTATTGATGAATGTCCGGCAATTGTAAATCTTTGACTGGTTGGTTCAACATTATGTGCCATACTTCCGTTTTGACACAATAATTCTCCTGCCGAAAGATTTATATCATCATATTTTTTAAACTTCCAATGTGTATCACCTATTAAATTAATGCATATAAGATATGTAGGTGTCATGTCATCGTACTCATAATCCTCATGCCACATTGTTCCCATATCATAGCTTTCCATGCTTCCCCAAGCTGTAATCTTATATTCAGAAAATATTTTACTAAATAGATGTTCAGAAAATAATTTTATAATAGGAATATCTTTTGCTTTTGTTTCTATACGAAATTTCGTAAATCCTATCCTTCCCATAGAATCATCTTTTTCTCTTCGATTCATTATAGGTAGAAAATCATTCCACCATTTATCTTCCCAATGGTTGAAGTTTGAATAGGAATTTAATTTTATCGGTGCAGTGTCTTTATATGCTTGTGATATTATTTTTACATTCTCATCACAAGTTTTAATAAACTCTTCATGATTCCACATTAATTTAGTTTGTTACCAATATTATATTTCGGACACAATTCCCAGTCGTCTTTGTCTTTAAATGAGATAATTTTAATTTGTCTTAAGGGTGCAAGAGGGTCTAATTTAGTATTGCCATCAATAGTGATTAAGCCCCAATCACTCATAAGTTGTGCAATTGTATTTCGCCTTGCTATATCAGACTCTTCTAAGTCTGATTTCTTGCCATCAAGTAAAAATAGTTCTTTGAAATGTACGATAAAATATCTGCCTTGTTTATGTAATATATGGCATGATTGATATAGCTTTTTGTCTTTTCTTGAAGCTACACCTATACGTGTTAATGTTTCTCGAACTTTTAAGAAATCGTCTGGTTCATTCAATACTACTTCAAGCATTGAATTAGGTGTCCATTCTGTAAGATTATTTTCTTCCACCTTTGTTTACCTTTTGTTTTAATTGTTCTATTTGTTGTTTGGAAAATAAGCAAAGTACCTGTCTTGCTTTATCGTTGCTATATCCATAATACTCTTTAATTACTTCCACATCATTTTCTGTTTCAGGTTTAAACCACTTACTAAATCTTTTACGCGGTCTAATAATATTTATAAAAAATTGAAATTGCAAGCGGTTGTCTACATGATGATTAACATTCATTTCGTTTGCTATAAGAGCAGTATCTTGAAAGTAAGATAGCCCACGATTTATCATAAAACTATTATATTGTTTTTCTGCTAGGTCATCAATCATAATATCTTTTTTAGTATTATTGATTGCATTTAAATATTCAAAGGGGTTCATTTTATAATCTTCTTATTTGTTATTTTGTTTACACCGCAGTGCTCTTTACAAACTGATGGATAGTCATCACCATTTTGTATTTCGTCAAAAAACTTTATCCAAGTTTGAGAATTAAATATTTCACTCACTATATCATTTACATTAGATATATTTAACTCTTTATTTAAAAAACCTTTTTCTTTAAAGTATTTATTTCTTCTATCGCACCAACAACATGGAAGAAAGAATCCTTCAGCTGTTAAAGCAGGTTCTTTATCAGATACGCATTTAGGCTCCAACTTAATCTTCGAGTCTAATTCTATCAACTTTCAAATCCTCTCTGCTTGGTGTCATTCCTTCTGGGTGTCTACTTGATATTTTTAACATAAATCTCATGTCGTTATCTTTTGCCATTTGTATTGCTTCATCTATGTGTTCTTCATTATATAAGAATGGTATATATTGCCATGTAATATTTACACCCATCTTTTTGCCCATCTTCATAATCTCCCATACATACTCACCATCTTGATTTATTCTATAGATATGACTTTCATTTGGTAGACCATCTAAAGCAAACCTCCAGTCTATATTATCATTTTCTAGGCTAATTGTAAATACCTTTTTCCACCATGATTCTTTTTTACCTGAACCGTTAGTAGAAATGCCTAAAAATTTAAGAGGTTTCGACATTGTTAATAAATCTAAAAACTTTGCATGATATATCGGGTCAGATATTTGACCGCACAACATTATATTAGGAAATGCATCTATAACTTTTTGATAATCCTCTAACGTTATATCGCGAGCTCTTTTTATCATACTTCTATCAATTTGTCTATCACAAGCCGGACATTGTAATATACATTTATTACTAATATCTAAATTTACTGTCCGGTTGTAGTAACTAAATTGACTAGGAGGATGCATTACTTGTCTCTGCTATTTCTTTGGCTATCATTTGTGCCGTATAAGAAGATAACGTCCAACCAAGATGTCCGTGTCCTGTGTTATAGTAAACATTTTTATTGCGTTTACTTCTCTTTACAATTGGCATCATATTTGGAGTCATCGGTCTAAGCCCGGCCCACGGAGTTATATACTCAGTATTTATTCCTGGAAACATCTTTTCACTCCATCTTATTAGTGGTCTAATTCTACTTTGAATAATATCAGTATTATAGCCATTAAGTTCTGCCGTACCTGCCACCCTAAGTCTGTCTTCACCAAGTCTACTAGTAACTATCTTAGCTCCATCATCTAACATACTAGTCCATGGTGCAACTTCAGGATTGTGTATTGTAATACTGTATCCTTTTACAGGATATATAGGTAAGTTATCTCCTATTGTTTTTGCAAGCTCACGACTGTTAACACCCGCACAAACTACTACAGGAATATCAGGATTTAAAAATTTTACTTCTTTATTAACATGCTTTACATTATATTTTGTTTCTAGTACAGATAATAAGTTTGTACAAAATTTATGTATGTCTCCTGTAAAATCAGTCTCATTGTAAAAGCCGCCTAATAGTTTTGGTGGAGAAACAAGTGCTGGCTCAATATCTAAACATTCTTTTGGTGATACTTCCCATCTTTCTAGTCCTGCCTTATTGTATATCTTGTTAACTTTTCTAGCATTGTCTAATTCTGATTGGTCAGTATAAATGTGAAGTATGCCTTTTTCTACCATATCAAAAGATAAGTTTTCACGTTTGGCAATCTCTTTGTATAATTTGTGAGCTGTTAAAGCCCACTTACATGTATCGTATGTGTTTTTTTCTGCGTTAGGAATAGCTTTTATGAATCTGTATATCCATGTATACTTGTCTATGCTAATAGATGGATTAATCTTCAATGGAGCATCTGCCTTAAATAACCATTTAACTCCTTTTCTAACGCTGCGCCAGCTGTTCCAAGTTTCAGCATTGCTAGCACTAAGTTGTCCGCCATTGCCATAACTGGTAGCCATTGCTGGATGCTTTCTTTTATCATATATTACAACTTCATGTCCTGCCCTTGCAAGGAAATACGCAGTTGTTATTCCAGTTATTCCAGCGCCAACTACAGCTACTTTATTATTCATCTTTAATTCTTTCTCGTAATTCAGTTGAACTAAAACCATGACTTCTTCTGTTATAATATATAATCATTTTATTATCATCACCAAATGTTGAGGTAAGGGACCTACCCGTAAAATCCTTATCCATATATTCCTCACCAACAAAACGAATATTAATTGTTTTTTCATGCAATTTAAGATAATCCAATAAATCTCCTTCTGTTTCATAAGGCACAATTTCATCAACATATTTACAACCTGATAATTGCACATATCGTTCAACAATACTTTGTATTGGTTTATTTTTTTCTTCTCTATCAATGCTTGGGTCTGTTTGTAAACCTACAATAAGGTAATCACAATTTTGTTTACATTCCTCCAACATTGCAACATGTCCTGCATGAAATAAATCAAATGTAGAACAAGTGAAACCAATCTTTGGTTTAGGTTTAGGTATATTATTTAAATTTGACATTGGCCATAATCTCCGTTAAACATGCTACTGTATTTAGTTCGTGGTCTGCAACAAAGGCATTTTTATACTGATAATCTGCAAGTATAAGAACTAATTGAGGAATAGAAGAGCTATCAACAACTTCTTCCATTTTGTCATAAACATTTCTTATAATTACAGAAAAGTCTACATCTATATTATTTGCAACCCATTGTCGCATCTTCTTGAAGTCTTTATCTTTAAGAAATGTAAATAAATTATTATAATTTGTATCAGATATATTTTCAAGGATACCTGAATCTATTTGACCAGTGATAGAATATCTTTGTAATTCATTTAAAACTCTGCGCCAATCAGGACAATATTTCATAATGAGTTCGGCAATGACTTTATTTTCAAAGTTAATACCTTCATCAGTAAGAATGTTTGATACTCTATTCATAAACTGTGCAGCAAGACCTGCCATTTCTTTTTTAGTGGCATTAAATTCATACACACTGCAGCGAGAATGCAGTGGTTCAATAATTCTGTTTTTAAAATTACAAGTTAGAATAAACCTACAGTTGTTTGAAAATTCTTCGATGAATGCCCTTAATGCAGGTTGTGTTGATTGTGCATTAAGATAATCTGCTTCGTCTAATATAACAACTTTGTATCCGCCTTGTAACGATACAGTGGATGCAAACTGTTTTATTTTATTTCTTAATGTATCAATGTTACCTTCTTCGGAACCATTGATTGTAAGATAATCTAACTCTAACTCATTACAAAGGGCCTTGGCCACAGTAGTTTTACCGAGGCCAGCAGACCCTGTAAAGAGCATATTAGGTATTTCTTTGTTTTCAATAATTTTAATAAAAGTATTTTTAAGGCTATCAGGTAGAATAACATCAGATATCCTTTTTGGTCGATACTTCTCGACCCATAAAAATTCACTTGCCATAATATATTTCTTATTTTAAAATTAGTCTTCATCAACAGTCATTGCCTGTTCTTGTTCCATAGACTCTATTATTTGAATCATTTGTACACATTGGTCTCTTAAAGCGCCGATAGTTGAAAACTCTTCGCCTTTGAAGCCACCGCGTTGTGCAACTGCATCAACAACTGCAATGGAACTTCTTGAAACTCTATTTGCAAGATTAGTCAATTGGTCTTGATTATTATTACTAGGTTCTTTTTTTGCCATGTTATCCTCCATAATTAGATGTTTTTTCAAGGGCAATCCAGTATTGGATATTCGTATCTTTATTAATTAGATTAGAAATTAGTTTTGAAGATATGTTCACGTCATAACTGCCATTCAATATCTTCAGATTCTCAATGTCTAAAATAAACTTAAACATTTCAGACTCATATGTACCATCAACATCAATAGTATAACTATTTGCTGTTGAATTTTGACTATCGGACACAGACAAGTTAATTAGATTATTATTTCCAGTAATAATCAGTTCTTTGTGACCGAGAGTAGATGCTGCATTTTTTAGTCTTTTAATTGTAGATTCATCTAAACTAAATTTTACTTCAGCATCTGGCATCGTAATATCCTTCTCAGAATAAGTTAATGTATCTTGTGACGCAAAAAAATATTTAATTTTAGAACGTCCAGATGAATCACCTATTTCAACATAGTTTTCTTTAAAGGATAAGTTTGGTTTATCTACCAGAGATAAAGCACCAATAAACTCGTTTAAATTATATACACCAAAATCTAAAGGAAACTCTTCCTCGATTTCAGCTTTAGCAAGAACATTCCTTGCTTCAGAAATAGTACGAAGGGTTTTGCCTTGCTTAACCAATATGTTTTGATTAATCGTGGCAAAATTTCGCAATATCTCAAGGGTCTTCTCATTCAATTCCATAATATACTCCTTAAGTTAATTTTATTATTATATCTTGTTTTTGTCAATTTGTAAATACTATTTTATCTTACTAAAGTTTTTTTCTTTATAAAATTCCATTTTACTATCAAACTTGCCATCGAGAATATCCCCCTTATGTGATATAATAAAGATGTTGCTATCATCTGGAAGTGTGTGTAATATTTTAAATAAGTTTTCAATACCATCATAATCTAGACTTGAATCAAAAGTTTCATCTAACACTAGAAGATTAGTAGCAACAGAGTTTTTCATCTTTGCTATTTGACGCCATGTAAATAATAATGCCAAATCAATCCTTTGCTTTTCACCTTCAGAGAATGAATCATAACTAAAATCATCTCTATGTCTTGAACGAATAGTTTCTCTAAATGATTCATCTAAGTCAAATGAAACAAAAAAATCTAATACTTGTAGATACTGGTTTACTAATTTATTAATCACAGGGAGGTATTGTTTAATAATTTTAGTTTTGATACCAGTATCCTTAAGTAACTCTGCAATAACCTGATTGTATGAATAATTATCAGATAGATTTAATTTTTCTTCTGTAACAGTGTTTTGTTCATCATTGTAAGAGCTCAAGTCTTCTTTTGCTTTTTCCAAGTCAGTAACGACATCACTTGATATATCATTTCTTATACTTGTTATTTGTTTACTTAATGATGTTATAGATTGATTATTAACATGCATATCAGTTTGTTTGATTCTTATTTTATTGAGTAGTTCTTTTACAGAGTCTATATCCGTATCTAGTGATGTAGATTCGCTATTGATTTTATCAAATGCAGTCTGAAACTCTTTTGCTTTTTCTTTGGCATTTTGCAACTTTACTGTTTTTATTTCTTCTGAGATAGATTGAGAACATGTAGGACACTCATCATTGTCTTCATAGAATTTAGTATCCTTTGCTAATGTTTTCATTTGCTGTTGAAACTGTGCCGAATATTGCAATAGTTTTTTCTTCTTGTCCTCATATTCTTTTAATTTATCTTCTAATGGTGATAAGTTCTTTTCAATATCTTCTGATAAGATTGCATTAGTATCTTGAAGCTCAGTAATCTTATCTTCATTTTCTTTTATATTGTTTTCCTTTGATGCTATATTTTGGTCAGTAAGTATCTGTACATCTTTTATATACTTTTTCTGTGTTTCAATCTTATTTTTTATAATTTCTATTTTTGTATTGACTAGAGCAATCTCGTTCTTTAAGCCTGCTTGTTTTTCTTTTAATAGAAGATTCATTTTAGAAAATACATTTATATCCAACAAGTCTTCTATTACTTCCTTTCGGTGGCTGCTTTGAAGCTGCATGAAAGGAATAAAGCTACTGCTTCCTAATACAACCACCTGATGAAAGGATTTATGATTAAGTTTCAAGATATTTTGCTCTAGTATTTTTTGATAATCTTTGGCGTGTGATGACTGATTAATCATCGTATCGCCTTTCCATATCTCAAAAATATTTGGCTTAATACCTCTAAGTACTCTGTACTTTGCTTTACCGATAAAGAATTCAACCTGAACAACACAGTTCTTCTGGTTGATAGAATTAACTATTTGACTTTTAGTTATATTTCTATGAGGCTTACCAAAAAGTGCAAATGATAATGCATCTAACATAGTAGATTTACCTGCACCATTTTGACCTACAACTAAAGTCGTTTTATTTTTTCTTAAATCTATTTCGGTAAAGCTATTACCAGTGGATAAAAAATTTCTAAATTTCAGTGTCTGAAAAGTAATCATATAGTATATTATAATATATTAAAGGGAATTTGTAAACAAGTTTTAAGAAAACTCTAATGATTGAGCCTCATTCATAAGCTCTCTCATCTCAGTTTTTATTCTGTCTTTGTCAAGTTCTGTATTTACATTGTCGATGTAATCATCCATCAACTTAAATGTGTCATCAATTATTAAACCGTCATCATCAACATTATCACCCATAAACTCATTAAAGTTTTCTGCTATTTTTAGTTCGTATATTTTTTCATTTTGTATTCTGTCTATAAGCCTGTCAAACACAAATCCATCTGATTTATTTACAACAACTACCATTACAAATTTATCTTCTAATATAGATGTATCAAAATCTTGATAATCTTTTTTCTTATCATCATAGTATATTCTATGGTATAGTGTGTAAGGATTAAGAACCTTTTCTACCTCTCTTGTTTCTGTATCAACTATATGAAAATATTTTGGGTCATGAGCATCATTCCATGTAAATTCTAGTTGTGAACCTAGATACCAAATGTTGTCTTTACGTGATGAGCAATGATAGTGACCACTTAATACCATTTCAAACTTATTAAATATATTTGGGTCCATGCCTTCTGGGGCTTTTAGTCCACGTAATACCTCAAATCCTTTTAGTTCTAAATGACCGCCTAGCCAATCTGCTTTACAGTCTTTTATAAATTCCATTGAGTGCTCATAATTTTCTGCACATATCCATGGCAATAAAGCAATATTTAGTGAGCCATATCTTTTAACTTCTGGCTCCATAATAATATTAACTTCATTCATGTAGTGACCTAAACATTCTTTCAAAGAATTTAAGTCATTAGTATTTTTATAATATACATCGTGGTTACCAGGAATAATATCCATAGTGATATGTTTTTCTCTTAGTACATTGAGAAAACATTTTCTACTGTGTGTAAGGGCTTTGAAATTTACAAACTTTCGGTGGTCATAATAATCACCTAGATGCAAGATATGCTTTATTCCTTCTTTTTCTAATTTAGGAAAAAATATATCTTTGTAAAACTTTTCTGCATTTTGTAAATAGATTTCTGACGCATTACGAACACCGCAATGCGTATCGTTTAATATCGCAATCTTCATTATAAAAACTCACTTAAGTCAGAATCAGCATAAACTGTTCTTTTCTTTCTTATCTTTTTTTCTTTTACTATATATTCTTTAAGTGCTTTGTCACTTTCTTTTACTTTATCTATACGTGATTTTAAAATGTTTACATAGTGACTTAGTTGCTGTTCACCATTGTCTACACCATCCGCTATAAATTCTTCAATACCTGATTCAGCAAGAAACTTAAACTTAACGTCTTGTTGTCTTTTTTCTTTAGCTATTCTTCGTAAGAAGGCGTACCATATTATCTGTGTGAAATATGCAAATGCATTAGGATTACCTGTCCTTGTTGCGGCTTCTATGTTGTAATTAAGTATTGCCTTTAAACAATTTTCTACACCATCCATAACCATCTCTTCACGATAAGTGTATCCAACAAAATTTGCTTTATGTGATAAGCCTTCTGCAATTCTCATGAAACATTGTGCAATATAATCAGGCACAATCGGTAACTGATTAGCTCTATCTTTCTTTGCATTATTAACTAACTTGACATAGTCAACAACTGCCTGTGAAAAATCCTTATTATTTACATAATGTACGTGTGTTTTGTTTCTACGTGCCATAATATATTCCTTAAGTTATATTATATAATTTTAATCATTCAAAGTAAATATATTTTTTTTTATTTTTTTTCCAAAAAAGTATGTACAAATTCTTAAAAATGCTGTATAATGGAAGTATATCTTCCGGGGGAAAGTGGTACCCCCTAATGTACAGTCCCTTTTGGTTTTCTAAATAAAACAATATTTTCTAATTTCTCTTTTGCAGAATCTGTATCCATTTTTAAATCTAAATTATACTGTTCTTCAATTAAACTTTCAAATAGTTCTGCATTATTTTTTGCAATTTCCTCAGCTGCCTCCTGCTCAGATAGCATTTTTTCACTTACTTTAGTTAATTTAGATTTACCGCTTTTTAAATCTTCCTCAATCATAATCATTGTTTCTAAATATAGTCCTTTTAAATCAGCTGATGGCTCTACTTCACAAAGAATATGAAAAGGATTTAAAACATATAAAAGATTAATGTTATCATAAAAAGCCATCCATGGCCTTAAAGAATAATACTTTGTACTTGAATAATAGTTATCTGCAGAATTTATTTTTAATATTTTTCTCACTACTAAGTCTGAATCTTCGTTTTCAGGCCATTGAACTACCTCGCATATTATTTCATCACCATTAGCCATCTTAAATTGTTTTAACATTACATGTCTACCTTATATGTTTTATAATTAAAATTTTCTTTTTTATATATCTTTA
>VTLG01002043.1_pt1 | contig 12014 bp, 19 predicted proteins | sample 4694571 | NCBI WGS metagenome assembly VTLG01 (sample SAMN12604809, study PRJNA352737) | marine metagenome | biome: ENVO:00000447; feature: ENVO:00000209|ENVO:00000569|ENVO:01000036; material: ENVO:00002151; isolation source: viral sequences binned using virsorter ... | reverse complement strand
AAAGCCCATGTTTCATCAACTGCATCTCTAATTGCAGATGTTCCTCTGAAACCACCATTCTTATTAGCGTGATGAATAATCAGAATTGTTGTTTTAGGGAAAAGATTTCCATTGTTTCTAGTTAACCAATACAAAGGCGTTGCAAAGTCAGATTTGTTTTCATCGAAAGCTTTACCACCACTACAACCAATTAAGGAGTCCACAATAACTAGCTTTGGCTCGTAATCCTTGATGAGTTGAACGAATTGGGCATAGCGTTGAAGCTGCCAATCAGTAAGGATTTTTGTGTTTGAATTGATTGGGTAATCAACTTCTTCAAGCTGTTCTCTTAACTGAGTTAAAGGCTGATCACCATTCAAGATAAGCACTGGCCCTTTTTTTATTGGGACAAGACTTCCTCTAACTACAAAAGGCTTTCCTGTTGAGACATGTTTTGCAAGAGTCCAAGCACTCATGGATTTACCGTCACCTCCAGCCCCATAAACCAATACAACTGAAGGCGTAGGAAGTAAATCAGGAATAATGTAGTCCCGCTTGATATCCATTTTCATTAAATCTTCTGCTGTAAAGATGCCTTTCTGATTTTCGTAAGCAAGTTGGTCAACAATAATTTTTTCAATTGCTGCTTGATCTCTGTAACCAGCCTGGAGAGCTAAAGCGTTGAGCTTGTAATTAACTTCTGCTGGATTATCTAGATCAAGGATTGCTTTGGCTCGTTTAACCACCTCATTGAAATCAAGAACAGTGGTTCTGATCTCTTGGATCTGTTTCTCTTCTGCCGTTTTAACGATCTTGGCAATGTCGTCTGGAAATCGAGTCCTCTTTGGGTCTTCTCTATCTGCTAACCAAACAAGAGTACCTAAGCCAACTCCAGATCCTTTAAAGGAATACCAAGGTTCAGTACAAGGGCTATGGTGATCATCGGCATCATTCCATTCATTAGCGTAATCAGGATCTTGAGCAGACCAACCTGACCAAAGTGCTAAACCCATGTCATTAGGTAAAGCAGAGTTGATCGCCATACCTACTTGAATCCATTGATCTCTACTTCCTGCACCCTTATGAGGGATAACGCTTAAGCAGTCACCAATGATTTGAATAATTTCATCATCAGTTCTGTCACTAAAATCAAGGTCTTTTCTATTCTGGTTCGTTCTAGGAGGAGCCTTCATCTCTGCTATAAGCCACGCAGGAGCCTCTGGAATCGCATTCAAATCGCCATTCAACAGATAATGACCTTCTGGCGTTCTGCTGCGGCTGTGGCCTGGGTAAGCACCTGTTATGACTCCTTGTCTGGAATTGTTCCAAAGAATCTCATACTCACCCCCATATTCTTCTCTTAGACCATGACCTTTGACTTCACCCCAAAGGTTTTCAGGAATACGAAAAATAAATTTAGCCGCATTCTTTTTAGGGCTTGTGACTTTTGGAGCGTTTTCAAGAGTGTTACCCCAAACTTTCAAAAGTTTTCTTAAGTTCTTGTCAACATCGAGGATGACAATTCCTTTTCCTCTAATACCAGTAAACAGTCCAACTGCTTGGAGGTCTGGATTTTTTCTTAAGGCAACAGCTACATCAGCAGGGCCAAATTCCCTGTCGTAACTTTCCTCGAAAGGATTTTTACCTGTAGCTGGTTTCCCTGAGTTCATCAAGGAACCTTTTCTGTAGATTGGAGCGTAAACAAGCCCCTCTACCAAAGGCTTTGTCAGATGTTCAATATTCATGTATTATCCTAATAGGATAGTTAATCAATGCTCTTGACTTTAGTCGAAGTCGAGAGCGTTTTTTTATTTTAAGCACGGTTGCATAATCTTGGTCAAGGGATTACAATAATATTGTGTAAATCTTAATTTACGCTTTAACTTTCAAATTAACTTTCATTCACTAACAGCGAATTTTAACCATGAAATTTTCGACAGTAGCAGAAAAGGAGTATCAAAAAGCTCTTGAAGAACCTGAGAAGAGTTCTTCTGCTGACAGGTATTTTCGTCCTAATCAGATTGAAAATAACGAAGAAATTGAGTTTATCTTTTTAGAAGAAGATCCTCTTGAATACTGGCAAGCATTTGGAGAGAATATTTCAGATGGAAAGGCATTACCATTTCGTTTTGCTATCACAGATCAGCCACCATCTAATGAAGAAATCTTAACTGCGATGGGCGGTGCTTATAGACGTTCAAAATGTCAGTTTGATAATGAGAAGCTAGGTCTAAAGAAAAATGTTTCTGACAGCCCTGCTGTTCATTGTTATGTATGGCCTATTTTTAATTTAGACAAAAATTGCATTCAAATATTTGAAGTTAGTCAGCCTAGTATTTCAAAACAAATTATTAGAGAAACAGGTTTAAAAAAATACCGTAAAGGTGTTGGCTTGGACTCTGAATTTAGTTGCACTCTTCATAAAGCTGTTGATGGATTCACAAAATACACATTCAACATTATCGATAGAGAGGAGGATGAAGATAAGGATGCAAAGATTGCAGATGAATGGGAGAGTTTAAAAGAAGATGGTTTTGATATAGATCAGTTAGTTCTTGGAGGAGATCCATTCAATCCTGAAGGCGATTCATAAATAACAAACGAGCTTATTAAGGAAACTTAATAGGCTCATTTTTTTTTCTTTTAAATGACTTACTACACCAGCACTGTTTCATCTAATCCAAAACCAGTACCAAAGCTTCATTTGTTTTGGGTTTGTGAACCAATGAAAAAAGGATTCAACTTAAGATCTTGGGGAGTTACTAAAGAAGAAGCAATGAACAAAGTAAAAACAACATATCCAACCGCATCTGTTCTTTGGAAGAAAGAACTTTAACTAATGATTAAAAGTAACTACAAGTAAATACATCATTGCGATGCCATTCTGATGTCGTATAATAAAAAACCTAAAGCAAATTGCCGTTCGCTTTAGGTATGTACTCACAACTCTCTTTAATCATGAGTGACCTCACTTTATATGATCTTCAGAAAAAATATGAAGACATTGATGTATCCCTTGAATTTATTGATCCTTTATTAGCAGAGAGATACCTTGCTGCTAACTTTGAGGACAACAGGAATACGACAGAAAAAGCTCTGCAAGAGCTGACTTCAGAAATGCGTTCTGGTAGGTTTACTCTTTCAGATAGTGCTATTTGTTTTGATGTTGAAGGAGATCTTGTTAATGGTCAACATCGTTTACAAGCCATTATCCGATCAAAGACTATTCAACCTTTGGTTGTTATAAGAAACTTGCCTGACGAAAGCAAGCTTATTTTAGATGTAGGCAGGATCAGGAAAATGAATGATCGAATTACTATTTCTGGAACGCCTATTACGATCAAATATTGTTCTGCTGTAAGACATGCAATGTCAAGGTGTCAATCCTTGACCAGTCTTGGTACTACTGAGTTTTCAAAGCCAAGGCACGATGAAGAAGTAAAGAATCTTTATAGTGCTCATAAGCAGTTTTTTGATAGATTAACTGAATTAAATTTCGGAGCAACTAGTGCATTTTGGATTGCATCAGCTTTGAAAATATATGTTCAGATGGAAAATAATAAATATGATTCAAGAAAGAGGAATCCTTATCAGCATCATATGGATTCTCTTGATAGAGCAATACATTGGCTAAATATTACAACTACTGGTATGGCAGGAACTCTTAATGGATATCCTCAAGTTATTAAACCTGAAGATCGTGCAGCTCAACTTATATGGAAGTCTAGAAATGAAAGACTGACTAAAGCTAATAAGAAATGGTCTGATGCTTATGCATGGGGATTAACTGTATCTGCTGCGTATCATTTTATGTTGGGAAATTCTCCTCAATACGTTAGGAGTGTAGTAGAAGATCCATTCGCTAGTTTTCGTAAAGCTAAAAGTACAAATAAGCGTGGTTTTGGACAATGAATAAAATGCATCGTTTAACCATTCAAATCCGACAAGATCAATATGAATATATAAAGGAGGACTCTAAAGAGGGTCGTTCTTTATCTCATATCATAAGAGTTGCTCTAGATAACTGGATTAATTTACAAGAAGCAGTTGAAGCTGAGCAATTTGAGCGTTATAGAGAATATGTAGTAAATGACTTAAAGAAAGAGTTATTCTATGCAAAAGATAGCCATTCATGATATTTTAATTATGGGAGAGAGTACCTAATGAAGCCATTAGCTGAAGAACGTCAGGATCTATTGGCTTCACTTAGGTCTAGTTCTCTGGAGCGTGATGATTCCAACGAATTTAGGACATATAAAGATACAGAAGGGAATATATATTATTCAGTCACTACGATATTAAGTAACACAGTTCCCGAAGCCAAGCGTAGATCACTAGAGAAATGGAAATCCCGACCTGGGAGTGCTGCTGAACTAGAACATGCGTGTAACAGAGGAACGATTAGCCATGAACATTGTGAGTACTTACTCAAGGTTGGATCTAAGATCAACAGGAACATCTGCAACGCTAGAGGTTGCTGGAAGTTTTACGAAGATGGCTTGGCTAGAGGCCCAAAAACGATTACCAAAAAGTCCATTCAAACGGCCAAGGAGAGAGCAAGTAAAGTCCATTGGACAGCTAGAAAGTATGCGACAAATCTGGCCGATTGGATAGAGGATAATGTAGCGGCCATTCATGCCTCAGAATTTTCCATTCAAAATGAAGTTGGATATGCTGGTCAATCAGATGCGTTAATTGACTATAAGAAATCAGGTAATCTGTGCATATTAGATTTTAAGACTAGCGGATCGTTAAAACCTAAACCAGACGCATGGTTAGATGATTATCGGTTGCAATTAAGTGCGTATGCTTGGGGATTGGAGCGTATGACGGGTATTAAGGTAGGAAGTGCGTTAATTGTTATAGCAAGAGAAAACGGCCTACAGGAAGTTGCAATGAATACATTGGAACTAGCAGGAGGCCGTTTATTATTTGAAGAAAGGTTGAATCAATTTAAAGAAGAATTTTGCCATTCATGACTTCACCTTGATAAACCATTCATTTTTATCAATCATTTTGTCGCATCCTTGGCACGTTATAGCAGACCATGAAAAGTGATATACCCATGCGTAAACACCACAATTTGGGCATTTAATTTCTTTACCTTCACGTCCTGCTCTGGTGTAGCGGTCAAGTGTTTTAAATTCCATATTTTTCCTTATAAGCTTGGTTGTACATTTCATTCATAGTTACAGGAGGTTCACCACCTGTGTCATCCCATAAATGTTGTGGAGTTGGATCGTAGTCATATATATCATTCATTAGATCGTAAGCTTCATTCAAATCATCAGTTTGTCCTGTACAAAAAGTTTCATTCATCATGTGAACTTTTTTTTCTTTATCAAGTAAAGCTTTTAAGCATTCTTTGATGGTATAGAGCTGGTCTAGTGGTTGAAGTTCGGAAGTTAGTTTAAGAATATTTTTAATTGGAGCGTTTAAATCTTCTTTTTTAGGAATTTTCCATTCATTATTTGATGGTTTGTCTAGCCATATTCTTTGACCATTTTCTATTTTAAATCTTCTGAAGCCTTGTCCAGAGCCATTCATAATTTGTTCATTCATAATCAGTATCAGAAAGAAGTTGAGAGGAGTTGTATGTATATATATCGACCCACTTATGCCTACATTTAACACATGTCATAGGTAGCTCAATAGAAAGAGCTTGTTCTTTGACTAGTGGTTCGCCATAGGTCATATTTTGGGATTGGCATTTGATACAGTAGCTAGTCATTTTCATCCTCCAATTTTTTCAACTCTTTATATATATCAGTTTCCCACTCATCTTTCATTTCTTCTGCCTCTTCGATGTTTAAGTCAAAAGCTTTCAGGCATTCTTCTAATGTCATATCATTAGTAATTTTGCTGCAAGTTTTAATAGAGGGCCAGATTTCATTTATTTGTTTTTGGATCGAAGGATGTTCGCCAATAATGCAAAATAGTTTTGATAGTGCCAAAACATCGGTATAATGACTTGATAAAAATGGGTGTGATTTATCTTTAATAAAGTTGTCCATAATTTTTGTTTAGTACTTCTCTAATATAGTAATAGAATTAGTCTACTGTCAATAAATAAAATAAATATATATAAAATACTTGGCAAAAATACCCTTAATACTTGGAACTAATAATATAAGTATCGGCCAAACCGCTTAATCGTTCTAAGCTTTTCACAAGTCTATCTAAATTTCTACCATATATATCCTTTGTTTCTGGATCGTCTGCTATTGAATAATCATGTAGCGTATTATCAATTGCGATAGAAAGCCGATTGATTGAGCTTGAATAATTTATCTGCTCTTCTGTTATTGGTTCGGTTTTAATTGCTTCGGCTTTGACTCTGTAATTTCTAGCTGCTTCTCTGCTAACTTTATATCTAGCTGACATAATCAGCTCAGCTACTTGAGTACTGCAACCTGTGTCAATTAGATATTTTATTTCTTTAATTCTTCTGTTATGCTCCGTGTTACTGGATCGACCTGACATTAGTTGATTTATTGATATATATACTATAATATACTAGTATACATATTAATTATCAAGTCTTATGAGCTTAATTAAAAATGAATTAATTGATTCATTAAATAACAATCAATCATTGGAAGGCATGAAACAACTAAGCATTGACGAGCTTGATTTAATCAGTGTTTTAATAGGTACTTGTTTAGGGCTCGAGCTTGCTAAGTTAACACCAGACAATGAAAGAATAGCCCAGTTAAATAAACTTAATGGGACTATAATTTTAATGAAAACAGAATTAAAACATACAGAGTCTAATTAATAGACTCTATATGTGTAAGCCAAGAATTCTTGATATTCTGGCCCTAATAATTTATTGCATAAATTATAATCATTTAATTCTTGATATAAATTATTAGTATCTTTTTTGATTACACAGTATTTATATTTATCTATAGTCTTTAATATATATGTTATTCCATTATCATCTAGCATATCTTGAATATCAATATCTAGATAAAATATAATTCTATATTTTTTCATATATATGTCCTCTCATATCTGGTGACTCTTATTTTTAATTTATCATTATGATGTATTTTTATTAGATCTAATAATTCATCTAAAGTATCAACCCAGTCATTATATAAAACATCATCTTCGCTTTTTAGTCGATCCTCAAAAGCTTCAACATAGGCATAATATTTTCTATTCCAATAATCATGTAAAATATCTTGCTTATTTTCATATTCAATTAAAACAGTTTCATAAAAATCAGACATCTTTAAACCTCCTGTAGTTTTTTAGTTTTTTTAGAATATCCAACAAATAAACCTTCTTTTTTTCTTTGTTGGATCGCTGCTCTTGCTTTTGGTGTTTGTATTCCACCGTGTACTAAATGACAGAACGTACCTTTAAAATCACTGTAAGCATGCCAATCGTTATGGTCTATCGGTTGACCTTTTGATTCGTCAGGTAAATAAATAACTCTACACTTTTTTTCAAATAAACTTGAATATTCTTTATCATGTATTCCACCTAGTGAACATGTAACCCTTAAACCTTTACTAACCTTAAAACCGTCAAATAATGGTAAAGACTTAGTATATAAATAACTGATTAATTTATATTCTTTATAGAGATATTCTGCGGCGTTATTTATACCGATTAGATGTGATTGATTTATAATATCGCCGCTTTCATGGTATCTGATATATTCTGACCTTTTGGATCGTAATCCTGTAATACTATCTATAATTAAATCCTCTAATCTATTCTCTTTAATTGCTTTCATTATCAACCGATAATTAGCCCACCTACTAGCAGCTACTGCGGGATACCTTAATTCACTTAGTGAGGCATAACATAAGAATTCAGTATCTTTGAAAGTTTTTAATTGTCTCTTGCCGTCCTTTTGAATGCAACAGGTTTTACAATTTTTTGCACCTATCCCGCAAGTATGACCTGCGGGAGTGTTTCCAAAAATAATAATATTTAAGGGAAGCTTATTGCTTCCCCTTTTGCCTGATATTAAAGATTTATTTTTCATTTTTTGATATCTCCTTTTAAATATTTGATTGCTTTATTTGACTGAGTTAATAATTTAAAAAGTATTTTTTTATCTGCTTTAAGTGTTTTGATCCACGATTCCAAATATGCTGCTGAGTTTTGAATCTTATCAATAGTGCTTATTTTTAACTCATGCGTTAAGTTCACTGCTGCTAACTCTGTGATTAATTCTTCTGTTGCGTATGACTTTCTATTAGTGTTTGGATCGGTTAAAGTTTTTCTATTTATTCTTTTTTGATGTCCTGTTGAATGTATCAGTTCATGCAAGTAAGTACCATAATAGCCACATCTACTTGTGAATTGTTCCTTCTCTGGCATCGTGACAGTGTCAGCACTAGGAGTATAAAAAGCAGAATTTCCACCAAAAAAAACATCAATTGATTCTCTTTTGATATAAGAATTAATTAATTTTTCTGTTGGCTTATGATCCTTAAAGCTTTGAACTGTTGCCCCTGGTGCAGATACAAACTTATCAAGTATTTTTTGTTTTTGTTCTGAGTCCTCGAATTGATCGATATTAAAAACACAAGCAGTCTTGTAAGTCATCCAATTAGTTTTTACTGGATCGCCTAAAGCATCTAAAATTGGCTTTTTTGTTTCAGGGTCTAATTTATCTTCACTATGCAAAATAGGCATAAGAATACGTGCCGATTTACTGCCTTTTTTTAACTGCATTTTTAAAGTCTTACCCTGGCCGAAACCACAATAAATACTATGTGGATATCCTCCTAGTATTTGATGCATCATCAACAAAACAACATTAGAACCGTTGTATTCTGCCGATGTTTGACAGTTGATTAGTTTACCTTTGGTGCTTGTATTCCAATCTTTTTTAAAGGTGTTTCCCTTCTCAAAGAATTCAATAAGTTGGTTTGTAAGTACCTCTTCTGCTGATATTTTCACCCTTTTGCTTTTTTCTGGCAAAAGGGTTTCTATTGTTGCTGGTGCGTTTTTTGTTTTCATAAATCCTCTTTTTTAATGATTGCTAGTTTTAATTGGTCTTTACCGTCGAATGGCTTTGTTCTGCAATATGCGAACATGTAACCACTAGGTAAATCACAAAGCCATTGGTTCAATTTTTTATCACTGGATAAGCAATCCATAATTAAAGACCTTTTGAATTTAGATAATCACAAGCAGCTTGTACCCTGCCACTTTGACATTGGATCGCAGTAGATTTATCCAAACTGCTTTTGATTGTTGCTACTGCTGCTGTAATACCAAAAATGTAAATACAAAGAACAACAGTAAATGTTTTTAAGGTTTGCATAGAGTCGCTAGCAATAACTAGGAGATAGTTTTTATTGATCTATAGATTAGTTTTATGTGAGGTTTGATTATGCTGCTGTTCTTCTCGTAACTGTTAGCAGTAGCAAGAAGAAAGAGCATAATTTCCAACAATACTAAGGTATAGATACTATTAATATTAGCATAATATTGTATTGAATAGGAATAGTGAAACATTGGAAAATGTCGTTGATAATTTTTCTATAGTATTATTTTAATGTCTCCTACTTAGTAGACGTTTATTATCTACTTGTCAACATCTATAGAGTAGTAGACTATTGTTATCACAACGTCTACCTAGGGGTAGGGGTTGCAAACGTCAACCCCGAAATCGTGGCCCCCTGAACCTGCAATATTATCCGAAAAAAGAACTATTCTTTACATCAATAGAGTATTATTTCTTATCTTCAATTCTAATATTAAGTTCAGGTGCATTAAGGTTGATTGTTTCTACAGATTCGCCAACAACCTTGCCTAATGAGTCTAATATTTGAGCAGCAGTTTGAAGTTGACCTTTTTTAACAGCCCGATGAAAGAGATTAATTCTTAAATGCTGAAGACGGGGGATAAGGTCTTCTTTATCAAATTCCCAATCCTGGTTACTCCATTCTCTAACAGCCTTCCAATCTTGCCATGCTGTATTTTCAGCTACTTGTTCTTTCGCTGCGTGGTCTAAGACCAGTTGTCTAACAGGAAGACCTTCCAACTGTCTTTTGTAAAGTCGTTGAATCCTTTGTTGTTTTAATATTGGACTTCTTTTACCAGATTTGCCCATCTTCTCTGCATCTGGAACGATATAACCTTCGTAGTATGAGGGGTCAAAATTAGCTGCCGAATCGGTCACAGTTAATCACGGAATAACTATTGATATAAAGATAATAGCTTTTAAATAGAGAAATAGTCGAGCAAAGGGGGGTTATGGTACAAAAGAAAAGTATTAGTATTAGAGTATGGCAGTAAAAAACAAGCAAAATTTAGATTTAAGGTGGACACAAGGACAAGTATTTAATAGTCGAAAAAGGTTTAGGGTATTAGTAGCGGGGCGAAGATTTGGCAAAAGTTATTTAAGTTGTGTTGAATTGTTAAGAGCTGCTATTGAAAGGCCAGGGGAGACATATTTCTATTGTGCTCCAACTTATCGGATGGCAAAAGATATTGCATGGAAGACTTTAAAAAAGCTAGTACCACAGATATGGGTTAAATCTAAAAACGAATCCGACCTAAAAATCGAATTAATTAATGATTCAGTTATCGAATTGAAAGGGACTGAAAATGCGATGGCATTAAGAGGTCGAAGTTTAGCTGGAGTAGTTTTAGATGAAGCAGCATTTATGGACCCTGGTGTTTGGTTCGAGGTAATACGTCCAGCGTTAGCAGATAAACAGGGGTGGACATTATTTATTAGTACGCCTGATGGAACAGCTAGTTGGTTTTATGATTTATGGTGCTATTGCGAAGAAGATGAATCAGGGGATTGGAAAAGATGGTGTTATACAACAATTGAGGGGGGCAATGTACCAGCAGATGAAATTGAAGCAGCTAGAGCACAGTTAGATCCAAGAACATTTAGACAAGAATTTGAAGCAAGTTTTGAAAATTTAAGTGGATTAGTGGCAGTAAGTTTTGGTGATGAAAATATTTCTACTGATGCAAAAGACATTAGTATCGCTCCGTTGTTATTAGGAGTTGACTTTAACGTAGATCCAATGTCAGGGATCTGTGCAGTTAAGAAAGACGATACTTTATATGTATTTGACGAGATCATAATGACAGGAGGGGCGACCACATGGGACTTCGCCGAAGAAGTTACAAGAAGATATGGAATTGACAGGAGAGTAATAGCTTGTCCCGACCCGACTGGAGGAGCACGTAAGACTGCTGGTATTGGAGCGACTGACCATAGTATCTTGCGTCGAAGTGGTTTTAATGTGTCTGCACCAAAGTCTCCTTGGAAAATTCGAGATAAGATTACAGCCGTTAATACAGCATTATTTGATGCAAACAATATTAGGAGGACATTTATCCATCCTAGATGTAAAGAATTAATCAAATCCCTAAGAACTTTGACGTATACACCTAATACAGGCTTGCCAAATAAAAATCTTGGTGTTGATCACGCTTTTGATGCTTTTGGATATCTCTGTTTGCAGCAATTCAACTTGGCAAAACCTGAGACTTTAGGTCAAACTAACTATAGAATCTACTAAAACGATGAAAAAATCAGCAGGTACAAAAAGATGCGAAGGTTATTTAGCTAAAGTAAAAGGTAATAAAAAATCTACAAGTAAGAAAAAGAGTAGTGCAAAGAAAAAGTAAACGAGGAAAGACCGTTTAGACTGTATGCAATGTTGAGAACTTTCAAGGTTAGATGACATACTCAGTCCCAGGGGCAATTCGTACGAATGTTGTTAGCCAAACCTATTTAGGTGGTGGTGACAATCCTTTTTCTAAGACAAGGGCAGTTTTAGATATGACAAAAGGGTGGGAAATAATGAAAGCAGTTACTTTAGGAACTGAATATTTACGAGAAAATTCTCAAGCTTTTTTACCTTTAGAGCCGAGAGAAGATTATGACGCATATTTATCAAGAGTTAATCGTGCTGTTTTTTCTCCTTATACGCAACGATTAATTAGAGCTGCAACAGGTTTAATTCTTCGTAAACCAATTACAATTATTGGCGATCCTTATTGGACTGATGTTTTTGTAAAAGATGTAGATGGAT
>VTLG01001445.1_pt1 | contig 12015 bp, 22 predicted proteins | sample 4694571 | NCBI WGS metagenome assembly VTLG01 (sample SAMN12604809, study PRJNA352737) | marine metagenome | biome: ENVO:00000447; feature: ENVO:00000209|ENVO:00000569|ENVO:01000036; material: ENVO:00002151; isolation source: viral sequences binned using virsorter ... | reverse complement strand
TGTAGATATCTGTATATCCACCCCGTTGTATATTGCGCATCCTATTGGATACGACTTGACATTTATTTGCTCTACTCATAATATAATATACTATACGATATTCACGTGAAAATGTCAATAAAAAAATGGTACATCCGGCAGGATTCGAACCTGCGACCTACGGATTAGAAGTCCGTTGCTCTATCCAGCTGAGCTACGAATGCAATTCAATAACCAAGCTTTATTTATTATGTATTTTTTGGTGGGTTTCCAAACCTAGAAAAATTACCCATACCATCATAATCAGATTCTAGAGGTGATTCACTTTTTTTAACATTGTCCCAACCAAAAGGTATTGCATATATCCAACCAAACCATAACCAGCCACGATGAACATATACATATCCGTGTTCTTCTTTTTCATTTTCATATTCACACTCTACTTCTAACCAAGGTAGCCACGTGAATGGTATTTTACTTAAATTATATTTTCCTATTTTCATTACTTATATGTTTTTCATTGCATACTCAATTGCACGACTTGCTTCTAATTCTAATGGCCGGTTTTTATACCAACCACCCGTTTCTGAATCAATCTCTTTACAAAGGGTTGATACTTCTTTCGGTGTAATAGGATAATTTCTTTTTAGTGCTTTAGCAGCAACTGAAACCATTATCTGATACATTTTATGATACCAACCCGTTTCTGTAATAACTTGATATTCTGTTACCAATTGTTTATTAACAAAAGGACAATCTCTATAACTACTCCACTTAATATCATAATTACATAGTTTGTCTTTCTTAAATTCTTCTAACATTTTATCAACATCTGCACCCCACCTACTTTCTTTATAAGCTTCAAAGAAAGAATGTTTATTCATAAAAACTTCAGCATCAATTTCTTTACCTTGATTACTTCTGAAGAAAACATAAGAATTTGGATAATTAGCAGGAACATAATACATTCTACTTAAGTCTTTTGTTTGTGGGTCGTTTATCTCTCCAAATTCTTTATTAATGGCAAACCACAAATGTTTAATTTTTTCATTCTTAATAAAGTCGGTAAGGGGTAAGACGATTCTACATTTAGGTTTTTCTTTTGTAGAACTGGCCGATGAATATGAAAAATACCTAAAGGCTTTAAATCTTTCAAATACATCTTCAATGCTTTCCTCGTAATCGTCGATGTCAAGCGCGACCCACCTAGACCAGCCCAATACATTTGCATTTGCTCTGGTGTTATTACTTGAGTAAATTGCCGGCGAAATAAGTTCAGCAGTTTTTTCATTTGGTCTTTCTCCTTTTTGCGGTTTTCTTTTAACCTTTTTTTGTAATCCACGCATAACAGTTTCAAACGCATCAAAGGACTCAAAGTCCATTCGACGATGAGTCTTATTATCAAAAATAGATTTGAATATTGTTAAACTATATGCCACTTAATTTTCCGTGATTACCTGTATGGTTTGGTCCTTTCCAGCCTTCAGGTTTTATTAAATCGGGTAATCCATAAGGGTTTGGTCGTTCTGGTTTAACACCAACTTCTTTATTAATGTTTGCTCGATATACCTCATCCCATGCCATTGACGCATTGATATCAAACAAATTTAAAGTACCAATCGCAAATACACAAATATCAATTAGTGCATCAACCGTTTCTTCTGCATCGATTGGCAAATTATTGGCGGTTGCTGCTTTAAGCTCATCTACTTCTTCTTGTACACATGCTACTCTAAATCGTAAGAAAGCTTTTAACTCTTCTTTACTCATTTTTTCAATTGCTTCATGCACTTTGAATTTTTTGTGCATGTGATTCATGTCTGTTGGCCAATCACTCATAATTCTAATTCACCAAAGTGATTTCTAATAGTGTCTATTTTAGAATCAAGAGCATCAATGTTTTCAATTTTCTTTTCTATCTCGACTCCGATATCTGCGTGTTCTCCAATAGCAACTTGCTTATGAAGATATGTTTCTAAATCAGCAAGCTCAATATCACGTTGACCTTCTAATTTTTTAAGTATTGCTTTTAAATGCATTAAGTGTCTCATTTTCTATTTCTCCTTATTGCGGTATCTTTTTTAGGAGTTACCATTACTCCAACTATTTCATTATATACCAATTTGCCGCTTGACCTTCCCATTATTTTTCTTTTAGTTGGATTGGGAGCTCTAATATCTGCGCCTTCTTTTACCTTTTTACTCATTGTTTATACTATATCTTATTTTATTGTTTATGTCAATTTAAAATTCAAAAAATTCTTGAAGGTCTGCAACAGGTTCTGATGTCCAACCAATTGAATCAAGTATAATTTCAAGAGGTTCAAGAAATGCCTTTTCGAATTGTTTGTCATAATCAATATATTTATGTAATTCAAATTCTTTTGGTAATACATCACTAAACGATATTACATTTTCTTGTATTGGATTGGGCTTCATTAAATACATAAACTTAATCTTATTACCGTCTTCAACCTTTTCGTATTCGTCTTCTAATCCAAGAACTTTGAGTCTGTGATTATATAAAAGAGAACCTCGAACGTGTATTGGAGTACCTTTAGAATATATTGCATTTCTTGACTTGAACTTTTCTATTCCATTACAACTTCTTGGAAAAGCAATATCTTCTGGCGCAAGTTTCTTAAACTTTATCTTAAAATCTCTAATAGCTTTTTGAGTTGCATCTTCTCCACCTTCTAGCATAATCTTAAACATACCTTTCATTGCATCTCGGCAACTCATCGGAGTAGAAGACTTGACTGCTTCGATACCCATCATTTTAATCTTTGGCTTAGCAAATCGAACACCTTCTGAATCAAGAACATTAAGTATGTATCTTTTCTTAGCTGTCCATATACCTTTATCAGCAATTACTTCTCGCTTCATAACCATTCTTGGCTTAAATGCATTAGTGGTTATTTCATATTGTTTAAATGCTTTTTCTAATTCTGGCTCAATAATACCTTTAGCGAATTTGTCAAGTAAATCAAGAGGGTCTTCACTTGGTTGAGCTTTAACTACATCATCGACATTTACATAAAGTGAATCTGTATCAATAGCAATTACTCGGTCTGCATTATCCTTAAAAATTCTTTGAAGTAAATCATTAACAGCTTTTTCAGAAGTTCGGATTACAGATTGACCTGTGAGAGTTACACCTTCAGCCATCATCGGTTCATAGTATTTAAACCATTTATTTGCCATAGCTCCGTAAAGAGAGTTAAGTAAAATTTTAATCGCATGCTGAGTTGTTTCGAGTCGAGTAATTTCAATATCAATTGTTTTAGAACCTTTGATTTCTCGTTCACGTTTCTTCTCGAGCATCTTCTCTTTTACCTCAACACGATGAGCATAAAGTTTTTCAATAATCTCTGGTATGATTCCTTGCTTTCCATTTGTAAACACCGCTCCATTACCACACATTGAATAATGTTCCTCTGGTTTAGGAGCAGAACCATCAAGTATAGTGTCAGGGTTAACTCCAAACTTTTGATCGTTGGCCCTCATGGTTTCTGGTGATATATTGTTTTGAACAATAATATTAGGATAAAGAGAGTTTAAGTCAAAAGACATTACCCAGTTGTGCATACCCTCTTGAACTTCTTTTACATATCCGCCAGCAATCTTTTCACCACCGGCAATAATCTGATAATCACTTTGTTGGATTTGCTCAATGTGAGGTACTTGTTTCTTTCTGCAAAGATTACGATAAATGATTGCATCCCATATTGCTGTTGTACCAAGAGTGTCTCCATAATTAACACCACCCATATAAGCAACAGTTGCAACTAGAGTAATCAATCCAAGTTTTTCTTCGAGCCTTTCAATTAACTCTACGTCTTTGATATTGTAATCAATAAACTTTTGGTAATTTTCATTATGTAAATTCTTAAGGTTACCAAACTCTGAGTAATCAATCTTTTGCTCACCAAGTACTACATGTGAAATGTGATTCAATGAATAAGATTCTTGGTTACCATAAGTATAGGCAAACTTTTTAAATAAGTCCATGTAATCTAAATCTGCCACACCTTGAATACGATAAGCAACATTCATTCGACCTCGAATAAAAATCTCTTGTCTTTCTACGAGATTCCAGGGCGAAAACTTTTTAACCAATTGTGTATCAAGTAGGTGGGCTGTTCTCGAAACTAAATAAGGAATATCAAAAAGTCGAGAGTTCCAACCTGTAACAATGTCGGGGTGATTCTGTGACCAATGCATCAAGAAATCGTGAAGCATTTCTTGTTCATTCTTAAATTTATAATACTTAATGTCTAAGTTAAGTTCAGATTTATCTGGGTCATAATCTCCCATACCCCAAACACGATAGAAAGTTTCACGAGAACTTTTTAGAGCAATAGATAATATCGGAACTATAGGATTATCTGGGTTAGGAAATCCATAGCCATATTCAGTCTCAATATCAAAAGACCAAACATCAATTAGTTCACGATTAAATTTAATTTCATTAGGAAATACATGTTGAATAAAAGCAGGAATGTGTTTTTTGTTTCCATATATTTTGGCAACACCACCATGTGTCTTAACAAAGTCTTTGTATTCTGACATAGAACTTAGTTGAAGTGGTTCAACATTTTGTCCGTCAATAGAATGCCAATCCGTAACTGGCTTTTTAGATTCTAGATATAGTGTTGGTTTATACGGGACTCGTTTCTGAACCCTCTTACATTCTTGGTCATATCCACGATATAGTAATCGATTTCCGTATCTTTCGACCGATGTATAAAACTCATTACTCATAATATAATATAGTACACCAAGTAGGTGCTAATGTCAATAAAATAATTGGTCAGTTTAATCTCGTGACCAGGAGTGTTTCTTAATTGTTCATAGTAATACTATATCAAATATTACTCAGTTAGTAAAGACTTTTTTTTAGTTTTCTTACTATTAATTTCAATAGTCTTTGGTTTCTTTTCTTCAGGTAGTTCCTTATTGATTGTAATAGTTAACAATCCATTAGTAAAATCAGCACCTTCAACTACAAGGAATTCACCTAAAGTAAATGTCTTTCTAAACTTACGTTGTGCGATTCCTTGGTGGATATAATTAGCAACATCATTCTTTGATGTTTCCAATTCTTTTGTTTCAATAGTCAACACTTGCTCTTGAAGTGTGATGTTAATATCTTCTTTAGCATATCCTGCTAAAGCAAGTTCAACCTTAAATGATTCCGTGTCTTTTGAGTACACAATATTGTGTGGTGGAAAACTATCATTCCTTGGTTGGTTTACTACTCTTTCTAATCTTTGAAAGGTAGGTTCGAATCCCAAGATTCTTGGGTCATTAGTTAAGGCGTCAAATTGCGCCAATATATGATTTATTGTCATTTTCTTTTCTCCTCATTAAGCGAGTTATTGTTGTATTGATGGCCTCACCATGAGCACCATCATTATTATTTATAAGATTAAGTAATGGTTTTTTATAGTTTTTTTGGATTTAAAATTGCAATAGAGTCATGGTCTTTTCCATCAATGCCTATATCTTTAATTTTTACAGTCTCATATCCTTTAGAACGTGCCACATCATAAGCGCCTTCATCTTTTAATATCTTCCATAAAGGAACACTATCTATTTTAGATGGCCTATTTGTTAAGTCGAGTTGTTTACCTTCAGGCAGGGTTTTTTCAATAATACGACCACCTTCTAAATTAAGGCCTGCAGCTTCTGCAAGTTCTTCTATAAAATTACCAGCATCAAATAGTAAAACACTCCCTACCTTCACTCCTGCTTCATGTGCCTGTTTACGAATCGTAGATCGTTTTCTATATGAATCTGCTACTTTCTTATCGAAAGCAAACCAAGCTATATCATTTTTAAAAGCATCAAAATTAAAACCAGTGCCATGATAAATTTTAACTTTTTTTAGCTTTTCTCCACTTTTTGGCATGATTTTTACTCCAAGATTTCTTAGCAGATTTTATACCAATATCATAACCAGCTTTTTCTGATTCGAGCCACTTATGTTTTAATATTTCAATTTTCTCGGCTGTTGCTCGTGCAAATTTCTGAGCTTTAACATAAGGGTCATTTGTCAATAAAAGCAATGCAAATAATCCACCAAGTGAAACCCAAATGATTAAGTATAGTATTATTTCCATAAAGTTAAGTTCTATTATTAACTAAAATTAAGTGATATCCAAAATCAGTTTTAACCGGTCCTTGAACTTCTCCAATCGGAGCAGACCAGACTACTTTATCAAAAGCAGGTACCATCTGGCCAGGGCCAAAGGTTCCAAGGTCTCCGCCTCGAGCACCACTTCTACATTCTGAATGGTGTTTAGCTAATACTGAAAAATTAGCACCATTTTTGAGTTGCGCTTTAATAGAATTGGCAACGTCTTCGGTACTTATTAAAATATGTTGAGCTGATGCCTGTGCCATTATTTAACAACTATAAAGTAATCTTTTTCAGAAACTAAGCTAGCGCCTAAAGAAGATGCATATTCTTGATTTGCTTCTGTATTTGCAAGTTGGATAATCTTTCCATTATGTGAATAGATTAATTTATCATTCCACCATGAAGTAGTACCATTTTTGGTAATGTCACGTCCTGGTGTAATTGGATATTTAGATTCAACTACTACTTTATCGTCACACTCATTGTGTGAACCATCACATAGTCCGTTTTCATCTTCGGTTTTACCACACTTACATAAGAATACTTCTAGTTCTTCTACTAAAGAAGCTTTTGATTTTCTTCTATCGAGTTCGATGCCATGTTCGCGGCCTAGTTCTTCTAATTTTTTCTTTGTCAATTTTAATAAGTTATTGATCATAATTTATACTTTCTTTACATTCCCTATTGAATATTTAGATTTGAGGTTCCAGTTATTTTTTTCTTTGTGAGAAATTATTTTAATTTGTTTTAGAGGAGCAGAGTTTCCTTTAATTTTATTTTCATTAACTATATCAAGTAAACCCCAATCACTAAGTAAATCCGTAATAGTATTTCTTCTTCCTAAATCATTTTCAGTTAAATTAGATGGTTTACCATCTAGTAAGAATAACTCTTTAAAGTGAACTATAAAATATCGACCTTGCTTATGAAGTATGTGGCAGGATTGAAAAAGAGTATTTTCCTCTCGCTTAGATGAAACTCCAATGCGTGTTAAAGTTTCTTTAATCTTTAGAAAATCATCAGGTTCTCTTAAGGTTACTTCGAGCATATCGCCCGGTTCCCATTTTATAATATCTTCAGTAAAGTTCATTATTCAACTCATAAAATATTATTTATACTTTTCAAAGTTTTCACTTTCTTCTTCCAACCAATCTAAAGATCGACCAGCATTGACATCATCACAAATTTTTTGAAATACAGCATCCATTGCTTTAAGTGTCGATTTTACTCCTGCATCTCTACCAAGATACCACCCAGCTGCAACGAAAAAAATGTTTGATAATACAACTAAGATTTGATATGCCATATTCTTTTTAGTTCTTTTAATTGTTCTTTGGTTAGAATTTGATAAACCACTTCAGCCTTTTCTCGTGAATAATTATATGCCTTTTTAATTACTTCAATGTCTGCAGGTGGTTTAGACATTTTATGCCACTTACCAAATCGTTTCCTTGGTCTTACTGAGTTTTTAAAAAAGTCATATTGCATTTTATGATCAACGGATGCGTGCATATTCATTTCATTAGCAAGAAGTATTGTGTCTTGGTGATAAGATAAACCTCGGTTAACCATAAAGGGTACATAATCAGAAGTGTCGAGATTTTCTTTACCTGTGTTAATTGAATTTAAATAATCAAATGGAGTCATCTATTTCCTGTTTATCTATTTTAGCTTTTATTTTTGTTCGGCGATCTGGATGCACACGAGTTTTAGAACCCATTAGACCTTTTCTATTTTTTCGAACTTTATCTACGTGATTATTCCAAGACTTGATATAGTCTTTTTTTGTTTTCTTCATATTACTTTTGTTTTCTAGCTGTTATTCCTGCAGCAATCAATTCACGAATAAATTTTTTAAGGTCAGCAACTTCTGCTTCAAGTTGTTTTATTCTTTGATCTTTATCCATAACTTTTCAAAAAAATAGTGTATTATTGTCATTAATATAGATATAAAAATTCCGAACCATGTTGCATGCCAATCACCAAACCAAAGTCTGGCCATAAGAATACAAATAATGATAGAAAGAACTCTCCATACTATAACCTTTAAAATCATTTATTTATTGTATACCAAATTAAATGACATACCGCATAAACACAAACAGCGCCAATTACTACTTGACCCATTTGTCCCAATTTAACTATTAAATATTGTGCTACTTCCATGTTGTGCTCCCCATAAGTTCTGTTAGACATGCTACCATGTTCAATTCTTTATCAGCCACAAAGGCTGCTTTATATTGATATTCACCAAGAATAATCACCGCCTGTGGAATAGAATTACTATCAATGTGTTCATACATTGAGTCATATATTCCACGAATAATAACAGAAGAATCAATATCGGAATTAAGTGCTACCCACTTTCTCATATCACGAAAGTTTTTCTCTTTAATATAAGATGCAAGTTCTGATATCTTTTTGTTATTAAGTGTTACAAGAATATCACTTTCGAGTTCTCCTGTAGTTGAAAACTTTTGACATTCATTCAAGACTCTTCGCCAATCAGGCGCATACTTCATAATAAGTTCAGCTATAACTTTTTTATTATACGAAACCTTTTCGGCATTAAGAATAAACTCTAATCTTTCTAAAAATTCTACACAAAGTTTAGAAAGGTCTGTCTTGTTTGTATTAAATTCAATAACAGAACATCTTGAATGTAAGGGTTCAATGATTCGATTCTTAAAATTACATGTAAGAATAAATCTACAACTAGCGCTGAACTCTTCGATAAAAGCTCTAAGCGCTGGTTGAGTTGATTGCGCATTCAAGTAATCTGCTTCATCTAATAATACTACTTTATGTTTCCCACTATGCAATGATACAGAAGACGCAAATTGTTTTATCTTCGAACGTAACGTATCAATACCACTTTCTTCTGATGCATTGACTTGTAGGACATCAAGATCGAGCTCATTACATAGGGCTCGAGCAATGGTGGTCTTTCCTAAACCAGAAGTACCACTTAAAATTAGATTTGGTATTTCACCTTGTTCAACAACTTTAGAAAAAATTTGTTTTAACTGAGTTGGTAAAATACAATCTTTAACTGTATTTGGTCGATATTTCTCGACCCATAAAAAATTATTCATAATATAAAACTCACTTTAAAATAAAAGGGCAGTTATACGACTTACCCAGGTCGGAGCTTATTCAGCTGCAACTGGTGCAACTGGTTCGTCAGCCAGAGTCTCAGCTTCGTCAAATTCTAACGTTTCTGGCTCTGCTTCAGAACTTTGTGCCGAAACCGCATTTGGGTCTCCCGCATCATCTTTAGGCTGATGGAACTGTATGAACTGTTCCAATCGAGTCCGAAGCGTTCCTACATCAGAAAGCTCCGGCCCTTCGAATCCACCACGTTTAGCAACTGTATCAATAATTGCCACCATGACTTGAAAGTCACCGAGGTTGATTTGAGGTGCCCCACTTTGATCGGGCTGGCCTTGATTCGCTGCAGCATCTGCATTGTATGTTTGTTGTTCTGCCATAATTATTCCTGTATGGTTGATGTTTTTTCTAGCGCTATCCAATATTCAACTATTGGACCTTTCCAACTTGAGATTAGTTTGTTTGAGATGTCTACTTGATAATCACCTGGTAACAACTTCAAGTTAGAAATTAAAAATTGATAATCAAAGTCTGCCCAATCGTCTATTCGGTCTGTTGGAATAATTTTACTCCAAGTATTTGCAGTTGGATTATTAGGGTCACATACTTTTGCGATTATACTATTATCTTTAACTGAAAGAGAAAGTACTGGATGTCCTAATGCTCCGGCAGCTCGTTTGATTTGTGAAATATCGTCTGCAGATAGTTTTATAGATAAATCTATATCTGGCATATTTACTGATTTAGCAGGTGATGTTAATATTTCAACATTTGCGAATCGATACTCAACTTGAGACGAATCATTTTTAATCTTTACTGCGTTATCGGTAAACTCTAGAGTTGGTGAGTCAATCAGGTTCAGCGCCGATAAAAACTCATTTAAGTCATATACACCAAACCCATTATCAAATGTTTCAACTACATTAGCAGAAGCCATGATATTCTTTGCCTCACTAATTGTCTTTAAATTAGACCCGGCCGAAACGACTAAGTTCGGATTGACGTTTGCGAAGTTCTTCAAAACTTCAATTGTTTGTTCACTTAATTGCATACTATAATTTTCCTTTATTTATTTATATAAAAAGTACCCCGCTCCCGTAAGGGAACGAGGATTTTTATTGAGGTTAGGTTAGGTTATTGCTTTCGCAAAATTCATTAGGAATTTCCCATTTCTTTTTCGTAAAGAGAAGCAGCTTCATCAATTCTTTTCTCTTCGTCTGTTGTGGACTCATCTCCGTAGTCAACATTCTCGTCAACTTTGGAGTAGAGGTCAAGGAACGCTTCCTTGGTTTCTTCGTCGAATCGACTGATGCAAAGAGCGATGCTCTTCATACGATCACCGAAGATTTTAAAAGTCTTCGTAATGTGGCAGAGTCGGCGTGTTGAGATTACCTCGTCAACTCCGTCAGCTTCGAAAGTCTTACGAATAACGTTTGACCATGCGACTAGTTTCTTTAAGAAATCTTCGTCAACTGAATCAAATTTTAACATGTGAGCTAACACAATCTTTTCCTCAATATTAGGAGCAGGAAAAGGTTGGTCAATTGCCGCCACGAATCGTTCAAGAAACGCATCGTCAATTATTGAAGCCGCAGAATAACGTCCGTCATCTGAACCTCGACCCTTGGTATTCGCAGTGGCAATCACATTGAAACCTTCGGCAGGAGTGATAACTTCGCCAGTCTTTTTAAGAAGAACTGGGTTACCCTCAAGTACTCCTTGTAAACACATTATCTTGTTAGTGGCTCGGTCAATCTCGTCAATCAGAAGAATGGCACCTTTTTCCATGGCCTTGATAACTGGGCCTTTTTGGAAAACGGTCTCTCCGTTGATTAATCGAAAACCACCGATCAAATCGTCTTCGTCCGTTTCAGGTGATATCTGAGCTCGGACATATTGACGTCCCGTATCAGCGCAGACTTGTTCGACCATCATAGTCTTACCATTTCCGCTAGGGCCGGAAATATAAATGGGGTAAAACATCTTGGACTTTACCACCTTTTTGATGGTGTTGAACTCGCCCCACTTGATGTACTCTGGTACTTTAGCTGGGACATAAATCTCATCGTCAGTTACCGACTTGACTGAGTGGTAGTTGACGGTTGAAACATTTGCCATTGCAGTGGCAGGCACCTCTGAAACCGGAGCTTCAGCTGGAGCTGAATCAAACGAGAAGTAACCCCGTTTTGAACCGGCAGACATTGCCTTATAGACTACATTGTAGCCTTCCGAATCTTTCATGCCAAGTTCTTTAGCCTTAGCAATAATCGATTTACGAGAGTGTTCACCTGAACCCATCTCGGATGCCAACAATTTAGCGTTGGACTTGATTTTCATTGTTCGTTCAATATTATTCATAACTTAACCTTTTTTTGAATTATTCCTCAATTGTTTATATGTATATATTAATGGATAGTTTGCCCGATGTAAAGAACAATCGCACCATAAAATGCATTTTTTTTTCAGCCTCGAGAATGCCCTATATGCATCTCGTGATATTCCTCTAATTTTATCTATTTGGCTATTCATGTAAATTGTGTTCTCGTGCATTCTGGTGTTATCCGATTGTCTCAGCGAATTTTCTCATTAGGATTCGTACGTTTTTGGAACTCGAATTGTGTTTCGCAAATTCTCTGGCCAACTTGTTTTGAGAGTTCTTTGACTCGGCCATACTCTTACCTGACTTATCTTGAATATCGACGAAAAACTCGTCTTCTTCTTTTATGTCAACATCGGTATGGAGTATGTAATATGTGGAGTAACCAAGAGCATTTTTCATCT
>VTLG01015389.1_pt1 | contig 12016 bp, 8 predicted proteins | sample 4694571 | NCBI WGS metagenome assembly VTLG01 (sample SAMN12604809, study PRJNA352737) | marine metagenome | biome: ENVO:00000447; feature: ENVO:00000209|ENVO:00000569|ENVO:01000036; material: ENVO:00002151; isolation source: viral sequences binned using virsorter ... | reverse complement strand
CGGAGGCCAATCCGATGGTCAAACATTATATTATCCACAAGAATTGTTTACAGACAGTCAACCAAATGGTATTCAATTTTTTATCAATGCCAGAAAGTTTGGTAAGGATATAATAAGAGACGAATACGGAGATGAAGCGGCCACAAATCCCGATAATCTTCCGGCAGATCAAGAATCAGGTCAAAATAGAGCACAAGCCGATATGGCAGAAGCAGTACAAGCCCAATCAGGCGCTGTCTTAGCAGCAACTTTGGCCGGGTATCAAGCTCAGAAAGCAATTTCAGGGAAAACAACTATAACTCAAGCAGCAAAAACTGCGGCAGCTGCTGTAGTAGTTGGAGCTACAGCAAATGCGGCAATAAGAGATGTAGATTGGATTGCTAATATGGAGAGTGTTAGATTACTTAAATCCATTCAATTACATGTACCACAGTCTATAGTGGCATCATACACCGCTGCTTGGAACGAGGCTGAGACAGGTATAGCAGGTATATTAGCTAGAGAAGGAGCAAGCGGAGACTTTTTTGGAAAGGATGGTACTTTACGAGAAGTCATGAGCGGATCTGGAGCAGAGTTTATGACAAGAAATATTATAGCAGGAGCAGCCAACATACCAAAAGCAGCAGGAGCAAACGCAGACATAGGAGCACTAATAGAGGTAACATCTAAAAAGGTTAACAATCCATATAAAGAACAATTATTTAAGAGTATGGGTTTTAGAAAGTTTGCTTTTAGTTATGTCTTTTCACCCAGGAACCCAGGGGAAGCTAAAAGTGTGCAGGAAATAATAAGATGTTTTAAATTTCATATGCACCCGGATGTAGAGGAAAAAGGTATGTTCTTAATTTATCCATCAGAATTTGCAATAGAGTTTATACACAAGAACGAACAAGGAGTCGTAGCTCAAAATACGCATTTACCTAGAGTATCATCTTGCGCATTAACAAATGTAAAGGTAACTTACGGCCCAGACGGTATGTTTAATACTTTTAAAGAGAGCGGTGGTATGCCAACAGAAACAACTATGGAATTACAGTTTACAGAACTAGAAATGTTGACAAGAGACAGAATAATAAAAGGATTATAATATGTATTTTAAAGCCTTACCAAAAATGTACTATCCTTATAAGCAGGGTACTAAAACGACACACACGATCGTTACAGACATCTTTCGTAGAGTTCATTTAGATAAGTTTTTTCAAAACAGACTTGCTTTAACTGAATATTATGTAAATGATATGGACACACCTGAAAGTGTTGCCCACAGAGCTTATGGTTCAACAAAATATCATTGGATTGTTTTACTAGCAAATAATATTGTAGATGTACAAAGAGAGTGGCCTTTGAGTGGGAGAAATTTAATTGCTTATGTAGACGACAAATATGGAACTTCAAATAGAACAGACGTCCATCACTATGTGATGAATGAAGACAAAGACGTTATAGTGGATTGGGATTCTGTCCTGGTTGCAAATGGAACTTATCTTGCTGTTACTAATTTAGAATATGAAACTGATCTAAATGACAAGAAAAGACAAATCTATTTACTTCAAAGCAAGTATCTCACAGATATTACGTCACAATATAAAAGGTTAGTTAAGTAGTGAAGATATGTCAGACGAAGGATTAAGCGCAGCCGGAGAGGTTGTTTGTGATGAGCTAATATTAACAGCTCAGGACGGTACCAATTATCTTATTAATGATATGATGATTGAGTTCAATCTATATGAAGATATATTCTCTCCATTCTTACATGGTTATTTAACACTAACAGACGCGGTCAATGGTATAAGCCAATGGCCAATTGCTGGTGGAGAGGTTTTAACAGTTAAATTTAGAACAAAAACATTCGATGATGATCCTGGGATGGTAATAGAAAAGTCTTTCCAAATTGTTGGTATAGAAGATAGAATGTTTAATAATGATAGAGAGCAGTTTTATACATTAAAGTTTTGTTCAATTGAACTGGTTAATGACCAAGCAAATTCAATATCACATTCATTTGGAACTAAAGAATCTCCAGCTAGAACTACTCATGAAATTGCAGAACAAGTTTGGAATGATTACATAGACTTTCCTAGGAGAATTGATGATGAAGGTTCGAGATCATCGTTTATTATAGGCGATACACCACATAGTTCTAAGATACAATTTGTTTCTAATTTTTGGACTCCAATGCAAATTCTGCAGTTTATATCTAGAAGATGTCAAGGCAATTCTTATGCAGGTTCAGATTACTTATTTTTTGAAAGCAATAAAGGATTTTTTCTAACTTCAATACAAAATTTAATAGCTAGTCAACAAGACGCTTTATGGGAAGAGTTTATATATGCACCAGAATCTATTAGAGGAGATAAATTAATACGCGCAGGAGGCGAAAACTTTGTTGCGCCCACATTACATCCTTCTTTTAATAAAATAGAAGAAATAAAAGTTCCAAGAACAATTGATATTTTAGATGGACAGGATACAGGATATTATTCAGCATCAACTAGAGCATATGATATGTTTACAAAAGAACAAGCAGAAGTTATATTGGACGGCAGAGATAGTTTTGATCAATTTGTTCATACAGATCCTGGCATACCAATACCAGGCGGAATACAAAGAAATCCGTTTTCGTTTATAAACATTAAATACTTAAATCAATATATGTATCCAGGAATGCATGGTGGTTTAGAAGAAGGTGTTAATGGAGCCGGAGCCAATCCAGCAATATTAGCTAATGATTTATTTAGACAAGTTTATTTCAATTCATTTAATGATTACAAATTTACTATAACCATGCCTGGAAGAACAGATATAGAAGTAGGGAAGCTCATTAAAATGGTTTATCCTTCTGCAGGCCCGAAAAATGAAGACTCAGAGACAGAAGATTTGATGGATCAGGTATTAACAGGTAAGTATTTAATAACAGCAATACACCATACTATAGGGCACACTCACAAACATTCTATGAAATTAGAAATAGTTAAAAATGGATTAGCACAAACACAAGGCCCAGCAGATGATGAAGTGATATCCTCGGAGATAAGTTAAATGGCAGATAGTTACAAAAATTTCGGAAAATTAAATATACCAGATTTTATTTGGTGGTTAGGCGTTGTTGAAGATAATAATGATCCAGCTTTCGCAGGCAGAGTAAAAGTTCGAATAACAGGATATCATTCAGGAAATAAAGAAGAGTTACCCACAAAAGATTTACCATACGCAACTCCATTATATGCAGTTACAAGTGCAGGCCTTAATGGAATTATGGAAAATCATTCTTTGGTACAAGGTTCAACTGTTATAGGCTTCTTTGCAGACGGTAATGATGGCCAAATTCCTATGATATTAGGAACGATTGCCGGTAAGCCAGCAGCTAGACCTAAAGATTTTGAAACAGTAGGGTTTCAAGACCCTACAGGAACTTTTCCTAAAGAGCCAGACTCACCTGATGAAGGATTTGCTGGTGTAGGAGAACCTGATGTATCTAGACTTGCTAGAAATGACGCAGCAGAAACACATTATTCTTTATTAAACAGAAGAGAACAAAGAGAAACAAAAATACCAACAGCTAAAGCACCATCAGTATCTACTGAAACGGGTGATATGATATTAGATGATATATCAGGAGCGGACTACAAAGGAGAAACGTGGGACGAGCCACACCCAAGAGGAAAATCAAAAGACGAAGCGAAATACTTTGATTACCAAAAAACTCCTGGAGAGTTACCAGATGAAGACTGGACTTCATTATATCCATTTAATACAGTTAGAGAAACTAGAGCCGGCCATATAATTGAAATAGACAACACAGAAACAAATAGAAGAATTCACCAATACCACCCTTCAGGTACACATTACGAAATACATGATGACGGAACTAAGGTTACAAACGTTGTAGGCGACAACTATGAATTAACAGTAGGCAATAGTAATGTTCTTATAAGAGGATCATGTAATGTTACAATAGAAGGAGATGCTAAACTAAAAGTAACAGGAGACAAATACGAAGAAGTAGAAGGAAATTATTTCTTATCAGTACATAAAGACAGAATTACAAAAATAAATGGCAATGATATTAAATCAGTTATATCAGATGTAACACAATCAATTAAAGGAAACAGAACAACTCGTGTAGCATTAGACGATACAGAAACAATAGTAGGAAATCAAACAATTAGTGTAGCAAAAAATAGAACAGATAATGTTGCCAAAACAATTAATAAAACTTATGGTAAAGATTTTAAACAAGTTAAAGAAAACCAAGCAACGTCAGTAGCTGGTACATATTATATAAGAACAGGAGAGAATTTCTTTATTGGAGCAACCGGACTATTAGAAGTAGGGTCAGGTTCTACAATGAAGTTAAAAACAGAAGCGGATCAAATATTAGAAGTAGCTACAACTAAGACAGATACAATAGGTAGCACTCTTACGGAAACAATAGGTGGTACACATACATTAACATCTCCAACAGCAGACATTACTTACGACGCAGGCGAGATAACAGTAGCCACAATAACACATACACAGCATACACATACAGAAGTACCTGGAACTGGCGGATCAAGCTCACCAACTCCTGGAACACAAGAAACATCATCACCAACAGCGGGGACATAATAAATGAGTTGCGGACCTAGTGAAAAATTAAAAGAACTTGCAGATCAAGTAGATGCTGTTGAAAAAAAGTTTGATAATATGATTAATGAATCACCTTTAGGTAAATTAAATGATTTAAAAGCAGAAGCAGAAGCAGAGATCAATGGTGTCATGGGTAAAATAGAAGGAATGATTCCTGATATATTATCAGACTTAAAAGATTTTTCAGACAAAACTTTACATGAAGATGTAACTGATTTATTTAAATTTATGATCATAGCGGGCGCAAGGAAAGAGCAAATTAAAGGAAAATTAGACCAGTTAAAAACTAAATGGGGTTCAGTTGATTTAGGAGACATTAAAGATTTTAATGATTTAGAAAACTTATTAAGGTCAGGAGCAATAGATCTAGACTCCATTTGTAAATTAATACCTAATATAGAAAAAGAAGGTGTTGGAATTACAGTAAAAGGAGTACCCACATCTTTCCCAGATATAGATCCTGTGGCAATATTAAAAGGACACAAACTGCCTAAATTACCAGACCCTAAAATTATAATAGACATAGGAGCAAGAAAGAAAGAAATAACTGACGCTTTTCTAAATTTAGAACTACCAGACTTCGACTTTTGATATAAATACTATTATGGCAATAACACAGAAAAGAAAAGTAGCAAGAATATATAAAGACATTGATATGGCCTTTACTAAAAATAGTCTATCTGGAGATATAAACAAAAAACTAGACGTAAACGCTGTAAAACAATCAATAAAGACTTTACTTTTAGGAAAACCATTTGAAAGACCATTTCATCCAGAGATGGGATCAACACTTTGGAATTCTTTATTTGAAAATATGCGTCCAGGAATGGAAATGGGCCTACAAAGACAAATAGGCCAACAACTTAATGAATATGAACCAAGAGCAGATTTACTTTCAATTAAAGCAAATCCAGATTATGACAACAATGGTTATGATGTAACTATTAGATTTATTGTAGTAGGAATAAACGAACCACAAGAATTAACACTAAGTCTTTCAAGGCTGAGGTAGGAATATGGCACAATTAAACGTAACAGAATTAGACTTTGATAACATAAAGGCAAATCTTAAAGCCTTTTTAAATAGTCAAACAGAATTTTCAGATTATAACTTTGAAGGATCAGGCCTTGCAGTTTTAATAGACTTATTAGCGTATAATACGCATTATAATGGCATGTTAGCACACATGTTAGCTAATGAAAACTTCATAGATACTGCTATTAAGAGAGAATCTGTAGTATCAATAGCAAAAGCATTAGGATATACACCCAGATCTAATCGTTGTTCAGATGGAAAAATTAATTTAGCAATAAATGTTCCAGCTAGTTATACAGCAACAACATTAGCTCTATCTAGAGACTCAGTATTTACATCAGGTGTAAATGGAACAACCTATAAGTTTTATCCTGGAGAAACAACAACAGTTCAAGCAGTAACAGTAGGCGGAGCAGGCCCCTATTGGATATATGGAACACATACAACACTAGGCAAAGGATATTATTGTCCAATATATTTAACAGAAGTAGCATCAGACGCAGCAGACACAAGCGGAACAGGATCAACAAGCTATACATTTACAGAATATAGTGGCGTTACTTTTTATTCACCTAACAGCGGTAAAAAAGAAGCACAAACATCTTTGGGTACACAAATATCAACAGGACAAAATACTACGGTATCAACAGGATTAACTTTTGGTATGTACACAGGACAGGCAGCATCTTCATCAACACAAACACAATTTGCTTTTCCTGGTTTAACTGTTAAAGAAGGATTAAGAGTATCAAATAAATTTGTAGTATCAACAGGTAAAGAAGCAGGCCCTTTTGTGTTACCAAATAATAAAATAGACACAACAACATTAAGAGTTAGAGTACAAAATTCTTCAACAGATTTAACAACAACAGCTTATAATTTAAATACAACATTTTTAACTGTTAAATCAGATACCAAAGCATATTTTATAGAAGAAGGAGCCGATGGCTTATTTCAAATTAGGTTTGGAGACAATACAATAGGTAAAAAATTATCTAATGGTAACATTGTTATAATTGATTATATAAACACAAACGGAGCTATTGCAGATACCGCTAATAGTTTTGCAGCATCTTCCACTCTTGCAACATCAGGCGAAGCAAACACAGTTAGAACCCATTCGGCTGCAGCAGGCGGTAGTGGAAAAGAAACAGTAGATGAAATTAGATTTAATGCTCCTCGATTTAACGCAACAAGAGATAGAGCAGTTACAGAACAAGATTATGAGACACTTATATTAGCGAGTAATCCTAATGTACAATCATGTTCTGTTTGGGGCGGAGAGAAAAACGATCCGCCTATATATGGTAAAGTATTTGTATCACTTAATCCTGTGTTAGGTTCAGTTATAACAGAATCAGATAAAGACAATATTAAAACAGCGGTTATAGAACCTAAAACTCCGGTATCAATTATTCCTGAGTTTGTAGATCCTGAATATACATACGTTTCTTTAGATGTGGGCGTAACATATGATCCTAAATTAACAACTTTAGCAAAAGGACAAATAGAAGCAGGCGTCTTAACTAATATAAACTCTTATTTTAATAAAAGTTTAAATAAATTGAACAAGAGTTTTTATTATTCAAGATTGCACGATGATGTTAAATCTAGTTCTGATTCAATAATATCTGTAAACATACAAACCAGATTACAAAAAAGAATTAAACCTGATTTAGCTGTACCCAAAAATTATACAGTTAGATTTAATCAGAAGTTACAACCAAGAGAATTGACAAGTACATATTTTGATTTTACACAATCTAACGTAACAACCAAAGTCTTATTACAAGATGTTCCAGCAGTAGGGGTAGTTGCTCCCGCATATAGTGGAACAGGAATAGTTAATGCAGTTACAAATATTGGAACAGTTATAGGAGCCATAGGAACAATAGACTATGATTCAGGAACAGTAACTATTCCGTCCACAACAATAAACGCATTATACGGATCGGAAGCAACATTAAGAATACAAGTAACTCCTCATGATTCTGTAAAGGACATAACAACACAAGCATTAATTAGAACCTCAGATACTTCTACAGCTGCAGTCGTTGCTAAACCCTCAAGAAATACAGTATTAACACTAGATGATAGTGTAGTGAATTCAACAATAAATTCAAGAGCGGGTACAGTAATAACAGCAACACCTGAAGTAGAAGAGATCTAATGACAGACTATATCCCATCATTTTATAGATACGTTTCATCTATAACCATTACAACAGGAGGCACGGGATATAATAATGTGCCTACAATATCAATTAGTGGTGGTGGTGGAACAGGAGCTACAGCAACAGCCACAGTATTAAGCGGTGTCATTACAACAATCACAGTTACAAATATTGGAACAGGGTTTACTTCTACTCCAACGGTTACTATAACACCACATGCATCTGACACATCAGCAACAGGTGCAGCAGCAACAGCAGTATTAGATGCTGCACAGGGAGATATACAAACAGAAACAAGAAACACTTCTTTCTTAGTAGAAGATCAATTCCCAGAATATATTAGAGACGAGTATCCTGACTTTGTTAATTTCCTTAAAAAGTATTATGCTTTTATGGATCAAAATGCTAAACAGAGTGATGAGATAGTAAATTACAGTAATGATATAGACTATGCACAAGAGGCTTTTTTAGATAAATGGAGAGGAGCTCTTGTAAATGACTTTCCTAAGAGTGTAAAGGTAGACAAGCGATTCTTTTATAAAAGAGCTAAAGATTTTTATGAAGCTAAAGGTAATAAGGAATCAATAGAAACATTTTTTAGGTTATTGTACGGCGAGAATGTTGAAGTACAATACCCTAGCAAATATATTTTAAAACCTTCTGATGCTTATTATAATGTAGAGCAAGCAGTTAAACTACAAGAAGCAGAACACGGAGGAACATTAGAACCTTTAACACTACAAGGTAAAAAGATTGATATTAGATATTATCGATCAACAGGCTCTGTTACAGCATTAAATACACAGAACGCAACAGTAACCAGAGTAGAAAAGAACACATATCAAACAAATGGTCTAACACTACAAAGATTTGACCTTATCCTTAAATTTGATAGTCCAACAACAGTGGTATATGGTCCGGGAGCAGGAGCAGTAGCAACAGCAACAATATCTTCTGGTGCTATAGCAAGTATAACTATTAATGACGCAGGAGCTGATTATCACGCAATACCAGGAATACAAATATATGGAGACGGTACAGGAGCTACAGCCACAGCTACAATAGCAGCTGGTAAAATAACAGCAATTAATGTTACTGCAGCAGGATCAGGATACACTACTGCTGGAGTTAATATAATTACAGAAGACGCTCCCACAGACATACGATCCTATGTCGTAGATGACGGAGCAGGAAACGCAGCGACAGATATTTATGGATACTTGGTTAGACAATTAACCTCAGTTACATATAAGTCTTACAGTGGCTCGGCGACAGATGTAGGTTTTAAAGTAGGACAGGTCTACAAAATTAATGAAACAGGAGATGATGGTAAGGGGTATGCATCAGCCGGCGATGGAACTAATGGAACAAACGGTGGATATTTTTATGTTCATTCAAACGCAACAGACAATTATACATTTATAGGCGGACAAAACAATGCTTATGTAAGAGTTACATCTATTACAACAGCAGGACTTCCAGCAACATTCCAAATCATTAACGCAGGATCAGGATTTATGGCAGACTGTGCCGACGTTGTAATAACATCACCAACGGGTGAAGCGGTTACAATAGAGATTTGCACAGGATACTTATTTGAATATGAAGGTAAGTGGAAAGATGACAGAGGAAAATTATCCGATGTCAACGTATTACAAGACAACAAAAGATATCAACCATATGCTTATGTTATCAAGTCGACTGTAGAACAGACAACTTGGGATAGAGCAATAAGAGACACAGTACACCCTGCAGGAATGCAAGTGTTTGGAGATCTTGTTGTAAGAAGTGTGGTTGATTATAATGTTGCATTCTCAGTTACATCAACTGGATACACGTTCTACAAATTCTTAACAACAGACACAGTAAGCACATCTGAATTAGTAGCTAAATTTATTGAAATACCAATTTCAACTTCGGCTACAGCAACAGAGTCACATGCAATAGCATTTTCACCAGCAACATTTACTGATACAGCAACAGCTGAAGATCAGGATGTGGGTGAACCATATGTTGTTTTAGGAGATGGCGGGTCACCGAACTCGGCTTATTGGAACGATTCCAGTGATGGAAACGACGCAGACAACTATAATATAGGGGAACACCAGTTCTATTGGCAGCTTAATAAGCCTTTAGCACATTCGGTTACGATTACAGATTCATCAACAGTAGTTGCAGCATTTGCTAGAGCCTTCTCAGACTCAGCAACTATTACAGATGCTCTTGAAATTGGTAGAATCATTGAGTACGCAGACACAGGTACAGCAACAGATAGCCCAGCGATATTAGTTAGTCAAGCATTAACAGAATCACAAACGGTATCAGATAGTGCAGTTTGGACAATTGGATTGAACAAATCTGAAACAACTTCCAATTCTGATAGTGTAAACAGTATAAATACTAACAAAGGAATAACAGATACACCTTCTGCAACAGAATCAGCAGTTAGAGCACTGAGCAAACCAGCAATAGCAGATAGCTCAAGTGCAGTAGACACAGGAACTGGTTCAATGCAAAACTATGTAGATCCAACTTATTTAAGTGAGGACTATGTAGGAGAAAGTTGGTCGTTAACATAAAATAAACATATAGATTAGGAGACAGAAATGTTTAAAACAGATAAAACTAAAGCTACAGGTAAGCTTACAGTTGAAATCAAAGACAAACAGGGCAATGTCAAAGAAACTAGGGAATTAGAAAACCTGGTTGTTGACACTGGCCTAGCCTTTATAGCATCTAGAATGAAGGATGCTACAGCAACAGCCATGTCACATATGGCTATTGGTACAGGAACATCAGCAGCAGCTTCCGGGAACACAACTCTTGGAACAGAAGCAGCTCGTGTTGCACTTACATCTACAACAGTTACAAGTAATGCAGTAGCTTATGTTTGCTCATTTGCAGCAGGCACAGGTACTGGAGCTATTACAGAAGCAGGCATTTTAAATGGCGCTTCAGGTGGTACGCTCTTATGCAGAACTGTATTTTCGGTTGTAAATAAAGGCGCGTCCGATTCAATGACAATTACTTGGACAGTAACAATTTCTTAATAGAGAAATAAATGGCACTCGTATTACGCAGACTAGGTAGAGTAGAATTAGCAAGATCTTTTTATAGAGATATAAAAAATAATAATGATTATTTCCACTTTGCTGTAGGCAGGACATTACCCTGGACAGATGATACTGTTCCAGAATCGCCTGTTGATTCTGATGCTTATGTATCAGAGTTTAGACGTAGTATGATGTTTACACAACGGATAGATTCAGCAGATATTTGTATGTTAGCAGATAGAACTGATTGGGTATCCGGTACAGTTTACGACGAATATGATGATACATATTCGTCCAGTAATCAATCAAATTCGGGAGCACAAAGTTTAGCGGAAGCTAATTTCTTTGTTGTTACCGATGAGTTTAAGGTTTATAAATGTATATCTAATAATTTGAATGGTGCTTCAACGGTAAAACCAACAAGCACAGGAACATCTGTGTTCGAATTATCGGACAAATACAATTGGAAGTTCATGTTTCAAATATCAGCTTCCGATCAAAATAAATTTTTAGACGCAGATTACATTCCTGTTAGAAAAATAACAGGAAATCCAACACATGATGTCAATGGAGAAGTTGACAGCATTACGATAACAGCGGGAGGAGCAGGATATACATCTGTTCCAACTGCTGCTATTGTTGGTGATGGTACAGGAGCAACAGGCACAGCTACAATATCAGGAGGAGCAGTTACAGGTGTAACGATAACTTCTTCAGGTAGTGGTTATAGTTTTGCCTTTGTTGCGTTTACGGGCGGAGGTGGAGCTAACGCGGCCGGAACCGTAAACTTAGGCGACGCAGATAGTTTACCGGCATTACAAAGCGCTGTAGAAGGCGCAGCAGTAGCAGGAACACTAGATAGAGTAGTTCTTACAACAGGCGGACAAGATTATGCAACAGGCGATGTTGTGGTTTCAGTAACCGGAGATGGCACAGGAGCTGAGGCTTCAGCTTATGTTAATGAAACAACAGGAGCATTGACAAGCATTAGAGTTACAAACCCTGGACAAAACTATTCATACGCAACAATGACAATAACTAACACAACAGCACCTGGAACGGGTGCCACAGCTAGAGCAATTATATCTCCACAAGGAGGACATGGCTCTAACGCAACTCGAG
>VTLG01008439.1_pt1 | contig 12017 bp, 17 predicted proteins | sample 4694571 | NCBI WGS metagenome assembly VTLG01 (sample SAMN12604809, study PRJNA352737) | marine metagenome | biome: ENVO:00000447; feature: ENVO:00000209|ENVO:00000569|ENVO:01000036; material: ENVO:00002151; isolation source: viral sequences binned using virsorter ... | reverse complement strand
GTGCTGCCGCTTTGGGAAGTGTTGTTTTAAATACACCTGTTTTAAAAAATGTTAAAAATAAAATAGAAAATGCCATTGATAAGATACCCTTCAGTGATAATATGTTAGTAGGTTCTAATAAGCTAGGTTTAAAACTTGGCGGAAAAACTTATAATAGTTCTTTTACAGTTAATAACAAAGGAGAAGCTAATCTAAAATTAACTAAATCATTTACAGAAAATTTAAAAACACAATTATCTGCAGATAAAGATAAAGTTAAAGTAGGATTAAATTTTAATTTTTAATGGCTGACCCCAAAGTAGGTACAGGCAAAAAACCAAAAGGTTCTGGTAGAAGATTATATACGGATGAGAATCCAAAAGATACTGTATCAATAAAGTTTGCAACACCTGCAGATGCAAGAGCAACTGTAGCAAAAGTCAAAAAGATTAAAAAACCTTATGCAAGGAAAGTTCAAATACTTACTGTAGGAGAACAAAGAGCAAAGGTCATGGGTAAAACAGAAGTAGTTAGAATATTTAAAAAAGGTAAATTAGCTTTAAAAAGGAAACACAATGCCTCTAACCGCACAGGGTAAAAGAACACTAGAAGATTTTAAAACTAGATATGGCTCTAAAAAAGGCAAAGGTATTTTTTATGCTATGATTAATTCTGGTAAATTAAAAAAAATGGAAGTAAAAGAAAAGCCAACTAAAAAGAAAACAACAAAGAAAAAATAATTGGCATATCTAAATCATAACTTACCACCTTTTAGTGCATACATCAGAAATGAATATTTATACGACCATGAAAAAGGTCACGGTGATTTTACTTTTGCTGATGTTCACACAGTAAATAGTTTAGAGAGAAGAGCATTATTATTTGAATGTTTACTTCCTAATGGTGTAAACTGGACACGAAGACCTATCCATGCATTTTGTTGGAAGAAAGATGCACCTAAACATAATTTAAATATACATCAGTATTGGGATTGTTTTTCACCTTATGTTGATGTTCAAAGAAGAAATAGATTAGCAAACTGCAGAGCAGAACTTGTAGACTACAAAGGTGTTAAAAGAAAAGGCACATACATGTTTACAATAGACTGGGCTTGGGAAAATAAAGCAGGTATGTTAGATACGAACTTTAGTGAAGACCCAGAACATAAATGTGCTCACATGTTTAGAATGGATGACGGTAACTTTTTTGCATATCCAAACAATAGAACTATTTGGTATGATGATGCATACATGGATAAAAGGTTAACAGAAAATCCGGGATATAAGATAGACCAAAATTTTTATACAGTAGAGAATACTAGAGAGGAAGATACAACAACTGACGATTCATACATGACCCAGTTTGAACGACCTTAGTGAAATTATTTTTTGACCACATCACGGGCAAACTAACTAACCATGATATAATTTATTCTTTAACTTTAGCTAAGTTTGAAGAGAAAGAATATTGTCAAGCATTTGAACAAGGATGGATTCCTTTATCATGGTATTATACAAAGTTAGATGGGCTTACTTGGATTAATGCTAGAAACACAAGATTACTTTTAAAAAAATTTACATTTAGTAAAAAGCAAAGAAAGATATTAAGAAAAAAAGATATTAGAGTAGAGATACACGATAAATTAGATGATGCACTTTTCATTACTATTTCCGATATTTATAAAAAATATATTCAATATAAAAAATATTATGAAAAAGATTATGAAGAAGAAAGTGAAATATTTGAAAAAGAAGACTACATTGATTGGAAGTATTTTATCTACTATTACAAAGATAAACCGATAGCATTTACTGAATTAAAAGTTTTTGATAGTAAACATGTTTTAACAGGACAGTTTGCTTGGGATTATGAAAATCCTAAACTAGGTATGGGAACATATGCAACTTTATATGAAATAGATTGGTCTATAAAAAATAAATGTAAAAAATATTATTTATCTTATGGATATGAAAAATCAAATATATACAAATCTAGGTTTGATGGTTTTGAATTTTGGAATGGTAAAAGTTGGATAGATAATAAATTGATATATAAAAAATTATGCGAGTATGATACAGAGATAGAAACACTATCAGAGTTAAATACATATCAACGTAGATATTTTGAGTTAATAAAATAATGCCATTATATTCTTTTAAAAATAAAAAAACAGGAAAGATGTGGGATGAAATTTTATCTTTTAAAGAAAGAGAAGAATTATTAAAAGATAAAAATATAGAACAGATAATAACTGCACCTATGTTAGCTTTCATAGAAAGAGTAGAACACAAACAAAGAGATAAAATGATTGATACTGCTAGAAAAGGTATGAAAGAAAGACAAATAGAAGAACAGGTAGGTATTAGAAAATCACCTGACTGGTTAAAAGAAAGAACAGAAAAACATTTACAAAAGGTAAGAAATGTTAGTTCCTAGTGACAATAAACAATTAGAGTTAACAGATAAACAAAAGAATTTTTTAGATGCTTTGTTTGGTGAAGCAAATGGTGACCCAAAGATTGCAGGAGAGATTGCAGGATATTCTCATTACACTGTTCCACTAAAAGCATTGAAAGATGAAATAATAGATAGAGCAGAACAAGTTTTAGCAGCTTTTGCACCTAGAGCAAGTATGCAAGTTATTAACACTATGGGTATGGAAGAGAGCACAACCCCTGGTGCTAATGTAAGATTAGAAGCAGCAAAACAAGTTTTAGATAGAATAGGATTAGTAAAAAGAGAGAAGATAGATGTTAACGCAAAAGTCGCCCACGGAATCTTCATCCTCCCCCCTAAGAATAACTAGACGAAGAGTATCTAGAATTATTCCTTTTGGTTACGAGGTATCAGAAGAAAACGATAAACTTTTAATAGAGATTCCTGAACATATGGAATTATTAAAAAAAGCAAAGAAGTTTATAGAAGACCACTGTAGTTATAAAGAAACAGCGGAGTGGTTATCACATCATTCAGGTAGAACTATTACAGGAATGGGTTTACGAGAAGTATTAAAGAGGTTTATAAACAAAGGGTGGTAGACGAACCTAAACCTAAGAATACTGGCAGACGTAGAATATCTGACCTAAATAAAACTTTAACAGTAAAAGAAAAGAAAGCTAAAAAATCTGCACAAGAAAAACTAGCTGATAAGAAAAAAGAATTATTAAGAGCACAAAAAAATTATTGGGCTACTAAGAATAGTTTAAAAGAATTAGATAAAGTTTTTACAGGTGAAAAGAATCTTATTGAAGAAGATAAGATAGAAGAAGCAACACCTAATATCAAAGAGGCTATCAAAGATAAAGAAGTTATATTTCAACCTAATGATGGTCCTCAAACAGAATTTCTAGCAGCTAGTGAAAGAGAAGTATTCTATGGCGGAGCAAGAGGTGGTGGTAAATCATATGCTATGCTTGTTGACCCACTTAGATACTGTGATAAACAAAAACACAGAGCATTATTAATTAGACGTACAATGCCTGAGTTAAGAGATTTGATAAATCATTCACAGCAACTTTACTCAAAAGCATACCCCGGTGCTAAATGGAGAGAGCAAGAAAAAGAATGGAGGTTTCCTTCAGGTGCTAGAATAGAGTTTGGATATGCGGAAAACTTAACTGATGCTTTACGTTACCAAGGTCAATCTTATACTTGGATTGGAATAGATGAACTACCGCAATATCCTACGCAAGATATATATAATTTCTTGCGTTCTTCTTTGAGAAGTGTAGACCCAGAAATACCAGTGTTTATGAGAGCAACAGGTAATCCGGGTAATGTAGGTTCACAGTGGGTTAAAGAAATGTTTGTTGACCCTGCTAAACCTAATAGTAAATTTGATATTGATATACAAACACCTAATGGTGTAAAGAAAATATCTAGAAGATTTATTCCTGCAAAGCTACAAGATAATCCTTATCTAATGCAAACAGATGATTATTATGCTATGTTGGCTTCTCTACCAGAAGTACAAAGAAAACAATTTTTAGACGGTAATTGGGAAGCATTTGAAGATTCTTCTTTTCCAGAGTTTAATAAAGATTTACATGTTGTTAAACCTTTTGATATTCCTAGAGGTTGGATGAAATTTAGAGCAGCAGACTGGGGATATAGTTCACCTGCTTGTTGTTTATGGTTTGCAATAGACTTTGATAATAATATATTTATATATAGAGAACTTTATACTAAAAAACTAACTGCAGATTTATTTGCACAAAAGGTTGTAAAATTAGAAGAAGGCGAGTATATTAGATACGGAGTTTTAGATAGTTCTACTTGGGCTAGACGTGGAGACATAGGACCAAGTATTGCAGAGACTATGATACAAGAAGGATGTAGATGGAGACCATCAGATAGAAGTCCTAAAAGTAGAATAGCAGGTAAATTAGAAATACATAAAAGATTAAGATTAAATGATGATACAGGATTTCCTACTTTATTTATTTTTAGTAATTGTTTAAACTTAATTAGAACTTTGCCTATGTTACCTACAGATAAAAATAATCCTGAAGATGTAGATACACATGCAGAGGACCATGCTTATGATGCACTTAGATATGGATGCATGAGTAGACCAATACATCCAGTATCAAAACAATTTCATGATATAGGTGTAGGTCAGACTAAAGATATAATATCTGATAAAGTATTTGGTTATTAATGAAAAAAAGTATAAAAGTAGGATATAGAAATTATAACATAAAAGTTTTAGATTCTGTCATGGCAAGAGTAAATGAATTGCATGGACAGTTTTTAACTAGTGAAGGAGTGATAGCTTTATCCTCCGCAGAAGATTCTGTTTCTCATGGCAACACTTTTATTCACGAAATATTACATGCAATAATATATCAGTGGGGCATAGACTTAGATGAGAAAGAAGAAGAAAGAATTTGCAATATTCTTGCAAATGGACTAACAACTGTAATAGTGGATAACTCTTGGTTACTTCCCTATCTACAAAAACACATAGGAGAAAAAAATGGCAATAATGTATAAATACACTATGGGTGAACTTCCTGATGAAAACAATATGGGTTACGGAAACACAAAGAAAAAACAAGGTGATTCTAAAACCAATGTTGTTAAAGGTGGTGCTGCACTTCCTGCAGACTATGCAGAGGGTGGAGTAAACAAAGAGTTCCCTAAAGAAACTAAAAATATGGTAGACGGAAAAGTCTTTACCCTAGCAGACGAAAGAGATTATTAAGAGGTAATATATGCCACACGATAATAAAAGTGGCTTGTCATCCGAATCTGATGAGGTTAATTCCTTAGAAGAGAAAGATGATTCTTATAATAATTTAGGCTATCTTATTGAAGCTAGACTAAAAGAATCTGAACAAGCACGTCTTTATGACGAAAAAAGATGGTTAAGAGCATACAGAAACTATAGAGGAATCTATGGTGCTGATATGGCTTTTCGTGATTCTGAAAAGTCAAAAGTATTTGTAAAGGTAACAAAGACAAAAGTCTTAGCTGCATACGGACAACTAATAGAGGTTTTATTTTCTCAAGGAAAATTTCCTATTAATGTGATGCCTACAACCGACCCAACGGGTGTAGAGCAATACGCACATATTAAACCTAATAACATGAAAAATCCTCGTATGGAGGATATTTATGGGTTTGAAGGTGATGGTAGAGAGATGGAACCTGGTGCTACTGCAGATAGTATTTTAAACGGATTAGCAGAAAAATATGCTAACGCAGGTTTTGAAAAAGGTCCTGCACCTGATTTAAAAACTATGCCACAGATAGAACCTGCAGAAGAAGCTGCACGAAATATGCAGAAACTAATACATGACCAACTAGAAGAAACACATGCAATATCTGTCATGAGACATGTATTGTTTGAAATGTGTTTACTTGGAACAGGTGTTTTAAAAGGTCCATTTAATTACGAACAATCAATACACAAGTGGTCTTTGAATGATGCAGGTGAAAGAGAATATACACCCGCAACTAAATTAGTACCAAGAATAGAAGCTGTTAGTTGTTGGGATTTATATCCTGACCCAGATGCAGTTCAAATAGAAGATGCAGATTATGTCATTCAAAGACACATATTTAATAGAACACAACTTAGAGATTTAATTAATAGACCATTTTTTAGAAAGTCTGCAATACTAGATGTATTAGAAGGTGGCCCTAACTATGAAACAAGAAGTTATGAAACAGCATTGTTTGATAGAGAAAACCAAGAGGAATATAGTAAGAATAGATTTGAAGTATTAGAATATTGGGGCACTATGGATAAATACCTTGTTGAAGAAGCAGGTATTGAAATGCCAGATGATATATCTGATGACCTAGATGAAGTTCAAATTAATGCTTGGATTTCTAATGGACAAATACTTAGACTAGTATTAAATCCATTTACACCTGCAAGAAATCCTTTTATGGTGTGTCCTTATGAAATAAATCCATATCAGTTTTTTGGTGTAGGTATTCCAGAGAACATGGATGATTCACAAACTATTATGAATGGTCATGCAAGAATGGCTATTGATAATTTAGCATTAGCAGGTAATCTAGTTTTTGATGTAGACGAAACTATGTTAGTTCCGGGTCAAGACATGACAATATTCCCCGGTAAAATATTTAGAAGACAAAGTGGACAAACAGGTCAAGCATTACACGGATTAAGATTTCCAAATACTGCACCAGAGAATATGCAGATATTTGATAAGTTTAGACAACTAGCAGACGAATCTACAGGTATACCATCCTATTCACATGGAACTACAGGTGTTATGTCTACAACTAGAACAGCATCAGGTATGTCAATGTTAATGGGTGCTGCTGCATTAAATATTAAAACAGTTGTTAAGAATGTAGATGATTATTTATTAAAACCTTTGGGTGAAACTTTCTTTCAATGGAACATGCAGTTCAATAAAGATATACCAGATATACAAGGTGACTTAGATGTTAAAGCACAAGGCACAAGTTCCTTAATGCAAAAAGAAGTTAGGTCACAAAGATTAATGACATTTATGCAAGTTGCATCAAACCAATTCTTAGCACCTTTTGTAAAATGGCATAGTATTATTAGAGAGATTGCAAAGTCAATGGATATTGACCCTGACCAATTAGTTAATGACCCAGAGAAGGCAGCAATCTTTGCAAAGATGATAGGAGAAATGAATGCAAATCAACAAGCTGAAGGCACTAACCAACAACAAGGCGGCATGGGAACTGATGGAGGAGTACCTGCAGGAGCAGCTATCTCAGACACACAAGGGTCTGGAGGTGGCAATATCGGAATCGGAACTCCACAAACTCCAGGGGAGAGCGGCTTTACTGCACCAAATACTCAACCTCAAGGACCAACTGAATAATAAATAAATGTCTACGCTTAGTGATTTACAAAAAAAGTTACAGCAGGAATCAGAAGGAATTATGTTTCCTTTTAGAACTGCAACTGTGAGCACTACCCAACCTGTGTTAGATACAGCAACAGATGGTATCATGTCTATTACTGGACAAAAATATATCGGTCCTGATTCTGTAATACAATATTCACCAGAGGGCCAAAGACAATTAAAAGAAATTGAAAAAGGAATGCTACCTCAGTTTGACCAAACACAGTTTCCTGATATTGGTAAAGGCAAAGTAGAAGACAGAGGTGGAGCAGCTCCTTTACCTGTAGATACAACACCTTTACCGCAACCTGAAGCACCTATGATGGACCCATGTCCACCTGGATTTAAATATGACCCAATAAAAAAAATATGTGTTCCTGTAGAAAAATCTAAAGATAGAGACGATAGGACAACATTTACTGGTAGAACACCAGACTTTAGTGATGCTTACTCTCAATTATCTGACGCTATACAAGAGCAAGGTGGTTTATATCCTGATGGAGTCTATAAACCAACTAGTAACATACTAATAGATAATTCTACATTTTTAAAAAATTTTGGTTTTATTGGTAGTATAGTTGATAAATTTTTATTTAAAGACCCTGCAGATAAAGCATTTTTAAAAACTTTTGGTTTTAATCAAGAAACAAAATCTTATGGTGTGGATGGTGTTGCTGCTTTTAGAAGAGATGATGGAAAAATAGAGGCTATCTTTACTGAAGAAGGTAAAAAAAATACAGACGATTTAGCAACTAGAAAATCTTTAGCAGGAGAGTTACCTAGCACTAGAAAAGATGATGGAGGCATTGTTGGTCCTATTAGAGTTGGAGTATTTGGAACTACAGACAGAGCTGCAGGATTTGGAGACCAAAGAGAAAAACCACAAACAAGAATAACTCAAAGAAAGCCTGACCCTAAAACTTTTGCATCTATTAGAGAAAGTCTAATGAGAGATAGAAGTAAAACACCAGTAGGAACAACTAAACCAGGAACTAAAACAACTTTACCTACACCAAAAATAGATATTCGTTTTGGTCCACCAAGATAAGGAGAAATTATGGAAGAAGAAATGAGACAAGGTATGATGGGAGCAGATGTACAACAAGAACCTGCATCTCAACCTATGCAAATAAATATTACAGCAAGAGAAGTTTCAAATAATTTACAAAATTTAAATGAAGAAGAAACACAATTAATTACACAATTAAACATTCCACAGTTTAGAGATTTTATGTCAAAAGTTTTTGGTTCATCATTTGGTATGATTATGAAAGAAGCAATACCTGAACCACAAGTTTCACCGCAACGTGAAAGCCCTGCACCCATGACGGGTCAAGGCGTAATGCAGCCACCCTCTCAATAGAGGCCCTGCTTAATAGGGGCGACCAGATTCCAACTGCACCCCGAAGGAGGATAAATGGAAAAAGACGATAAGAAATCTGACGTTGTAGAAGAAAATAATTCAGAAGCAACAGAAGAAATCGCAACTCCAACTCCATACAAACATCCAAGTAGAAGTTTGTTAGAGAAGGAAGACGAAAAGACAGCTACTGAAGAATCCAAGGACACCTCAAAAGAGGCCACTCCTAAAGAAGAAAACCCTGTCGGAGTAGAAGATGCTATATTCAAGAAAAGATATGATGACTTGAAAAGGCATTATGATGAGACAATCTCAAAGCATAAAGACGACATCTTAAAACTTAAGAAAGAAAACGAGGCTATATCTAAAAAACCTATTTTTAAATCAAAAGAAGATTTAGAAGAATGGCGAAAAGATTATCCTGATATGTATGATTCTGTAATGCAAATGACAACAGAAGCTACTATGAAAGCTAAAGAAGAAATGAGCGAAGAGTTGTTACAAATTAAAAAACAACAATCCGCTTTAGCTAGAGAAAGAGCAGAAGTCGAACTTGCAAAGAAGCATCCAGACTATAAAGAGATTAGAGAAAACCCTGATTTCCATGATTGGGCTTCAGCACAGGATTCTACAATACAATCTTGGCTTTATGATAATTCAGATAATCCAAAGTCTGCAGCTCGTGCAATAGATTTGTATAAGTATGACAGAGGACTTTCTACTAAGAAAGTGAATTATGATGCAAAGAAAGAAGCAGCAAAAGCAGTTTCTAAAACTAAACCATCTGATACACCAACTGAAAAGAAAGTATGGAAATGGTCTGAAATACAAAAAATGAAGCCTGATGTGTATTCTAAGTTTGAGGATGAAATTGATAAAGCAAATAGAGAGGGTCGAATCCAATAACTAACTAACTCATATCAATTTTAATAACAATAATAATAGGAGAAAAAAGATGGCTTTTTCAAAAGTATCTGGTAATAATAATCTGCCTAATGGAAATTTTAGTCCGATTATATTTTCCCAGAAAGTCCAGAAGTTTTTTCGTACAGCATCTGTAGTTGAGGCAATTACAAACACTGACTACGCAGGTGAAATCGAAAACTTTGGTGACACAGTCAACATCATAAAAGAACCTACTATTACTGTAAGTGCGTACTCAAGAGGAGCAGTCGTTGACACACAAGATATCGTTGATGACCAAATCCAACTTGTTGTGGACCAAGCAAACTCTTTCGCATTTAAAGTTGATGACATTGAGGAGAGACACTCACACGTCAATTTTGAAGCGATTGCAACTTCTTCTGGTGCTTATTCACTAAAGAATGCTTACGACCAAAACGTAATTGCAGCTATGGTAGCAGGTGTTAGTTCATCTAGCCCTGACCACTTACTAGGAGCCGATTCAGGTTCCGGGCAAGACCAAGATGTAGGTTTTGCTTCTGGTGAGATTGACCCAGTTGATACAATTTCAAAACACAACAGACTGCTTAATGCGGCTGATGTTCCTGAAGAGAACAGATGGTTCTTAGCAGGTCCTGAATTTGTAGAGCAGTTAGGTCAAGCTAACAGTAAGTTAATGAGTGATACAACCGGTGACGCAAAACCATTAAGAAATGGTAAAGTGATTGACGGTAAAATCATGAACATGGATGTATATATGACAAACAACTTTGCAGCAAGTTCAACCTCGAACTTCTTTAAAGTATTAGGTGGTCATATGTCATCTACAGCAACAGCTAATCACATTGCAAAGATTGAGGTAATTAGACACCCTGAATCTTTCTCAGATGTAGTTAGAGGTTTACATGTGTTCGGAAGAAAAGTGTTAAGAGATAACGCTTTAGTTCTTTCACACATCTTAATAGACTAATAGGAGGATAATTAAATGGCAACTTTAACAGTAACAGGTAATGCATCTACATCCGCTAGTCTACCAGTGGGTAAGCCTGTAAGAATGGTCACACAAGTTGTGGACTTTTCTTCTTTCACTAACGCATCAGGTGATGTTGTACAAGTAATCGAAGTTCCTGCAAACACTTTATGTTTGTATGCAGGTCTAGATGTCCTAACCGCTGACGGTGCAGGTAACTCTGGAACATTATCTCTTGGTGATGGAGCAGACGTAGATAGATACGTTTCAGCTTCAACAGCAACTGCAGGTATGGAAACAACCAGAGCAAGAGCAGGTGACAGTTCAATGGGAACAACATCTGTAGGTTACGGTGTATATGCTGATGCTGACACTATCGACTTAGTAATTGCAACAGGTGCAGTGGATTGTAAAGTCCGTGTATTCTGTGTACTTGCTGACTTTGATGGTGAGGGTGATTCAGAAACACAAAAAGTATCTATTGCATAATAGTATACTAATACATAGGGAGGGGCTAAGTCCCCTCTCTTAATATGAAATTTTTAATAACTTTAATAATATTTTTTAACGGAGAGATATCTCCAAAAGTTTATACATATCAATTTATGGATTTTACAGATTACAAAACTTGTGAAATTTTTATAAATACAAAACAAGATTTTTTAAAACAGTCAATAGAAGGACAGTTCCCTGCTGATACAGTTAGTACAAGTATGGTTACATGTCTAACACCTCAAGGGGTAGCTGAATTAAAAGAATATACTATGGGTGGAATATGGGAACAAAAACGTATCTAACATTAACTAATCTAGCTTTGAATGAACTGAATGAAGTAGAACTAACAAGTTCTAACTTTACTTCAAGTAGAGGTATACAAACATCTGCTAAAAATTTTATTAACAAAGCAGTTAATGAATTATATCTATCAGAGATAGAATGGCCTTGGTTACATACAAATGGCACACAAGTAATAAATGCAGGACAACAAGAATATACTTTTCCTACAGCATTTAGAAAAGCAGACTTTGATAGTTTTAGAATCAAACCCACAGAATTAATTACTAATGGAGAGTTTACTTCTGATATAAGTAACTGGACAGCCGTAGACGGCACTCCAACATATGTATCTACAGGAAATGGTAGATTACAACTTAATGATGCAACAGTAACTCAGTCTATATCTACAGTAGTAAATACAAAGTATAGATTAACTATTAGAGCATTTGATACAGTAGGTACAGGTCAAGCATTTAAGATTCAAGTAGGAACTGTAGCAGAAGGCACACAAAATTTAAATGAAACATTAACAGTAGAAAACTTTGGTAATGGTGCAATACTTGCTACATCATTTGTTGCTACCGCACAAACCACATTTATTACAATAAACAACCCTACCACTGTAACTAATATGCAGGTGGATTTTGTTAGAGTATCTGCAGAT
>VTLG01002042.1_pt1 | contig 12018 bp, 12 predicted proteins | sample 4694571 | NCBI WGS metagenome assembly VTLG01 (sample SAMN12604809, study PRJNA352737) | marine metagenome | biome: ENVO:00000447; feature: ENVO:00000209|ENVO:00000569|ENVO:01000036; material: ENVO:00002151; isolation source: viral sequences binned using virsorter ... | reverse complement strand
TCAACAGAGAAGTTATTAGAACAATCTACAAAGTTGCTGAACAGGGTGCTGTACAGAACGTTGCAACTCCAGGTATTTTTGACCTAGACGTTGACTCTAATGGTAGATGGTCAGTTGAGAAGTTCAAGGGACTTCTATTCCAGATCGAGAGAGATGCTAACGCAATTGCTCAAAGAACTCGTCGTGGAAAGGGTAACATCATCATGTGCTCTGCAGACGTTGCTTCTGCATTGACAATGGCTGGTGTACTTGATTACACTCCTGCACTTAATGCTAACCTTCAGGTTGATCCTGCTGGTAACACATTTGCTGGTGTTCTACAAGGTAAGTATCGTGTATACATCGATCCTTATTCTGCTAACATTGGTGGTGCTACTCAGGCTGGTAACACAAGTCCTGGTAACCAGTACTATGTTGTTGGTTATAAGGGTTCTTCACCTTATGACGCTGGATTATTCTACTGCCCATATGTTCCACTACAGATGGTTCGTGCAGTTGGAGAGAACAGTTTCCAACCAAAAATTGGCTTTAAGACTCGTTACGGAATCGTTGCGAACCCATTTGCAGATGGTAAAGGTCAAGGTATGGGCGTACTTGGTGTTAACACTAACCGCTACTACAGACGTGTTGCTGTTAAGAACCTCATGTAAGCGAGATGCTTATATTTCTCAAGAGACTCCTTCGGGGGTCTCTTTTTTTGTCTAAATACTTAAAAAAGTTGAATGGCTAGTATATACGATAATCAGATAAAGAATAGAAATTTTTTATCACCTACTGGGTTTAAGTTTGTTTTAAACCGAGCACCTAAGGTTTCGTTTTTTGGTAATGAAGCAAATATTCCTGATGTGAATCTAGGTGTTGCTGAACAACCAACTTACTTAAAAGATATTCCATTACCTGGTGATAAGGTTACCTTTGGTGATTTTAATTTACGTTTTCTTGTTGATGAAAATTTAGAAAATTATAATGAGATATCTAATTGGATAAGATCAGTTGGTTATGCAGAAACACTACAAGATGCTTTTGATTTTCAAAATGCAAATGCAGACTTAGAGCAACCTGATAAGTCTCAGTTAAATTTTTATTCTGATGGAACTCTACAGATTCTAACAAGTGCAGAAAATCCAAACTTTAAAATCGTATTTCAAAATTTATTTCCATATCAATTATCTACACTAAATTTTGATGCAACAGCTGAGGATATAAACTACTTTACAGCAGACGTATCTTTCAAGTATACTATATTTAATATCACTGATTTATCTGGCAATAAACTATGAGCGTAACTCTTGAAACACTTCAAGAGATGTGGGAAAAAGATGCGAAGATCGATAGAGATAATCTACATGAAGAATCGTTGAACATCCCCTCTCTACATGCAAAGTATTTTGAACTATATAATACAATCTTTCTTTTAAGAAAGAAAGCAGAGCAACAAAGAAAAAACATCCGTCATGAACGGTATGAATACTTTAGTGGAAAAGCAGACCCTGAAGTATACCAGAAAGATCCATTTGCAAAAAAGATAAGGGACAAGGATACCATGCAGAAATACTTGGATGCGGATGAGAAACTATCCACTAGTTGTTTAAAAATAGATTATTATGATACAATGTTAGTATATCTTGAAAGTATTCTCAAGGTAATACAGAATAGAACATTTCAAATTAAGAATGCAATAGAGTTTATGAGGTTTAATTCGGGTCTTGGATAAGTACACTTATAAAAAACTTATAGTTCCTAATTGTCTTAGTGATGATCTAAGAGAAAAATTGATGGAAGATTGTAAACCTTTTCTTCGTAGATTAGGAGACCAATTTCCTGCATATCAGTCTGATGTGAATCTAAGAAGTTTTCCTCAGTTTAAAGAAGTGCATGACACATTGGATTCTTTAGCTTACCAAAATCTAGAGGAACGTTTATTACCAGAACATTCTTGGTTTATTATGTCTGAAGGTAAAGAGGAACACTGTATGTTCCATGATCATCCTGTTGATTATGTGGGAGTATACTATATGAATTCACATCCCTCTTTTGCCAATGGAACTGAATTTTTAGAAGATGGATTGGTAGAAGCTCCTGAAAATAGTATGGTATTATTTCCTGGATTTTTAGTTCATAGACCTCCAGTTTTTAATCAAAAAGGCTTTCAAAGGTATTCAATGTCATTAAATTGGAATTTAAAAAATCTATGGAAAAAAGAATATATACGGTGTATTGGACTGCCACCTTATGGATAATTATATTTTTAAAAAAGATGCAGCTTTAACTAAAGAAGAAAGTAACAATTTCATTAAATATGTGGAATTAAATAAAAATCCTCAAAAAGATACTACGAGAGGATATTTTTATTTTCATCCTGTTCCTTCACTCGAATGGCCTGAATTTAAATTTTTAGAAAATATATTAGTAAGTAATATTAATGAATATGTACAACAACATTTATTTTTAAATCAACTATATGCTACATGGACTATTGATAAATTGTTTAATATACAAAAATATAATCCTGGTGATTCTTATGGGTCAGAACATATGGAACATGGAAAAGAAGATTTTGATTGTAAAAGATTATTGGCATGGATGATTTATTTAAATGATATTAAAGATAAAGGAGGTACATGTTGGCCTCAACAAAATTTTACTTCTATTCCCAGAACAGGAGATTTATATATTTGGCCTGCAGGTTGGACTCATAGTCATTATGGAGTAGCTTCACCCACTGAAATAAAATATATCATCACGGGTTGGTGTAGTTTTGTATGACTTGACAATACTTAATAAATACCCATAGATGCATGGGTTAAGTGATTGACACAACGGCCAATGTGGTAATATCTAAGGCCAACGAAGTATTTTTAAAAATTAATTCAGAACCTCATATCGAGTATGAGTTGAGAGACTACTTTACCTTTGAGGTAGAGGGTGCAAAATTCATGCCTCAATATCGTAATAGGAATTGGAATGGAGAGATCCACCTATTTGATCTGAGGTCAAAGAAGATATATGTAGGATTGTTAGATAAGATTATTGCTTTCTGTGATAGACACGATTACACATATAAGTTTGAAGATAACGATTACTATGGTGCTCCTTTTGAGGTAAATGAGGGAATATCATATGATGGTGTGAAAGATTATATGAGATCTATTTGCAGTCATCAACCAAGGAAATACCAAGTAGAGGGAGTATACGATGCCTTAAAACATAATAGAAAGCTATTGATATCACCCACTGCTTCAGGCAAATCGTTGATGATTTACTCTCTTGTAAGATATTATGTTGAGAAAGGTCAAAAAATACTTTTAGTCGTTCCAACGACATCTCTCGTAGAACAGATGTATAAGGACTTTTTAGATTACGGTTGGGATGCTGATTCATATTGTCACAAGATATATGCAGGTAAAGAAAAAACAAATGAGTTTCCAGTAACGATTACCACATGGCAATCTGTATATAAACTAGAACGATCATTCTTTGAAGATTATAATGTAGTTATAGGTGATGAAGCTCACTTATTTAAGTCGAAGTCTTTAATATCTATAATGACAAAATTACATCATGCAAAATATAGATTTGGATTTACGGGAACACTCGATGGAACTCAAACACATAAGTGGGTATTAGAAGGATTGTTTGGGCCATCATATAAGGTGACAAAGACTGAAGAATTAATGAGACAAGGACATCTCTCGCAGTTGGATATTCAATGTATTGTTCTTAAACATCCAGAGAAAAAATTTGAAACATATCAAGATGAAATTGAATATTTGATTACACATGAACAAAGAAATAATTTTATTAAAAACCTATCCCTTGATCTAAAGGGGAATACACTAGTGCTATTCTCTAGAGTTGAAGCACATGGACAGGTGCTTTATGATTTAATAAATAGTAATAAGAAAGGCGAACGTAAAGTATTTTTTATTCATGGTGGCGTAGACACTAGTGAAAGAGAATTAGTTAGAGAAATTACCGAGGAACAATCAAATGCGATCATCATTGCAAGTTATGGTACTTTTAGTACTGGGATTAACATTAAGCGGCTGCACAACATCATCTTCGCCAGTCCCTCCAAGTCCAGAGTTAGAAATCTCCAATCCATTGGAAGGGTTCTCAGAAAAGGTAAAGATAAAGTAAAAGCAACTCTATACGATATCTCTGATGATTGTACATACAAATCTAAGAGAAACTATACCCTTAATCATCTTATTGAGAGAATCAAAATCTACAATGAAGAAAATTTCAACTATGAAATAATAACTATCCAATTAAGAAAATGATAGAAGACGACTTTTTTGCTACCATAAAATTTAAATCTGGAGAAGAAATCTTTTGCAAGGTTGCTTCATCAGAGGAAGAAGATAAAATTATGCTGCTCGTTGCCGATCCTGTTATCATAGCTGAGATCAAAGGACGCACGGGAGTCGTTGGTTATAAAGTAGAACCTTGGTTGAAAACAACTAAAGATGATATGTTTGTAGTTAATTTAGATGATGTTCTTACAATGTCTGAATCTAGTGATACTGAAATGATTAATATGCATCAACAGTATGTACAACATAATGAGAAGAATGGTGATGGTAGTAGTAAATATAAATTAAACAGAAGGATGGGATATCTATCAACTATTGATGATGCTAAAAATACTCTAGAAAAAATATATAAAAATAATTCTAAAAGCTAATATCTCTTGAACCTCTACAAAGGTTATTATACTTGGTTTTTGAGACTTGTCAAGTCTGTCACTTTGTCACCTTGTCATTATTGGTTAGAAGTGTTATAATATCTACATAATAGTGATAAAGACCCATGCCAATACAACCAGGTAAAACTATGGCTAAAAGAAAAAGGTCGGAGCACTATGTTAACAATAAAGAATTCCTTGCTGCTCTTATCAGATACCAAGAAGATATAGAAATAGCACGACTGCAAGATAAACCCAAGCCTGTTATACCCAGATACATAGGTGAATGTTTTTTAAAGATCGCAAATCATTTATCGTTCAAACCAAACTTTGTTAACTACATGTTCAAGGAGGATATGATCTCCGATGGAATTGAAAATTGCGTTCAGTACATACATAATTTTAATCCTGAGAAATCCCGTAATCCTTTTGCATACTTTACGCAAATTATACATTATGCATTTCTCCGCAGAATACAAAGAGAGAAACGTCAGTTAGAAATTAAGAATAAGATTATTGAGAAGTCTGGCTATAATGAAGTCTTTGATGACAGTAATAAGATTGACGGAGACAATTTTTCAGAGTATAATTCAATCAAAGATGCTGTACATGCAAAACTTCGTAATTAATGAAAGTTGCAATTATAACAGACCAACACTTTGGGTGTCGTAAAAATTCTAAACTCTTTCACGATTATTTCTTAAAGTTTTATAATGGGGTTTTCTTTCCTACTCTTGAGAAGGAAGGTATTACCACGGTTATCAATATGGGTGATACCTTTGATAGTAGAAAGGGAATTGATTTTGCTGCACTGACATGGGCTAAAGATCATTATTTTGATCGTTTAAAAAAGATGGGTGTCACGGTTCATACCATTGTAGGTAATCATGACATCTACTATAAGAATACAAATGATGTAAATGCAATAGATTTGTTATTGAGAGAGTATGATAATATTCCCATCTATGAAGAAACAACTTCTATAGAAGTAGGTGGGTGTAATATTCTTCTTGTACCGTGGATTAATAAAGAGAATGAAGAAAAGAGTGTTGCTTTGATCAAGAAGTCAAGAGCATCCGTGTGTATGGGACATCTTGAGTTGAATGGATTTAGAGCAACACCAGGCCATTTGATGGAACATGGTATGGAATGGGATATATTTAAGAAATTCAAGAAGACATTCTCTGGACATTATCATTGCAGATCAAATCAAGATAACATTTATTATTTGGGTAATCCTTATGAAATGTTTTGGAATGATGTAGATGATCAAAATAGAGGATTTCATTTATTTGATACAGAAACACTAGAGCATACCCCAGTTAATAATCCATATAGACTTCATAAGGTAATCTATTATAATGATCAGGATTATCAGTTGTTTGACGCAAGAGAATTAGAAGATAAGATAGTAAAGGTAGTGGTAAGGAAAAAGAGTAATCAGGTAAAATTTGAAAAATTTATCGATAAGTTGTATAATGCTAATGTAGCTGAATTGAAGGTCGTGGAGAATTTTATTCTTCATGATGCAGAAAACTTTGAAGCATTTGAATCAGAAGATACTCTTTCTATCCTTAATAGGTATGTGGAAGAGGCACAGGTTGATTTAGATAAGTCAAGGATTCAGAAGATGCTTCAAGACACCTATCAAGAAGCCTGTGAGTTAATATGATGTTCATATTAACTATGGATGGAAAAGAAAAAGCAGGTGCTTATGCTGTAGAAGATAAGAGAGGAGGAGGACAAATATTGTATATCTTTGAAGAAGAAGATGATGCTGACAGATATGCTATGATGTTAGAAGATGTGGGATATCCTGATATGACTGTAGTTGAAGTTGATGAAGATCTAATGATGAAGACCTGTCACATGCATGGGTATGAGTATGCCATCATTACTCGAAATGACATTGTAATTCCACCTGAAGAACATGATTACATTTGAAAAAATACGTTGGAAAAACTTTTTAAGCACTGGTAACCAGTATACTGAAATTAAGTTTAACGAGTGTGCTACTACTTTAATAATAGGAACAAATGGAGCTGGTAAGAGCACCGTATTGGATGCTCTTACCTTTAGTTTATTTGGTAAGCCTTTTAGGAAGATTAATAAATCACAATTAATTAATACTACCAATGAAAAAGACTCTAGAGTAGAAGTAGATTTTTCTATTGGAGATCTTCAATGGAAGGTGGTACGAGCAATCAAACCTAATATATTTGAGATTTGGAAAGATGGTAAATGTCTAGATCAATTTTCCAATGCTAATGATCAACAGAAGTGGTTAGAACAGAATGTTATAAAGATGAACTATAAATCTTTTACTCAGATAGTTATTCTGGGTAGTAGCACCTTTGTTCCTTTTATGCAGTTGACGGCCACAAATAGAAGAGAAGTGATTGAGGATCTATTGGATATAAAGATATTTTCATCGATGAATAATTTAATTAGAGATAAAATTAAAATAGTAAGAGATGAAGCAAGGACTTTAGATCTAAAGAAAGAGTCTTTGAATGACAAGGTTGAAATGCAAACCAATTGGATCAAAGAATTGGAATCACAGAGCAAGGGAAGAATAGATGCCAATCAACAAAAAATTACCACCCTCTTTACAGAGTCTGATGATTATTTGTCAGTGAATGAACAATTAGAAAATAATGTATTTGATCTTACTAAACAGCAAGATGCAGTAACAGGTGCTACAGAAAAGTTACGTGAGTTAGGAAACCTTAAAGGAAAAATATCTAATAAGGTAGCAACGATTACTAAGGAACATAAGTTCTTTACACAGAATACGGTTTGTCCTACATGTACACAGGCTATCAACGAAGACTTCAGAATAAATAAAATTAACGATGCTCAAACTAAAGCAAAGGAGTTGCAATCTGGTTATCAAGAACTAGAGGAGGCAATTAAAAAGGAAGAAGAGCGAGAGCATCACTTTACCAAACTATCCAAGGAGATTACTAACTTAACGCATGGCATTTCTAAAAACAATACTCGTATCTCTGGGTGTCAACGACAAATCAGAGATCTGGAATCGGAGATTCAAGGAATTACCGAACAACTTGCAAATAGAAATACTGAGCATGAGAAATTAGAAGATTTTCAAAGTAAGTTAGCAGAAACATATGAGGCATTAGCCTCTAAAAAAGAAACCATTCAATACCATAATTTTAATTATGGATTACTCAAGGATGGTGGAGTTAAGTCCAAAATCATAAAGAAGTATTTGCCACTGATCAATCAGCAGGTGAATAGGTATCTTCAGATGATGGACTTTTATATTAACTTTACATTGGATGAGGAGTTCAACGAGACTGTACAATCTCCTATCCATGACAATTTTTCATATTCCTCCTTTAGTGAAGGAGAGAAGATGCGTATCGACCTAGCACTTCTATTCACATGGAGAGAGGTAGCACGGTTTAAAAATTCTGTCAACACCAATCTCCTGATCATGGATGAGGTGTTTGATTCCTCACTTGATGGGTTCGGAACGGAAGAATTCCTTAAGATTATCCGCTTTGTCATCAAAGATGCTAACGTTTTTGTCATATCTCACAAGACAGGTATGGACGATAGGTTCGATAGTGTGCTAAGATTTGAGAAAGTAAAAGGATTCAGCAGGTTAGCCTTATGAGAGACAAAGGTTGTATCGGAATTGTTGGTAATGGTTTCGTTGGAAATGCTGTGTATCAGAACGTAAGGGATAAAGCACCAACCAAGGTCTATGACGTAGATCCGAATAGATCTTTCAATACTCTAGAAGAGGTTTTAGGGCAGGAGTTTATTTTTGTATGCCTTCCTACTCCTATGAGAATGGATGGGAGTTGTGACTTGTCTATATTGGAGAAGTTTTTTGAGGATATCGATCATCCCGATAATTATGCAATTGATGAGGAACATACCTTTATCATTAAGTCCACAGTTCCAATAGGAACAACAAAGAGGTTAGCAGAAAAGCACGATCTTTTATGGATAGTCCATAATCCAGAGTTCTTGACTGCCAGGAATGCTGTTAAGGATTTTGCTCATGCAGAGAGAACTGTTATAGGTGGAGATCCTCTTCTTACTTCAAGGGTTGCTAATCTCTATTGGCGTTATATTTACTCTGGATGTTGTGGAGATTTCCATTCAGAGGTTATCCAATGCTCTTCGGATGAGAGTGAGGCAATCAAATATTTCTCTAATACCTTCTTGGCTTATAAGGTAGCATATTTCAATAAGATATATGATATGTGTGAGAAGGTGGGGATGGATTATAAGAATGTGTTAGAGGGTGTGACTGGGGATAGTAGAATTGGAGAGTCCCATACTAAAGTACCTGGTATTGATGGTGACAGGGGTTTTGGTGGAACTTGCTTTCCCAAAGATCTCAACTCTTTGATTGTCCAGTTGGAGAAGGAGGGTGTTAATGCTGATATGTTCAGGGAGATCTGGAAGTATAACCAAGAGATCCGCACTGTTATTGATTGGACGGTAACATGAAACTAGAATTTTATGAAGGTAAGAAAGTATTAATCACAGGGCATAAGGGTTTCATAGGAAGTCATCTGTGGAGTTTTATTCAAGAGTCTAACTGTTATGGTGAGTGGCAAAATGAAAGATGGGATCTTTATGGTTTGGATTTTCCTAATGATATAGGATTCTTCAAACCTCCTAAAGAGAAGTATGATTATGTTATTCATCTAGCAGCCTTTGCTGCTCTTAGAGAAAGTTTTGAAGATCCTGATAGGTTCTGGGAAAATAATGTAGAGAAGTCTAAACCTATCTTTGATTACTGTGGAGAGAATGATATAAGACTATTATATGCTAGTTCTGCTGGTGCTCATGGATGGTCTCAAAACCCTTATGCTATTACCAAGAAGGTAAATGAATTACAAGCACCACCTAATAGTGTGGGTATGAGATTCTTTAATGTATGGGCAGAGGATGGAAGTAGACCTGATATGTTGTATAGGATGCTTCAAGAGAATACTGCTAAGTATATCACAAGACACTATAGAGATTATATCCATGTTAGGGATGTGGCAACGGCCATATGCTTACTGATGGACTCTAATTTCAGAGGACACCTTGATGTTGGATATGGAGAAGCAATCCCTGTCATGGACATAGCAAAGGCAATGGGACGTGATTTGCCTATCAAAGAGGACACACCAGGTGAACCAGACAGTTTATGTGCTGACACAAGGGCGTTGCGTCAATTAGGATGGTATCCTACAATAAATATTATGGATCATCTTAAGAACAATGACCCCAAATTGGCAACATCATTCTAAGAAGGAGAAGAAACGTACTCTCAAACCACAGGCTCTACGTGCTGCAAGGAAGAGGCGTGGACAGTTGATAAAGCGTCTACAGACCGCCCACAACGGGCGGTTTTCTAGTATGATAGGTACATCAAACGAAAAGACACATGGCAGTTCAACAAGCAATCAAATCACAACTTGCCAAACTACTTGCCACTGAGGACATCGTAGTAGAGCATAAGCAATGTGAGACTGCACAGTTCAATGTCCAGTCTCGTGTATTGACTCTTCCTCTCTGGGAGAAAGCTAGTAATGATGTATATGATATGTTGGTTGGACATGAGGTAGGACATGCACTTTATACTCCTGATGACTGGAGTTGGGAAGGTAAAATCCCTCAACAGTTTGTGAATGTATGTGAAGATGCTCGTATTGAGAAATTGATGAAGAGGAGATATCTTGGTATTGCCAAATCCTTCTATAGGGGTTATAGTGAACTACATGATAAAGATTTCTTTGAAGTAGCAGATGAAGATCTTAGTACTTTTAATCTTGCTGATCGTGCTAATCTATATTTCAAGATTGGTTCGTTCCTTCCTATATCTTTTTCAGATGTTGAAAAGGAGATTATCACTCTAATACAAAATGCCGAAACGTTTACTGACACCATCGCAGCAGCAGAAACGCTATATCATTTCTGCAAGCAGGAACTCCAGCAGCAACAAGAACAAAGTCAAGAAGGTGATCAAGAGGATCCTTTCGAGCAACAGTCTCCAAGTGACAGTTCAGGCACTGGGTCTGCTGACACTGATAGCACTGATAATCTTGGCTCTTCCGTTTCTGACTCTGATAGCGATGCTGATGTGGAAGGTGGGAGTAGTAGTCCTAATACTGGTTCTGGGAATAGCGATAGCAATGATGAACCCACTGTAGAAACGGCTGAATCATTAGCAGGTTCTATTATGGATCTGATTAATCATAATGGAATTGAGAATACTTATGTAGAAATTCCTGATGTAAATATCGAGAATGTTATTGCTTCTAATGAAGAAGTACATAATGATATTGATTTTCACTTTGCACAGGAGAAAGTACATTATGATGAGCGTAAGCAACAATATGGTCACTTACCTGAAGATATGTTTGGAGAGGTAGATTCTGAGTATAAGAAATTTAAGAACGAGGCAAAGAAAGAAGTTTCATATCTTGTAAAAGAGTTTGAATGTAAGAAAGCAGCAGATGCTTATGCTCGTGCTGCCACTAGTAAGACAGGCATTCTCTCTACAGAAAAACTTCATACCTATAAGTTTAATGAAGATCTATTCAAGAAGGTAAGTATTCTTCCTGATGGTAAGAATCATGGTCTTATATTCATTCTTGATTGGAGTGGTTCTATGGCTCATGTCATGCAGGATACTCTTAAGCAACTTTACAATCTAATGTGGTTCTGTCGTAAAGTATCAATTCCTTTTGAGGTCTATGCTTTTAGTCAAGAATGGAAAAGGGGAAAAATGGATTATCAAACAGGTCAATGGGATCATCAAGATTCAGAACCTCTTTATGAGGAGAAGGAGTATCTCTTGAGGATGGATAATGACTTTGCTTTGATGAATTTATTTACAAGTAAAGTAAACGCAAAAACTGCCGAGCATCAAATGCTAAACATCTGGAGGGTGGCTGCTTCCTTCACTAGGAATATTCAATGTTGGTATCGTTATCCCCATAGGTTATGTTTATCAGGCACTCCTTTAAATGAGTCTTTGATTTGTTTACATAAGATTCTTCCTCAGTTCCAAAAGGAGAATAATTTACAAAAAGTTCAGTGTATTGTATTGACTGATGGAGAAGCATCTCAACTTCCATATCATAAAGAAGTAGATCGTCGTTGGGAAGATGAACCTTATATGGGGTCAAGAAATGTAAGTCCTAATCATACATTCTTACGTGATCGTAAACTTGGTAAGACATATTCATTTGGATATTCTTATTATGAATTTACTGATGCGTTAGTTCAGAATCTTAAAGATAATTTTCCCTCTACTAATTTGATTGGTATTCGTGTTATGGAAAGTAGGT
>VTLG01001444.1_pt1 | contig 12018 bp, 20 predicted proteins | sample 4694571 | NCBI WGS metagenome assembly VTLG01 (sample SAMN12604809, study PRJNA352737) | marine metagenome | biome: ENVO:00000447; feature: ENVO:00000209|ENVO:00000569|ENVO:01000036; material: ENVO:00002151; isolation source: viral sequences binned using virsorter ... | reverse complement strand
TGCAAGGGAAGCTGTGATAACACTCACACAAATTCAATTTTTATTTGCATCGGGCAATGTTACAAGTGGACGCTTTACAGTCTGGGGAGCTAGTCATGCTTAAAAGGAGAATATAAAATGGCAGCAACAACAATTACAACAGGGCAAGTAGGTACAGATGCTATAGCTATTGCCCAATTATCTGCTACTGGTTCAGCTTCAAGCTCAACATTCTTAAGGGGGGATAATTCTTGGGCTGCTGCTGGTGGAGGGTCTATAACTTTTATTGCTAGTGTAGCTGCAAGTGATTCTGCTACAGTTGCATTTGAATCAGGTATAGATTCGACCTATGACGAGTACATTATTAAAGGAGTTAATCTACACTCAGCAAGTGATGATGTAAATTTAACAGCTACTCTCGGCACAAGTGGACCAAGTTATCTGGGTGGTTCAAATTACAGTTGGGCTGTCTGGGGACAGAATGAAGGGGCGACAAGTACGGCAGATGGTGGCAGTGATACTTCTTCAATTGGCTTCAACAAAGACAGTGGATCAGGTGAGCGACTAGGGAATGGAACCGGGGAAACGATGGATATAGACATTGTTCTACGAGCGCCATCTGCTACAGATAACTGGAAGAAACTTTGGTGGCATAATAGTTGGACTGGCGCAGCTAGTGGGCAAAGTTCAAACAATTGTGTTGGAGGCGCACAAGTTCAAGATACAAGCGCATTAGTTGCTATAAAATTCGCTTTTAGTAGTGGGAATATTACGTCTGGAACTTTTTATTTATATGGTGTTAACAAAAGCTAGGAGAATATAAAATGGCGAGATATCACACGACTCAAGCTGGGAATGTAGCTTTTACAGCAGAAGAAGAGACTGCAAGGGATGCTGAAGAAAAAGCTTGGGCAGATGGAAAAGAAGCAAGGGATTGGTTAGCTATCCGTAATAAAAGAAATAGCTTACTAGTAGAAACAGATTGGTGGGCAAGCTCTGACCTTACCATGTCGGATGCACAAAAGAAATATAGAACAGATTTAAGAAATCTTCCTTCCACTATATCTGACCCTTCTACATGGGAAGGTATAACATGGCCTACGAAACCTAGTTAATTTGGTATATAACAAATGGTAGTAGCGGAAACTCTGGTTGGTATCCAGCTAGTTAAAAGTGCAGTAAGTGGTATAAAGGAAGTAATACATACTTGCCAAGATATACATGAAATTAGCCACCACATAGACAATGTTTTTAGTGGGCAAGAACATATTGATAAAAAGATTGCCGCTAAAAAGAAAAGAGCTAAGTCAGGTATTGCTGGTAAGTGGCAGACATTTATAGGTTCTAAAATTGGCGGTGAAGAAGGTGATGGTACTAGTATACAGGAAATAGCTGCTGAGATTATAGAGCAAAAACAAGCACAAAAAGAAATACGTAATATGTCTCTAATGCTTAATAAACGCTTTGGGGCAGATACGTGGACTACAATTATAAAAACAAGACAGGAACGTATTAAAGAAAGGGATGAAAGGTTAAAACGACAAGCAGAAGAAGCTAAAGAAATTGCTTGGGAAAATAAAAAGAAGTGGAAAAAAATAGGAGAAGAGTCTGGTAAGTTTGCTATTATAGTAGGTGTTCTTTTAGGTATGTATTTCTATATAAGTTACGCTTGTAAGGGTTGTATTTAATAAGTAGGTTTATACACAGATGACAATGTTTGCAAAGATAGAAGATATTTTAGCTGATAAAATAGCACCTTATATGACCATGCACGGTGGTACTATAAAGTTATTAAACTATGATGAAGAAATTAAAAATGTCCATGTAGAATTAGGGGGATCTTGTGCCGGATGTGCAGCTTCTACAATTACATTAAAATCAGGGGTTGAAAATATGTTAAAGGCTGAGTTTCCACAAGCAGTAAAAACAGTAACACATATTGAAACAGAAATAACTAATCCATTTTTTGTTTAAAAGGATACATTTAAATGGCAACGGAAGTAACTTCCAATACTTCAGTAGCAATGCCAATACGAAACCTTATCAGTATTATAGGTGCAGTAGCAGTAGGAACTTGGGCTTACTTTGGTGTAGTAGAAAGGCTCAATAAACTGGAGACTAATGGACAGTTAATGCAATCTGATTTAGAAAAGAATAATGAGTTCCGTATAAAAACACCACAGAGTCCTACAGATAAGGAACAGTATATGTTAATAGAGCATCTTTCTGGTCAAGTAGAAAAAATACAAACAACTATAGAATCTATGGCACACAATGCTGTTAATATATCACGATTACAAAAAGATGTTGAGAAAGCTATGGAGAATATAGAAACTCTTAAAGATAGCCAAAGGCATTTAAAATATAGTAATGGAAAATGATAGAAATATTTACAGGATTTATATTACAAATGATTGCAAGTGTAAGTGGTACAGTAATGGAGTTTACCCCACGTAAATCTTTAAGTGAGTGTTTAAAAGTTAAACGTAAAATAGAACGAGAGAGTGACACATATCAAGGGCCACGTTGGGTTTGTAAGAAAGGTAAGTTAGAAATGCACAAGACAATGGATGGAAGCTATCGACCTATGAAAATGCTACCTATGGAGGAATAGATGGAGTTAGGTAGTAGAGAAGCTATTCAATTCCTGTTTGTTGTTGCTACATTAGCAGGGTCATTTCAAATGGTCAAGTCTAATCTAGCAAGGGTAATGAAAGACCTTGAACATTTAAAAAAAGAATTAGAAAATATTAATATACGTATAGATAATGTAGAGTCTGCTTCTGCTGTTATACATCACCAAGTAAAAGTTTTAGGTACAATTCTATCCCCCGATAATCTAGAAAAACATAATAGAGAAATTCAGGATCTTTTAGTACGTACTGATATTAATACTAGAGATATACAAGCTATACATAAAATGCATAACGGTTCACACCCCCATCAGAAAGGTTAATAAATGTTAACATTGCTATCGTCTTTACTTGGCTTTGGTACTTCTTTTATGCCAAAGATACTAGACTTTTTCCAAGATAAGCAGGACAAAAAACATGAGCTAATGCTTATGGATAAACAGTTAGAACAGCAGTTAAAGTTAGGTGAGTTAGGTTTACGTAAGGCACACATAGAAGCTGATACTGAAGAGTTCAAAGCAGTCCATAGGCATGATACCGCAACCACGAAACAATCTGCAAAATGGGCTGCTACATACTCTGCTACCGTAAGACCCACTATAACTTATCTCTTCATGCTATTGTTTATAACAGTTGAAATTAGTGCGTATACAGCATTATTAAGTAAAGGTGTTGCTGCTACAGACGCTTTAAATATTGTGTGGGATCAAGATATTACCAGCCTTTTTGCTGCTATCCTATCATTCTGGTTTGGTGGAAGAGAGATACGCAGAAGAGAAGGTAAGGTGTGAAGGTAAATCAGGAAGCTATAGATATAATAAAACATTTTGAAGGGTATTCCTCTGCTGTCTATGCAGACCCTATAGGGATACCAACAATAGGCTATGGATCTATATGGGATAAGGAAGGTAAGCGTTTAACAATGGATCACAGACCTATTACTGAGCCGGAAGCCGAATACCTACTAGTTCGTGAACTCCGGCATGTCGAGAAGGCTATTACCAGACTAATTACTGTTCCATTAAATTCTAACCAATTTAGCGCAATAGGGTCATTGACTTTCAATATTGGTAGTAGCCGACTCAAATCCTCCACTTTAAGATCAAAAATAAACAGGGGGGATTACGATGGAGCCAGTGCTGAATTTCCAAAATGGCGAAGGGCTGGTGGAAGAATCCTAAAAGGTCTTGTTAGGAGAAGAATAGCTGAAAGAGAACTGTTTGAAGCATAAAACAAGCTATTTCTTAGAAATTGACCCTCTAGGATGCGTCAGGAGAGCCGTTAAGCACTCTTCCTAGGGTAAAGTACCTAAAAAAGCTAAAACCTCTCTATGGGCTTTAAATCGGCCTACAGAGAGGTTTCTATTTTTTATAGCTTATATCGCTTGTTCCACATCTTATTCCATAGCCAACTAGAGAATCGACCTAATTTTTTAGCAAATTTTATCATAATCCATGACCTCCAAAATCTACTGTTGCTATATGCTGATTTTTTCTTTGGTGTAAAATCCATCATTTCAAAAAAAGATTCCCACATTCCTATCCCCTTACCATTTTAATACGTTGGTTACGTCTGTCATAAGCTCTTGCCATTTTCTTGCTACAATCTGCTGCAATTTCAAGAGTATCAATTTCTTTGATTGAATTTGATCTGAGATCCAATCCATAGTTATCGCCCATGAGAGCATGATGGTCAACTTCATGTTGTTCTACCTCATCGTTTGTTAAGAATATTCTAAATTGTCTATGTGCTAAAGGGGTCATAGAAGCACATAAAGCTTTTATAAAACTATCTACCTCTTCTGCTTTATTAAGCTTTTTAATCGTACCCAGTTTAGCTTTAGGGTCACACATTCCGTTCTTGTACACGAACACCTTCATTTTCACCAAACTCCTTTAATATATGTTTACTTAAATCTGTAATAGACTCATCTACCCACCTAGTAGCATCTATAGTTTTTTGTAAATTGTCCCATGTAGGAAACTCTTCACTTAATGTAGCTTTTAAACTTTGATGTGGAACTCCTTTTTGTTCCAATATTAAGTTTCCATTTTTATCCATCAATAAAGATAGAGATGCCAACATAATATCATTATACTCCACAACTTCCTCCCCTTCCTGTTATATCACAAATATCAGAAGTTTCTACTGCTTCTTCAAATTCTTTACCTAAAGCATTTTCAGCATCTTTATACGATACAGATACAAGGGGCTGACCACCTCTACTCCCATCAGGGTAGCATGTAAAACCTCTTAATCTATGTGCATAATCTGCTAATAGTTTGGTAAAGTCTTCTATCTTATCTTCATTGTTATGTTCTGATCCCCATTTAGGTAGATTAATAGTAGAACTAATACTCATATCAACATAATCCTGAATATCAGCCTGAAACTTAATACGTTGTTTTGGTTGTATAGCTAAATCAAATGCACTCTCTATTGTATCAGGATCAACACTATGTATATCATGCATCTCTTTTGCTACACTGTCAACTACATATTGATAGTGCCACCTTTTGTTTTTGAGGTAGCGTCTTTTATAAGCTGATGCAAACAAAGGTTCAATTCCCGTAGTAGTCCCTGCGAGGATACCAATGCTGCCTGTTGGTGCAATGGCTCTGTTGGCAATAGGTCTGCTAATTGAGAATGAATCAGCATAATGTTCGCTTGTATATTTTGATACGTTTTTATAGATTTCAAGCCATCTGTGTAACTCGGTGGTAACTTCATACTTCTCTCCTCTTTTTACTAACCATTCATGTAATCCCATTAAACCTAAACCCAAGCGTCTATTCTGCTCCCTAACTTCATAGACTTTTCCATAGGGTAGTTTTGCAACAAGGGTTCCACATAACAGAAACGTGGTCGATAATTCAACGATGTCTTTGAACTCTGCCATTGAATCAATTCTGCCGAGATTGATGGAGCCAAGGTTGCATACATCAGAGTCACTTGAACTGGATACTTCTGTACAAGCATTTCTAAGTGTTTCTGTTTCCTTGTCCCAGAAATTAAAACTAAATCCGGGTTCCCCTGTGGATAAGGCTTGTCTGACGTTTTTCTTAAAGGTGTCACCAACATCTCCTGTTCTCCAATACTCTTCTATCCATTTTGTGTCATAGTTCACAGATATATTAGTATAGTCCATAGGAGCAGGAAAGTTAAAGTCTGCTTCTTTAAGATCACCTAATGTTTTATCTGTACTTGCTACTGGCATATTATACCAGTTTTTCATCTCTAGAAACTGGGGTATATCATCATGCCAGCAGTTTAAGGATGCGTATATAGCACTACGCCTACTACCACCTTGCATAACACCCCTACCTAACTCATTAGTCATTTGCATTTTAGGCAATGGGCCAGATGCAATACCACCAGTGCTGTGTAACAAACTACCACTAGGACGGTATATTGAATAATCAACACCGATACCCCCACCAGACGATAGACATAATTCTGATTTCTTCGATAATTCAGCCCAATCTTCCCTAGTGTCCTCCTCCGCTTTGAGAAGAAAACAGTTGTTAAAGAATTTGTGTGGTCTTCCTGCATAATATAAATACCTACCTCCGGGTATGAATTTTAAATCCTGCATATAGTTTATTAGCTGATCTTTCTTATCTTTGCTAACTTTATCTTGCATAACATCCTGTACAAGAGTCTTACAAAGTTCTCCCCATGTTTCACACCCTTCATGGGCGTATTTTTGAAGAAAGATGTCTTCACTAAATTTACTTCTAAACATAGGGTTTTGGTTACTTTTCCACATTAATCAACTCCTTTAACTTGTTGGTGTACCACATTGATTTTGATAGATCTTCTATAGGATTATTTTTATACTTATAACGCCATAGATACTTTATAGCATTACCTTTTAAATAGCCTTTAAACTCTTCATTACTCATGGATGCTTCTATAGCATTAATACATTCTACACCTTTTCTGTTATAATGTAAAGGGTTATTTACAGGGTCATTTATCTTCTTTTCTTTTTGTCTAAACTCTTGTATATCTTTTAACTTCATAATACATAAACTCCTACTGCAATGAAATATCCTATATAAATACCTACTATAAGTATCCCTTCCCAATTAACCATATTCTCTCCTTAGTCTATTTAAACTATACCAATGTGGTTCATACTTACCGTTATTAACTTCTTCTTTAACTAACACACCTCTCCAATAATTATCATTAGATGGCCCTGCAAAATCATGGTGGTTATCGAAATAGCAGCCAACTACTGATGCTTGCACCCCTCTTTCTTCATGGAAGTCTCTGGAGTGTACATGCCCTACCGTGTAAGAACAGTGTTCTTGTTTGATAATAGTTCTGGCTAGATTAACAGAAGCTAGAGGTTTCCCCATTATAGGTGATGGGCAAGCATGGTTATATTTTATACCATCAACCTCAATAGAGTAAAGGAACTCTGAAACTTCATCATTCCATCTTTTCTCTTCCAAGTCATTAATCGAGAATGTACCTGTCATTACTCCAGCTTGTGATACCGCTTTATTAATTCGATCTTCGTGATTGCCTCTTGTCTTAACTCTTCTAGGCATTTTTTTATGGTTCCTTTTGAACGGATGCCAAAGCTTTTCCATAGCATCCTGATAAGCATTAATGTCATCTATATAACTCCTAGTGTCATAACCCCTTTTGTTTTTATCCCAAAAGCATAGCGATTCCATATCAGCACTATCTCCTATGTCGATAACAACATCAGGTTTAATATCAAATATAAACTTACCTAACCATTCAAACCTATCATTATTATGAGTGGGTACAGCATGGCTGTCAGGTATTACTAAATGTCTTCTAGTCATTAAGCCGTTCCTTTCGTTTTCATAAACTCTAAACTGTTATCTTCTTTTTTCACACCTACATATTCTAACCAAAGAGAAAATACTTCTACGCATTGGTGGGCTGTTGTTGTATTAATATTCTCAGGATCACCAATAACAGTCATATTTAATCTACCATCTTCACTTGAAAAAGCTATATAAGCATCTTCAAAGTCTTCTATAAGCTTTTTATACCTCTTTGGTGGTTTCATTAATAGATTCCTTGTATCTAAAATAATGTTTGAAAAACTCTTCTGCTTCAAGCATTACTAGTGGTGGCTTCCTATTCATTTTAATAAAAGCTAATGGTGGAAATCTTGAGTGGTTTCTAGCTTGGTCTATAATATTATAAATACCAGAAAACTTCTCTTGATTTTTACATTCTATTGAAAATGGAAACTTTCTACCTGCTTCACCGACTAATCTTACATCTGCACCCATTTCCCCCATAGTTGCAGTAGTTACAAGATCATCATATTCATCTGATCCGTAACATTTATGGAAATAGTCTAGGATTTTACTTTTCACCCAATCTTGAAGTTTCCTTCCTTTAGCTTTTGCAGATGATGTCTTCATTTAGGTTCTCCTACATACCATTTAAAACTAGCTCCTTTAGGATTCTTTCTGAATACTATCTCATCACCCCAACAAGCGGATTTAAAATTACAGTACCTACAATTCAAAGCTAATGTGTAGTTACCTGTAAGTTTATTCCTGTAGCGTTCTGTTACCTTTTTAAATTGTCGTTTAAAAGGTGCATCATTAACTAGAGCATTAATATTACTATTTGCTTTAGTTATAGCAGAGCGTTTATACGCATCACTACTTGGTGCTTTACATACAGCTATATCCCCTGTCTCTTTGTTGTAAGCTATCCATCCACCAAAAGGAAGATCTTTAGCAGAACTATATAAATAGCCTTGTGCTATATAGCCAAAAGCATCGTCTTCAGCTATCTTAGCAAACCCATCAGATCTAGAAAACTTATTTTTGAAAGCATGTTGTGATGCAGATTTAATATCATAAACTTTTCCATCAATGATAACATCCAATGTACCTTTTATCGTTGTACTTCCTGTTGTATGGGATACTTCTTCTTGAAAACTTTCAATGTTTACTTTTGCACCTTCCATCACTGCCATAATTAAAGCTTCAATCATATCCCCATAAGCAAACTTTAATTTTGTAGACGGTGTTAAAGGTTCAGCTTTTGCCCCTTCTTTCTCTAATTGCTGTTGGCATAAGGGTCTACCTATTGCAGACATTCTAAGTGTAAATTCTCTCTTTTTACTATTAAATTGTTTACGTAAAGCATTCTTACATCTTTCTCCAAATCTCTCTACAATATCTTCATCTATAGATGTTTCTCCATCTAATGCATCAACAAGATATTGTTCTATCTGTTCTTGTAATTCCATTATAATCTCCAAAAAAGTGGGGTGTTGGATGTTGCCAACACCCCTAGTTTAGGCCTACACTATGCAGAGAATGGTAGTTCTTCTTGCTCTTCTATAAGCACTGCTTCTTCATCAGCAGGTACAGGAGCAACATAACCAGTATCCTGTTTCTCAAATTCTTCTGGAGAACCTCTATCTTTTAATTCGACTAACTGGACATCTTTAAGGATAGGACGAGATCCTTTATTGCCACCTACATCATAATCAAACTTTTTGTATGACACATTAACAATAGAACCATTACCAATATTATTGCTTATGCTACTATCAATAATATTCTTCTGAGTATCAAAAATCCTAGGTTTATGTAATGGCTTTCCATTTGTTGTCTTTTCATATGTGTAGATAACCATATAAGGGGAAGGGTGGTAATCATCTTCCTTTTTAATATGGAAACCTTCTTTTTTCATTGCTTTTAGTTTTTTATCATCATCTAAAAGAATATTAATAGAGTACTTTTTTCTATCCCCGAATGGGTTTTCTGGGGTATCTAATTTTGCAAAGTAAGCTTTACCTGATATAATAGCCATGTTTAAATAACCTTTCTAATTAAGTTTTAATAAAACTGTTTCTAACAGTATCTATATTATAGCAAATTTTAGATGTTATGTCAAGAGTTTTTTTCTATACCGACCCTCCTGTTTTAATTACTTCCATATCTAACCAATTTTTACCACACTTAACTTCTACTTCTAATGGTACTTCTAAATCATAGTTAAATCTTCTTTTTAACTCTGGTATAACTCCGAGCATAGCCTCTACTTTTAAGTCAGCAACAAACTCTTCTTCGCCCGGATAAGCATCTGTTACTATACTATCATGTACTTCATTAATAATCAAGGATTTTAATTTATGTTTTTTATATAACTTATCTAATAATACTGTAGCTAAAGGTACAATGTCAGCAGTAGCAAAACCTTGTACTGGGTAATTCTTTATCTTAGTTCTATTCTCAGCAACTCCTGTAGGAAAAGTATATCTCCTACCAGAAGGTAGAATCAAAGTTTTAAATTTATCAATGATATTTAATAGCTTTATATGCCAATCACGTATACCATCATATTTTATTAAAAAACTTTTATAGTAAGTCTTTTCTGCTTTTGTACCAGATAATCCTCCATATAAAGGTTTAAAAGTATGTGTCTTAGCATCTTGTCTAGAAGTAGGTTGCCCTGCACTAGTTAAAATATCTGCTGTAAATTGGTGTACATCAACACCATTTATTATATCTTGTTTAGCAGTATTATCTTTTGCAAGACCAGCAGCAACCCTAAATTCTAATTGGGCGTAATCAGCTTCTACTATGTTTCCTCCATCCCACCTACTAATAACGACCCTTCTAATTGGAAAAGTTCCTCCTCGTGGCTGATTATGGAAATTCGGAGAACGGCTTGATAACCTGCCTGTCGCAGTAACACATTGCATAAATTGTGTGTGAAGGACTCCATCTCCTCCGACATTTCCTCTGATTCCCTTGATAAAAGAGGACAGATAATGGGAGACTGCGTTATAGCGTACCATTTTCGTGAGAAATTGTTTTGCATCACCTTGTGCCTTCCTAGCTAAGTATTCTAATTTTGTTTTATTACATTTATAACCATGCACAGCAAAATCATGTACACTTGATGGTAATTGTTTAAAGCCAGCTATATCTTGTAATCTGGAATAAATTATACCAACCCCATTACAACTAGAACATTTATGAGATGCTTTACCGTACTTACCTGATTTTAACAGTTTAGCTACCCTACCACTTCCCATACATATTCTACATTGATATGCTTTAGTCTTATGCGCCCATGTAGATAAATTCTTAATGTTATCTACTATTTGCTTATTAGATAGATCAAAAGGTCTTTTAGGTTTTCTTGCTCCAGTAACAGTAAGCTCTGTACCTAAATTAAAAGCTTTTGCCCACTCTTGTTTATTTATAGGGACTCTTGAAAAAATTAATTTACTTAAATCATCATTTGATGATAGATTAAAAGGTGTATCCCCTAAAGCATTTCTAGCTAAAGCTTCTAGATCCCTTTCTAGTGTATTTAATTCATTAGTATATTCTGTTTCTAATTTATCTAATTCTTCTCTATTAATAGTAATACCATTACGTTCCATAGATATAAGCACGTTACAAAAACTATTCATAAGTTTTACAATTTCAGAATCTGCTTTCATAATACTTCTTCTTTCTGTTTGTTATATAAATCCCACGTAATTGCTACATCATTTTTACCATAGTCTTCTACAATACCCCAAGGTATAGATTCAAAACCAGTACCTTGTGATAAAAATTCTGATGTTACGTCTTGTTTTACAGGTAAACCGTAACGCTTACAACATGAAGATAAATCTAATTTTAAACGTCTACTAGCAGCTTTTAAATACTCATATATCATTGTGTCATATATGTCACCATTATAAGTAAATCCACATTCTAATATCCACGATAAGTCAAATTTTATATTGTGGCCTATTAATAATGTAGTTTCTTCTAAAACTGCTTGTAGAATAGTTTTAGCCTGTGGTGTAGCTTCTTGTTGTGAGTGTTTAAAGCATAGGTAATGCTCAGTCATTTCCCCACCTATACCCACACTTACCATATAATTTTCTGGTATGTAAGGGCTAGGATTACCACCATAGGTAGTAGTTTCAATATCAATAACAGTTTGCATCATCACCTCCTGCTATCCATTGATTTGTTATAGGATTAAATGTTACTGGAAGCATACCATGCCACCCATTAATCTTATTCTTGCTGATAGTTACGTAACGTATCTGATTCCTAGGATCACTTACATCATCTTTAAGGAAGTCATTCTTACCTATACCTATGATTATATCAGCCTCTCCTGCTTTTCCTGTCTTACTACCATCTAACATATCATAAGTAATACGATTTTGTCCATCAGCGTCTATAGATGCTTGGGATACATTTATCACAAGACAGTCTCTAGATTTAGCCAATTCTCTTGTACGTGTATACAATTCCTTTAGCCTTTCATGGTTAGGGCTATTTTTACTATTAGATAGAGTTAACTTATCAACTTGGTCTAGTATAAACACATCAGGAGGGTTATCCTTAGATCTACCTATAATTGTATCTAT